>ENA-OQAB01000205-OQAB01000205.1-human-gut-metagenome-genome-assembly--contig:-NODE-205-length-34328-cov-6.085261_pt1 | contig 34328 bp, 44 predicted proteins | sample MGYA00242490_ERZ504517 | MGnify/ENA primary metagenome ERZ504517 (study PRJEB26092, sample SAMD00036298) | human gut metagenome | host: Homo sapiens | study: EMG produced TPA metagenomics assembly of...
CGTTTTGACCTGGGGGGATATGGGAATGGATCTGCCATATGCCGGATGGAGGGGGAAGTTCTATGTGCAGCAGCCGCAGGAGCCTTATGATAAGCATGTTCATGTGATTCTGCAGCTAAGTGACGGACGGCAGCTGCGCTATCACGATACAAGGGAAATTCGGCAAGATGTATCTGTATGAGAAGCGTGCGGATGTTTCCTCCTATCCGTGCTTTTAAAAAATATCGGATATGATGCCTTTGATGAACGTATTACGGCAGAGTGGATGTACCACACGCTGCATAAGAAAAAGACCGCGCTGAAGGCTGTGCTGCTGGATCAGCGCTATATCGCCGGTATTGGTAATATTTATGCGGACGAAATCTGCTTTGCCATGCATATGCATCCGGAAACGATGATCAATCATTTGCGGAAAAGGACTTTGAGGAGCTGATCTATCATATCCGTCGAATTCTAAACGGTGCAATACGTGCCGGAGGAACGACGATTCGCTCATATACCTCCCCAGCTTGGTGTGGATGGCCGCTTTCAGCTGAAGCTGAAGGTACATGCAAAGAAAGGAGAGGCATGTCCGGTTTGCGGGACGACGATCAAAAAGATTGTCGTCGCAACACGGGGAACCTGTTTCTGTCCGACATGCCAGCGCAGAAGATGAGAACAATTGGACTGACCGGAGTTATGGGAGCCGGAAAATCGAGTGTGATTCGGATATTGCAGGAGGAGGGCATTACCGTGCTGGATTGTGATGCCGTGAATGCACAGCTGCTGCAAAAGCAGGAGGAAGGCTATACAGCGCTGATTCAGATGTTTGGAACCGATATTCTGAATGACGAGGGCAATATCATGCCCCAGCGGATGAGTGATCTGATTCTTTTGTGATACCTGAGAAAAAAAGACAGGCAGAGGGGATTTTGCATCCACTGATAAAGAACGTATTTTTGAAGAGCTTGCATTACATGCAAAGGAGGCTATTGTCGTTGTGGAGGTGCCGCTGCTCTTTGAGGTACACTGGGAGGATGCCTTTGATGAGGTCTGGGTAGTGGCCTGTGATGAGGAGCTGCTGTTATCCCGTCTGAAGCTGTATCGCCATATTTCCAAAGAGGAAGCGCTGCGCCGCTTACGGCATCAGCTGCCGCAGCAGGAAAAAATAAAGCGTGCAGATGTCGTTTTTACAATAACAGCGATTCGGCAAGTCTGAAAAGACAGATTTGTGATATACTGAACATGAAGAGGCAGTTGAGGTGAGCGTGTGAACAGAAAAGAGGATAAATGCCGTATTGAGGTACAGGGCGAAATGACAGCGGAGCGCTATGCTTCCTTTACCATGCTGTATGTTCCCCTGATCGGCAGCGATGCAGCGGCACTGTATCATACGCTGGTCAGCATCGGTACGAGAAATCAGAAGATTCGCAATCATATTCTGATTCAGACTATCAGTAGGCTGAGCATGGAAGCCATGGAGAAAAGCCGGCATGTGCTGGAGCAGTATCTGTTGGTGAAAACCTTTTATGATGCTGCGAAAAAACAGCTATCTGTATCAGGTGTTCATGCCCAAGGACGGCAATGAATTTCTCAGACATGAGGTGTTCGGACGTCTGTACCTGAAGGAAATGGGGAAGGATGTATATGAGTTCAACAAGCTGAGCTTCGCCAAGCCCTGTGAGGATAAGTCGGCGTATCAGGAAATCACCATTCCCTTTGTGAATATTCTGAAGGAGGACTGGCAGGATGTGCAGGAGGAGGATTTCCGCAAGCTGAAGCCGCAGCAGGATCTTCTGCATCACAACGATATCCCTTTAAGCTTCAATTATGATCGGTTTTTAACCGGTCTGCCGCAGATGGTGTTTCCCTCCTCTGCCCGCAATGAGAAGAATCTGCGGATCATCGGTGAGCTAGCGACGATTCACGGCATCGATGAGATTACCATGCGCAAGCTGGTTTCCCAGAGTATGGATTTGAAAACCAATACGCTTAACGTGGAACAGCTGAAAAAAAAGGTGCGCAGCTGTAAGTCGGAATTTCATGCCGAGGAAAACAAAGATCCCTATCGTCTTCCACCGGTTCGCTTTCTGCAGAACCTGCAGCATGGCGTGGAGGTCAGCCGCAGCGACAAGTATCTGATTGAAGCGCTGATTTCCGATTTCAAAATGAAGCCGGAGGTTGTCAACGTATTGATTGAGTACGTGCTGAAAATGAAAAATCAGCAGTTTCCGAAGGCATACGTTGAAAAGGTGGCAAGCACCTGGGTGCGTCTGGAAATCGATACGAGTGAAAAAAGCGCTGGCGCATATTCAAAGCGAGACGGAAGAAAAGGGAAGTCGCCGCAAGCCGGTTCAGAAAAAAAGAGCTGCCGTCCTGGTATCACAATCAGGAGGAAATCAAGGTGGATGTGGAAGATTTTGATGAAGATGAGCTGCTGCAGAAGATGAAGAAACTGAGAGGTGAGTAAATGGAGAAATTATCATTTGCATTTACATCCAGATACGACACAGTGAACATTGAACGTAATTTTTATCGCTTGTTAAAAGAACAGGGAATTGCATCTGAAAAAGTAAAACCTGAATTTCCAAAGACAGATGAGCCAAGCGAACAGGAAATGAAAGTCTATAAAATTTATAGCTTTCTGTGTATTGCAATTGTTGCAGCAATGCTTGTTACGGAGTATAATTTCCATCCTAGAATTCGCTGGACCTTATTCACAGCCGGAGGCGTTGTGACAATGTGGATTGCCTCATCGATTGGATTTTTTAAACGCTATAACCTGCTGAAAAATGCGATGTGGCAGCTTTTTATCGGTACTATTATCTGCTTTATATGGGATGCACTGACCGGTTGGCACAGTTGGTCTGTAGATCTTGTGCTGCCGATCATGAGTGTATCTACACTTACAGCGATGTTTGTAACCGCTAAGGTGCGGAAATGCCCTGTGCGAGAGTATCTTATTTACGAAATTATGGCTGCCGGATACGGATTGATTCTTCCGGGAATCTTACTCTTATGCAAAGTGGTGAAAAATCCAACAGTAAGTATGTTTGGAGCGTTAATATGTTTCCTGTTTCTTGTAGCAGTGATATTGTTTAAAGGAAGAGAATTTAAAGAAGAGATGCAGAAAAATCTGCATGTATAAAATAGTGTTGATGAAACATTAGAGCGTGTCTGAAAAATCATTCCCGCAATCTGCACGCCCCACTTTGCGGGATATTTCACCCGAATTCAGTTGCCGTAGCCCACTACGGCGCCCTCATCCGGGCAAAATATCCCACAAATTGTGACGCACATCTTGCAGAAAGCCTTTTTCAGACACGCTCTAGTACGGTGATTGTCTGGCGACGGAATATCCCATATTCTTTGGCAGTCCGTAAAATGATCGAGGAGATTAATGCTTTTCAGGCATAAAACAAAATTCAATATAAGTATTAGACATAATGAAGCGATAGAGCTTAAAATAGATGTGTAAGATGAATGTAAATCTTATACATCTATTTTTTGTGAAAAATACGTATAGAAAGGGGCTTTTTAATTATGATGTAAAAAATTAGTGGCATTTTTCAGTGCAAGCGGAACAACAAAAAAAGTAGCACAGATGATCGCAGAGGAAGCAAAAGCGGATTTGTTTGAGATTGAGCCGAAAGTTCCATATACAAAGCCTGATCTTGACTGGATGAATAAAAAATCCAGAAGCAGTGTGGAAATGAGTGATAAAAAATATAGACCGGCGATTATGAAAAAAGAGATGGATATGAGTTCTTATGACGAGATCCTTCTGGGATTCCCAATCTGGTGGTATGTGGCTCCGACAATCATCAATACAATTTTTAGAAGCTTACGATTTCAGTGGTAAAAAGATTGTGCTTTTTGCAACATCCGGAGGAAGTGGATTTGGGAACACTGTGAAAGAATTGCAGTCATCTGCATCAGACGCAGTTATTACAGAAGGCAGACTGTTAAATTGTGGAACGAAACAGGAAATCATTGAATGGGTAAACTCTTTATAAATAACAGCGTTATGGAGGTATACAGAATATGGGAAAAATAGTACAGACAGCAGGGAGAAATACACTTGGTGAATTCGCACCGGAATTTGCACATTTTAACGATGATGTACTTTTCGGCGAAAACTGGAATAATCAGGACATCGACGTAAAAACAAGAAGCATTATTACAGTGGTTGCTCTGATGGCTTCCGGAATTACGGATTCATCTTTAAGATATCATCTTCAAAATGCAAAAAATCATGGTGTGACACAAAAAGAGATTGCTGCAGTGATCACACATGCCGCATTCTATGCAGGTTGGCCAAAAGCATGGGCTGTTTTCAATCTTGCAAAGGAAGTGTGGGAAATAGGCGAAGGAGATTTGCTATACGAAGAGGAAGCGATGCGGGCGCATGCAAAAGAGATGGTATTTCCAATTGGTGCACCAAACGATGGCTTTGCACAGTATTTTTCGGGCAGAAGTTTTCTTGCACCGATTTCTACTTCTCAGGTTGGAATTTTCAATGTGACATTCGAATCAGGATGCAGAAATAACTGGCATATCCATCATGCAAAAAGTGGAGGCGGACAGATTCTGGTATGCGTTGCCGGAAGAGGATATTATCAGGTAGAAGGTAAAGAAGCTGTAGAAATGAAGCCAGGCGACTGCATCAATATTCCGGCAGAAGTGAAACACTGGCATGGCGCAGCACCGAATGAATGGTTTTCACATCTGGCAATAGAAGTTTCGGGCGAAAATAGTTCCAATGAATGGCTTGAACCGGTAAGTGATGAAGAATATAGAAAACTAAAATAGGAAGGTTGAAAAAACTATATTTATTTCTCCGCGGCTTTTCTTCCAGGATGGGAGAGTGCCGCGGAGAATTTTTTGCGAAGAAAGAATTGCTATAGCTTTTGTAATTCCGGGAAAACCTTTATCTAAGAAAAAAATACAATATTAACATGAATATCATGAATATAATATTGGAGGCTGTGAATGTTCCCAAATACTTCCCTCTCAAATTCCTGTTTTCTTTTGCAATATATTTGAAACTTATCAGGCTTGCCATGGATGCAATCAGAGTGCCGAGACCTCCAATATTGGTTCCGACAATTAAAGCCCGGTAATTATCTGTAAAGCCGGATAAAAGAAGCGCAGCGGGAACATTGCTCATAATCTGACTGGCAAGAACAGCAGTAAGTGTTTCCCTTCCTGCCATGATTCTTTCCAGAAAACTGCTGAATTGCGGAATCCTTCCAAGGTTGCCGATAAAAATAAATAATGCGATAAAGGTGGCAAGCAGGGAGTAATCCACCCTGCTTATATTTTCCCTGTTTCTTAGCAGCATATATATAAGAACCAATACAAGAGGAATCTGGTATGGAATGATACGTGCAACAGTGAGCAGGCAGATTGTAAATAAGATCAGGTAAGCGGCCAGGTATTCCATGTTAAGTTCTTTTCTGTCAGAGAATCCCAAAAGAGTTTTATCTTTTTCGGAACCGCATACGTGAGGTGCTTTGGCAGCGGCTACCTGTATCCATATCAGAAGAAGGATAAGTGCTGTGGCGGAATAGGGAAGCATCAGGGTTATTAATTCTGCCGCGGACATCCCTGCTCTGGCATATAGATAAAGGTTCTGCGGATTTCCGATTGGTGTGAGCATGCTTCCGAGATTAGCAGCGATTGTCTGCATGGCTACTATTTTAAGAAGCCAGTAATTGCCCAGTTCCTTTGGCAGTTTATGCACAATGATCAGTGCAAGAGGAACAAAAGTAATCAATGCCACATCATTGGTGATCACCATTGACAGGAAGAAACATAAGAGTACCAACAGCCTGATCACACCCACAGTTCCCGATGTTTCCATCAGCAATTTTTTGGCAAGTATATCAAAAACACCAACAGCCTTCAAACCAGCTACAATTGCCATCAAACAGAAGAGGAGCCCGAGAGTCCTGAAATCGATATAAGTAAAATAAGCCTTATCCGGTCTGACCCAGAACATAGAAAGAAGCGCCAGGATCACTGCAATTGACAAAACGGTTTCTTTCCTGAAAAAAACATATAATTTTTGTAACATAATATTTCCTTTCCGGTCTGATACGACCGCGTATAAGTATATCACAGAAACATCCAGAAAAAAAGAACATCATTTTGTATTGTGGATTGTGTTTGCGATTACCGCCTCATTCTTGTATAATGAAAGGAGAACTGAAAAAATCTGTACTGCAGTCGTTGAAAGAGTTTCAGGCAAGGGCAAAAGCACAGGAACAGAAAAATAAAGAAGCAGAAAAAACCAAAGCACATAAGAAGGGGGATGTAGAATTATGATGGATCTGGCAATGAACTTTGATACAGACGAATGTTTAGTAACGGCAATGTTTGATAAAGGAAACAGAAATGACACAATGGAAGCAATCGACCATATCATTCCATTTCTAAAAGGGGATGCGGATATGATCGGGCTTGTCTGCAATACCCTAAGAAAGCTGTTCTGCATGAGTGATGAAGGCTATGAGACTTTTCTTATGGACTTGGAAGATTATAAATCGGAACTGGAAGAGGGGGAATGAATTCAAGCCAGAGTGCAGTATAGCAGGTGAAAGATGAGAAGCGAAGGAAAAAGTGTCAGCATTGAGAAGTGTTAACAGGTATATATTGGAAGAATTCAGCCAGGGAAACTCTGGCTGATATAAAAACACATCTGCAGAAACAGTGACTGAAGAAATTTTGAGTAGTGGAATTGGGAAGAAGTATTTAGATACTATAATAAAGAGATTAGCTGGCTTGTATATTGACAGAGAGGACATAGTAAACAGATTTGCGTTATTATCAGGGATTGTAGGGAGATTCCGAAGAGCTTTTGTTCAGATGATGAAACAATAGGATTGGTACAGGAAATATATGGAACAAAAGTTAATAAAAGGATTTGTTGCGTTTTCCGCTATAATAATCTGCCAGCAAAGAATGTGTTGCCTGAATATGTTTGTGATTATAAGAAACGAGCAGGGTTATTTCAAAGATCAGCAGATTTAGAGTAGTTCTTTTTTTTCTGAGAGAAAATTTAAAAATCGTTTTTGGTTCTTCTGGAGAGTGATTATAGCGTTTGGGAAACATCCGGAGAAACCATTACCTCAGAGTGTCGTAAAGTTCTTTATCAAAGAAGGCTTTGAGATGCCCTTTCTTTTTTATGCAAATCTTTTCTCTTGTCTACATATATAAACCTAAGAAAAAGCTTGACGTTTAAATATTACAAAGTGTAATATTTAAGAAAATATGAAAAAAGGAGAAATAAAACTATATGAGAAAAAAGAAAAGCAAAAAAACACACGAAGATTATTACAAAAATAGTTTTATTTAGCGGTATATTGATTGGTGGTGGAATCGGTATTGTAACAATAATGAATTGTAATGTTCCTGAAAAAAGACTAATGGAATATATGAAATATATTGAAAAAGGGGAATATGAGCAAATGTATGCCATGCTGGATCAGAAAAAAAGCAGCATGAACAGTAAGGAAGAATTTATAGAACGAAATTCTAAAATATATGAAGGCATTGAGATGTCTGATCTGTCCATAACCGATATTACAGTAAAAAGACAAGAAAACGGAAATGCGGCAGTTTCCTATACAACAAATATGCAGACTGCTGCAGGAAATGTAGAATTTACCAACGATGCGGTATTTTCACATGATTGGACAGGATATCATTTAATCTGGCAGGATCAGTTGATTTTTCCAGAGTTATCTGCAACGGATAAAGTTCAGGTAACGTCAGAAGAGGCAAAGAGAGGAGATATTTTAGACAGAAATGGTCGTCAGTTGGCTGGAGAGGGAACTGCATCTTCGGTAGGAATTGTTCCGGGCAGGATGGAGAACAGAGAAGATACAATAAAAAAACTGGCAGAGTATCTTGGAATTGGAGCAGACGAAATTGAGGATAAGTTAAAAGCCGGTTGGGTAAAAGCAGATTCTTTTGTACCAGTAGCAACAATTCCTAAAATACAAGAGGTCGATCTTCTGACAGTGAATCCGGATAAAACTGTTCTGGAAGAAAAAGAAAAGCAGGACACATTATTGAAGATTCCAGGTATTATGTTATCTGATGTAAAAGTACGAACTTATTATCTAAAAGAAGCTGCCTCTCATCTGGTAGGGTATGTACAGGCGGTTACAGCCGAGGATTTGCAGGAACATAAAGGGGAAGGGTATCGTACAAACAGTGTGATTGGAAAGACTGGACTGGAAACGCTTTATGAAAAAGAACTAAAAGGAACAGATGGGTGTGAAATCTGTATTGTAGATGCAAATGGAAATAAAAAAAGTGTTATTGCATATGAGCCTAGAAAAGATGGAGAAGATATCCATACTACGATTGATGGTGATCTTCAAAGTACTCTTTATGAACAATTTAAAGAAGACAGAGGATGTTCTGTGGCTTTGAATCCTTACACAGGGGAAGTATTGGCGTTGGTAAGTACGCCATCTTATGATGATAATGATTTTGTACGTGGAATGGACAACAGCCAGTGGAGTGCATTAAATGAAAATGAAGATAGGCCTTTATACAACCGCTTTCGCCAGACATGGTGTCCTGGCTCAACTTTTAAACCTGTAATTGCTGCAATTGGATTAAAAGTGGGGGCATTTACTGCAAATGACGATTTTGGAAATGAGGGTCTGGCGTGGCAGAAAGATTCCTCGTGGGGAGATTATACAGTGACTACACTTCATGATTATGAACCTGTGATTTTGAAAAATGCGCTTATTTATTCAGATAATATTTATTTTGCAAAAGCAGCATTAAAAATTGGTGCGGATCAACTGATGCAGTCTCTAAATCAAATAGGATTTAATCAGGAACTTCCATTTGATATTAAAATGTCAGAGTCCAAATATTCTAATATGGACAAGATAGAAACAGAAATCCAGCTTGCTGACAGTGGGTATGGACAGGGACAGATTCTGGTAAATCCTTTGCATCTTGCAAGCATTTATACGGCTTTTCTAAATGATGGAAATATGATAAAGCTATATCTTCACGCGGATGGTGGAAGCACTTCCAGTGAAATCTGGATAAAAGATGCTTTTTCACCACAAATTGTTTCGGAGGTTATGGAGGGGTTAGAGGGTGTAGTGAATAACCCGGAAGGAACTGGTTATGGAGCATGCCGGGAAGACATTAGATTAGCAGGAAAAACCGGAACAGCGGAACTGAAAGCTACAAAAGAAGATACATCTGGAACAGAAATTGGCTGGTTTACAGTTTTTACTACAGACAGAGATACAAAGAATCCTATTTTGCTCATCAGTATGGTAGAGAATGTGAAAGATATTGGAGGAAGCGGTTATGTGGTGGAAAAGGATAAGGCGATACTGGATGAATATCTTGGTAATGAATAATTTTTACCTTTAAATATTACAAATGTAAGAGGAAAATGATATGAAAAAAATTTGGAAAATATTTGTGGGAGTTATTTTTCTTGCTGTCTGTAGTGGATGTGGCATAAAGAAAGAGCAGAAAAAGACAATTGAAGATACGAAAGAAAAAATTTACAGAGAGTGTGAAATGCTAGCAGAAGGCTATCAGAGCATATATGAGAATGCTGTGAAAGAAAATGCACTATATGAGCTGAGTACAATACAAAAAAGTATGGATTATTTTGGAAAATATGGATATGCAGTAATTGATTCCTACAATCAGCTGGATATGGTTCAAAGTATTAAAGTAGATGATTTTTTGAAAAAAGCAGAAAAAGAGAAGAATGGAAAAACTACTATATTTCAAGTTATAGCAGGGGATCATTTTATCCGGTATGATCTGAAAACCAAACAGGGGAAAATAGACGTTGAAGTAAGCTCTTTTAAATGGAAAGAGGACACTTGGCAGGAAACATATTATCATGAGTTTAGAGCTAATTCATGGAAATATACAGAAAACGGGTATTTCTTTATGGAAGAATATCATCCGGCTGGATATGATGGACCGTCTGGATATCGGGCCTTTCGGGTAGTGCCGTTAAATAAAAAATGCAGGGAGCTGAATCGAAAATATATACTTCCTTTTGGATATACACTTAATAAATTGTTTACTTCTAATTGGAGTGAAAAAAATTATGATGGAATAAATTTTTATGATGTTTTTGACCGTTTACTTTCAATGGAAGAAAAAACTGATAAATTTAAGGAAGGAAAGACTTATGAAATCCCAAAAGAATCATTTGAAGCGATATTTCAAAAATATTTTAATATAAGCGCAGAGATACTGCAGACAGGAACGGTATTTCACACGGAAACACAGACATATCGGTATCGAACCAGAGGAATCGTATATGATTTTGCTCCCACACCATATATTCCATATCCGGAAGTTGTTTCCTACATAGAAAATCAAGATGGAACAATAACACTGGAAGTAAATGCGGTATGGCCACAAAAAGAATTAGATCAGGCGTTTTGTCATAGCGTAACCATTCGGCTGTTAGATAAAGATAGATTTCAATATGTATCCAATTATGTATCAAGGTCAGAAATAGAGGTTACCTGGTATACAGAAAGATTATCAGACGAAAAGTGGGAGGAATGTTATGGAGATAATTGATATGATTACAAAAAGAAAACTGAAAAAGATGATGAGCGTTTTATTTATTTCGGGATGCTTTTTCATAGGAAATACAAAATGTAAAGGGGCTGATTTAGAATATATTTCACAGGAAACTGCGAATTATGCTGTACAAGAAAGAGGATATGATTTGCCAGTAGATGAAGTCGTGAAAGAAGAAGCTATTGAAGATTGTAAGAATGTTATGAATCAGATGAAAGCCATTTATCAAAAGGCGGATAAAGGAACTTCATCGAATGTAGTAGTTTCTGAGACAGTAATGGAAGAAATGCAGGAAGTATTAAAGGAAAAAAATGTCCCTGTTATTACATCAGCGCCGTATTCAAATATGGCTAATTATTCTAAAATGGAAGAATTTCTTTTCAAGGCAGAACAGGATCTGCCAGGAGATATCGTCTTATATAGGATTAACAGGGATGGTGGGATAGAAAGACTCAAATTCAATTATGATGGGACAGATATGTATTTGTTGGCTGTGAAAGTTGTTTGGGGTATGAACGACAATCCATCTATTGTATATGTTTCGTATACAAGGATAGAAGAATGGAAATATACAGAAAAAGGCTGGTTTGGTTATACGCTATGTGTTCCAAAATATCCGGAAGTATCAGAAGCGGTTGATGGCAGTTCTATGATAAGAATTAAACCTTTAAGTGATGAATGCAGGGAAGTTTCAAAGAGGTGTGTGTATTTGCTTGGATATCAGGGGAATAATCTTTTATGTTCTGATAGGGATAGATCTGATATGGAAGGGTTAGATTATAATGGTTTATATGAATATTTATATCGAATGAAATACGGGGAGAGATATGAGTTTTCAGGTAACTCAAGTGGAATTCCGGCAGAAGAGTTTGAAAATCTGATAATGGAGTTTTTGCCGATAACAGCGGAGCAAATTAAAAAATGGGCAGTATTTGATTCGGAACATCAAACTTATGACTGGGAACGATTAGGTTGTTTAAATTATAGCCCTACTTATTTTGGAACATCTTTACCGGAGGTCGTTGAAATAAGAGATAGCGGAGAGGGAAACAATGTGCTGGTTGTTGATGCTGTATGTGATACATTTATATGTAATGATGCCGTTATTACAAGTGAGCTGACTGTTAAGTTCAACGATGATAAGAGTTTTAAATATATGGGGAATAAAATTCTGAATAATGGTACGAAAGAAGTTCCCAAATATCAATATAGAATAAAAAGAAAGAACTGATAACAACTATCAGCCCTTTCATATTTGTTAATTCCATATATGTAATTTTTTTAAGATATCAGAAGTGATTTCAAATGCCTTTTTGCCAGTTGCATTAGAATCACTTTGGATATTGGTTGCAAAATAATAGCTGTTATCGGAAGTTTCTACATATCCGATAAACCAGCCGTTGATATCCTGTCCGTTGATACGACCGGTTCCAGTTTTTCCGTAGAAATTACCATTAGGTGTACTGGCAATTTTTATAGCATTTTTAACAGAAAATACATTTTGGGAATTTAGATGGAATTCATTTGTGTTAAATTTTTTCAATAATGTTACTTGCTCTAAAGGCGAGATTTTTAATGAAAAATCGGACCAGTATAAATCCAGATTTGAACTGGTTGTCTGGTTTCCATATTCTATTTTATTCAAAAATTCCTGGACTCTGTTAATTCCGAGCTGCGAATCAATTGCCTGGAAATACCAGTTAACGGAATTTTGCATAGCAGAGTTTAAATCCTGATCAGCTTCCCAGGATGGAAAAGGAAAGGCATCACCATTCCATGTCATGGAAGAGTGTTCTGGTGTGATGATTCCGGATTCCAACCCTAATAATGCATCGTATATTTTGTAGGTAGACTCTGGCGGAATACGTTTGGTGGCTTCTTCAAGATCGTATATTTTCCAGGAATCCAAATTATTGTCATACAAAACAAATGATCCATCATATGTTCCAAATGTTTCGGATATATCTAACAGGGAGATATTTTTGTCTGTATCACTAAAATGATATACGCTTTGAGTAGAGGCATCAACGGATAAAATGGGTGTACATCCAATAAAAACAGCACTAATGACCAGATAAATTATCAATGCTCTCATTTTTTGATAAAGAGTTTCTTTCCTAAAAACGGCGATGTTGAGAATACGTCGTTTCATCTGCCTGAAATTTCCGGACATTCCAACTGCCAGTGGAGAGGAAAAAGAGGATATTTTTTCTGCAAAATTAATCAGTGTAGTTCCATAAGCTTGGTATTCATCAGCAGAAATCATCTGCAATACAGCAGAATCACAGGCTATTTCACGGTCACAGAGAATTTCTTTTAAAGTGTACCAAACAAAAGGGTTAAACCAGTAGAGTATATTACTTATGACCATGAGGAAGCCAATAAATGTATCTTTGTGACGGTAATGCTGTAATTCGTGTAGCAGCATAAAACGCATATCATCAGGATTCAGTTCGGAAATTAAATGGATGGGAATGTAAATTCTGGGATGTATTATTCCGATTAAAACTGGTGATTTTAAAAATGCAGTACTGTAGACTGATACTGGGTGAGAGATTTTAAGTTCCTTTAAACAATTGTAATAAATAGTTTTTACCTGCTGATTTTGAAGCGGGAGAGCAGATCTTTTTATGGAACGTACATAGTTTAATGAATGAAGGGTGAGGACTGACATAATCATAACACCCGTTATCCATATTAGAAAGAGTATGGTATTCAAGCCTCCAGAAAATTGACTACTGATGGAAACTGAAAAATCATTCACCTGGTTTAACAAAATATTTTGTGTATTACTGGTAAGTTCGGATAGCGTGTCGGTACCAGAGTTAAGTCCTGAGTCAGTTTGAAAAAAATGTAACCATGAAAAAAGTTGTGAGCCATGAATCTGTACAGGAAAAAATGGCACGGCAAGTAATAAAAATAAAAGAAAACAGAGATGGTACTGTGTAGTCGCAGATAAATATTTTTTCAGAAGTTTTTTTGTTCCGATTATTACAAGTGTAAAAATACATATGAAGATATTACTGATTAAAAAGTGGATAATCCAGTTGCTCATTCAAAACCTCCTATTTCTGATGTTTTGATAATAAATGGCGTAAGTTATCAATTTCTGTTGAAGAGAGCTTATCGTCTTCAAGGTAAGAAGCCAGCATAGAAGAAAGATTTCCATTATAATATCGCTTTAAAAAAGAATTGCTTTCCTGGTGTATATATTCATCTTCTTGGACTAATGGAGTATAGACAAATACCCGGCTTTGTTTTTCGTAGGAAAGAGCTTTTTTGGAAACAAGTCTCTTGATAAGAGTTTGAATTGTTTTTGGACTCCAGCTGGTAGTTAGAGTAAGTTTTTCTGTAATTTCATTTGTATTGATGGGAGCATATTTCCATACAATTTTCATAACTTCAAATTCGGCTTCTGAAATCTGGGGTAGTGACATAATAAAATCCTCCTGCTAAATCCTACATATGTAATAAACATATTATATTACTTGTAGAAGAAAAAAGTCAAATGGCAGATGATATATAGAATATAAAATTAATAATGTAGAGGCAATAAAGGTGAAAAAGATAGAAATTATTGAGAGAATCACAGATGCTAATGGAAGCATAAGTGAAAACATATTGACTAGCTGGGAACATAAAAACCAATTCATACCGGAAATTATAAGGTTTGGAGAATTAAAAATATATCTACAGGAACGAATTGTTAAAAAGAATGATAGTGATGTTCATCTTTCAAAATATGAATATGATATTTTACTTCTTTTAGCGAAAAGTCCAGGTAGAATATTTGGAAAAGAAATGGTTTATGATCTGGTATGGAATGAACCTTATTCCGGTGATTATAATGTGGTTATGCGACATATCTGCAATATCAGAGAAAAAATAGAAGATGATCCTGGACAACCATTATATATACAAACAGTACGAGGTGTAGGATATCGGTTTAACGGGAATTTAGGCAGCGAGTGAAATCGCTGCCTATTATTATGGTTTTACAAAGAAGGAAGTTTGTTATGGGAAGATTTTTCTATTTCAGGATCATCCGGTTTTAGATACTTGGACAAGTTTTGATGTATCAATTCCAACTCTTTCATTTCTTTCCGAAAGGAAACATATTGAGTATTTATTGACTTCTTTCTGGAAATAAGCTCTGAAATTTGAGCCTGTAACTTATTGGTATTGAGCTGTTTCAGGTCTATACCATTTTCCTGTAAAATATGCTCGGCACCAGCGAAAAGGATAATTTGAGATTCATATTTACGGAAATATCTATTTCTTATCAGAAAGATTTACTTTCCATAGACACAAGAATTTTTACACCCTCTCTTTATCTGCCATTGAGATTTCAGAAGTGACAAGCATGTTATATCCAGCAAGTTCCACGGATTTTTTTATGAGATCCTCATTCATAGTGACTTTAATTTTTCCATTTGTATTGTTTCCTTTTTTGTCTGTAGTGGTAAAAATCACATATTTTGCAGAGTCGCCGTATTCTGAGCGCTTTGCTTGTGAAGCTTTCAGCAGTTTTGCTTTTTCAACTTCTTTATTAATCTCATATATCTGCTTCTTGGCCAGTTTGGGATTAAAAGTAACAATCCTTTTTTCTGTTATCTTGAACTTTTTAATTTTTCCTGTTTCGGAGTCCTTGAATTTATATTCAAACTCATCTACACATTCTTTGGTGCGGTACAAAAGTATTAAGCAGTTAAAAACAAAAATCCAAGAAGATATTTACTAATCTTATTGACATATAACAAAAAATGAATATAATCATAGTTGAACAACTATTCAACTTCGATTATACGAGGTAAGTGTATGTCTAAACCGTCTTATATTTGTAATTGTGATGTGATTCATGAGGATATTGTGAATGATGTGAAATCCAAGATGCAACCCAAAGATGATTATATCCAGTTGGCATCTTTATTTAAGCTATTTGGAGATGGTACCAGAGTACAAATCTTACACGCTCTGGAACAGAGTGAGATGTGTGTATGTGATCTTGCTGTGCTACTGGGGGTAACGAAATCCGCAATCTCACACCAGTTAAAGGCATTGCGTCTTGCGAATTTGGTAAAATTCCGTAGAGAAGCGCAGATAGTTTACTACTCTCTGGCAGATGATCATGTGAAAGAGATTATTGATAAGGGATTTGAGCATCTATGGCAGAAATAATATTTTTAGCGTTATAGTTGAGCAATTGAGCAACTAAACAAATTACAAGGAGGTCATTATGAAACGAATATTTTTATTAAAAGGCTTGGACTGTCCGAACTGCTCCGCAAAAATTGAAAAAGAAGTTGGAGAGTTGGATGGAGTACAATCCTCAGTTGTAAATTTGATGAAGCAGACGCTGACAATCAATGTTGCTCCAGCTGTCGCAAATACAATAGCCAGTCAGATTGAAACGATTGTCCACAGCCATGAGCCAGGTGTGGAGGTTCAGGAAGAAACAATTATCCCTGTTACAAAGAGTTATTTGTTAAAGGGCTTGGACTGTCCGAACTGCTCCGCAAAAATTGAAAAAGAAGTCGGAGAATTGGATGGAGTACAATCCTCAGTTGTAAATTTGATGAAGCAGACGCTGACAATCAATGTTGCTCCAGCTGCCGCAAATACAATAGCCAGTCAGATTGAAACGATTGTCCACAGCCATGAGCCAGATGTAGAAGTTTCCGAAATTGCACAGGAATACTATATACCTGCAAAAAAACAGGATACCAATACATCCTATAACAATGAGGACAAGAAGTTGACGATTCGTTTAGCGATTGGCGCAGCAATCTATGGTATTGGTATGGCATTGACAGTTTTTGCGAAAGTGCCACTGCCTGTCGAGTTAGTTTTTCTCATTGTCTCCTATATTATTCTTGGCGGGGATGTTGTATGGCAAGCTGTGAGGAATATTTCAAAGGGACGTGTATTTGATGAACATTTCCTGATGAGCGTTTCTACGATTGGTGCTTTTGTCATTGGTGAATATCCGGAAGCAGTTGCTGTTATGTTGTTCTATCAAGTTGGTGAATTTTTCCAGTCATTGGCTGTTGAGCGTTCCAGAAAATCTATATCAGACTTAATGGATATACGTCCGGATTGTGCTACAGTCAGAAGGAACGGAGAATTGATTACCATATCTCCTGAAAGTGTTGCCATTGGTGAGATTATTATTGTAAAGCCTGGTGAAAAAATCCCATTAGACGGTGTGGTATTGGATGGAGATTCTATGCTGGATACGAGGGCTTTAACTGGAGAATCGGTTCCGAGAAGCGTTCATAAAGGAGATGAAGCACTTTCCGGCTGTATGAATCAGACGGGTGTTTTAACGATTAAGACAACGAAAGCATTTGGTGAATCTACTGCTTCAAAGATTATTGATCTTGTGGAGAATGCGTCCAGTAGAAAAGCACCAACAGAAAATTTCATTACTACATTTGCACGTTATTACACTCCTGTTGTTGTAATCTTAGCAGCTATTCTGGCAATTCTGCCACCGATCCTTCTTGGTGGAGGTTGGACAGAGTGGATTCGCAGAGGATTTGTTTTCCTTGTGGTATCTTGCCCATGTGCATTGGTCATTTCAATCCCGCTGACTTTCTTCGGAGGTATTGGTGCGGCATCTAAACGAGGTGTTCTTGTAAAAGGAAGTAATTATTTAGAGGCGCTTAATAATGTCAGCATTATTGTGTTCGATAAAACCGGAACACTTACAAAGGGTGTTTTCAATGTGACTGATATTCTGCCTGCAAATGGATTTTCAAAAGAACAGGTTCTGGAGTATGCGGTCCAGGCAGAGAGCTTTTCTAACCATCCTATTGCAAAATCCATTCTCTCTGCTTATGGAAAAGAAATTGACCAATCAGTTATCTCTGATTACAAGGAAATTTCCGGATATGGAATCAGTGCCATGGCAGGAAAGAAGAAAGTTTATGCTGGCAATACGAAACTTATGGATTCAGAGCATGTGGAGTACACAGCCTGTGAAAAAGTTGGTACAAAGGTTTATGTAGCAGTAGATGGTCAATATGCCGGATGTATTTTGATAACAGATGAAGTAAAGCCGGACAGCAAAAAAGCAATTTCTGATTTGAAACATATCGGTGTGGAAAAAACAGTCATGCTTACTGGTGATGATGAAAAAATTGGAAAGGCTGTTGCGGAAGAATTGCAGTTGGATGAATATTATGCACAACTGTTTCCTGATCAAAAAGTGGAAAAGGTTGAGCTTTTAGACAGTAAAAAGAGACAGGGAAGCAAATTAGCTTTTGTTGGTGATGGTATCAATGATGCTCCTGTCCTTGCTCGTGCGGATGTTGGTATCGCAATGGGTGGTCTTGGTTCAGATGCGGCCATTGAAGCTGCGGATGTGGTTCTGATGACAGATGAACCATCTAAGCTGGTGGATGCGATTGATGTGGCAAAAGCGACAAAACAGATTGTCATGCAGAATATAGTGATTGCCCTTGGAATTAAGAGTGTGTTCCTGATCCTTGGTGCTCTGGGTATAGCTGGAATGTGGGAAGCTGTATTTGGTGATGTAGGCGTTACCATAATTGCCGTCTTGAACGCAATGAGGATTTTAAAAAAATAAGAAACGAGGTGGCAATGTGAAACGGAAATTGATTCTGTTAGCAGTTACAATTGTTTTTCTTGCAGGTTTCGGTGCACTTTTGCATTCACCGCCCTCTATGATTGATGCAGTCACAGGAGCAACACCGAAGTCAAAAAAGGCTGCTCAAGCCTCCGCACAGTTGGAAGGCTCTTATGTTCTCGGTATTAATATGATGTCAGATGGTCTCGACAACGAGAACACCCGGAATAAATTAAAAGAATTGGCACTGGACGATTCGGAAACAAATGAAACAGATCTCATGAAAACGGACATTAGTTTTCGGTTATATGTATCTGAGACGGATTATCCGCTTGTCAGTTATGCTAAGAAACTCTGTGACAGATTGAAACAGGCCGGTTTTTCCGTAGATCTGAAAGAGTACAGTAACACAATGATGCTATCAAGAGTGGTAAGTGGAAAGTATGATGTATTCCTGGCATCGGATGATTTTATTGACGTTACAACGTTATCACAGATGGACTATATGATCATGGACAGCGAAGAAATGAGGTGAGCGGGAATTTATGAGAAAATGGAATACGATTTTGTCTGTTTTAATGCTTCTCATTTTTATGATTCATGGAATCATGGGCAGCTTTATGCTGAACGGAGTTGGAAGTAGCGCAGGGAAACTTCTTGCATGGATTGGTGTTGGTATTCTTGTTGTGCATACGGTGATTGGTGTCATCCTGACAGTTCAGAGTTTACAGACAGCGAAGCAATCCGGAAAAATGTATCTGAAACAAAACGTCATATTCTGGGCGAGACGAGCCAGTGGGCTGGCAATACTGATCCTGCTGTTCTTCCATATTGGCTTGTTTGGAAAGGTGCAGAATGGGACATATATTTTGTTCCCTTTTACAACTGTAAAGATGGTAACTCAGCTTTTGTTCGTGGCGGCAATCTTTGTTCATATTTTTATCAATATCCGCCCATTGCTCGTATCGCTGGGAATCATCAGTTATAAAGAACGAAGGGGTGATATTTATTTGATTCTTTCGGTGCTCCTTCTGTTTATAGCGGGCGCAGTTATTTTCTATTATATTGGGTGGCAATATCTATGAGTAAGACAATTATTATTATAGGTGCTGGACTGGCAGGACTTTCAGCGGCTTTGCAGGCAGCGGAAAATGGATGCAATGTAAAACTGGTTTCCTCCTTTCCATCAGAGCGGGCGCAGTCTGTTATGGCGGAGGGCGGTATCAACGCAGCTTTGAATACAAAAGATGAAAACGACAGTCCCGAAGAACATTTCACAGATACAATAAAGGCGGCTTGCGGTCTGGCAGACCCAAATGCAGTTTGGGGAATGACACAGGCAGCACCGGAGCTGGTGCACTGGCTGTTAAAACTTGGAGTTCAATTTAACATGAGCGGCTATGATGATGTGGATCTGCGGAATTTTGGCGGGCAGAAAAAGAAAAGGACTGCTTTTGCGCAGAGCGATACCGGGAAGCAGATCATGACAGCTATGATAGACGCTGTTCGCAGGAAAGAAGCATCTGGTATGGTAGAACGGTTCAGCCATCATTCTTTCCTGACACTTCGTCTGTGTGGCAATATTTGTTGTGGCTGCGTAATCAGGGATGAATACAGTCAGGAAATTGTGGAATTACCGGGGAATGCGGTCATTGTTGCCTCCGGTGGTATGCACGGATTGTTTGGGAATACAACAGGTTCGCTGTCCAATACGGGAGAAGTAACCGCAGAATTGTTCCGGCTTGGTGTTCCGCTGGTAAATGGTGAAATGATCCAGTATCATCCGACTACTGTGGAATGCGGCGGGAAACGTATGCTTATCAGCGAGGCAGCTAGAGGGGAAGGCGGCAGGCTGTTTGCTCTCAGAAACAATCAGCCGTGGTATTTCATGGAAGAAAAATACCCGGAGCTTGGAAATCTGATGCCCCGTGATATTACCGCCAGAGAAATATGGAAGGTCAGCCATGAATCCGAGGTATTTCTTGATATGACGGAAATATCGAAGGAGGTTATTTCAAATAAGCTGTCTGGCTTAGCAGATGACTGCATGACATATCTGCATAAGGATATCCGGAAGGAACCGGTGCCTGTTTTGCCAGGAATCCACTACTTCATGGGTGGTATTCTTGTGGATGAACAGCACAGAACGTCGATTCAGAATCTTTATGCTGCCGGGGAATGCTGTGCCCAATATCATGGTGCAAACCGTCTGGGTGGTAATTCCCTGTTGGGCGCATTGTACGGAGGACGTGTTGCGGCAAAGTCAGCCTGCGAACAAGCTGACGGCGTAGTTTTATCTTGTGCGGCGCAGATAGATATTCCACCAGCGTCTCAAATTTCAGAAATAAAGCAATTAAACAAAGTGATGCAGGAGACTATGGGCGTTGTCAGAAATGAGAATACGTTGTTAAATGGGATTCAAACGGTACAAGCGCTGACAGGAAATCTTCCATTGCTTGGCATGGCAGTTCTAAAGAGTGCTCTTGCAAGAAAAGAAAGCCGTGGTGCACACTGGCGGGAGGATTATCCGAAGAGCAATGACGATGATTACCTTAAAACAACGGTAGCCAGATTTGATGGAAAGCAGATACAGATTTCCTTTGTACCTGTTCCAGAAAGGCGGTGATTCACTTGGTATATAAAATAAGAATCAGGCGGCAGGAGAGTCAGAAATCAGACAGTTATTGGCAGGAATTTGAGTTTGACGGAAGCAAAAACAGCTCTGTTGCCAATGTTCTAAAGGAATTGAACAGTAGAATCCCTTTGAAAGATAATTCAGGGAATATAGTTACTCCCATCAGCTGGGAATGTAGCTGTATGGTGCGAAAATGTGGGGCTTGCGCCATGCTGATTAACGAACGTCCGAGGCTGGCATGCTCTACATTTCTACATACGTTAAAAGGTTCTACAATCACCTTGGAACCTTTAAGCAAATTTCCGCTTGTAAGAGATTTGATTGTTGACCGGTCAATTCTGTTTGAAAATTTGAAAAAACTGAACCTTTGGCTTGAAAGTGAAGCTTATATGAATCCGTGGACACATGAACCGAGATACCAGTCGGCACGCTGTCTGATGTGTGGCTGCTGCCTTGAAGTGTGTCCCAACTTCTCTGCAAATGGGACTTTCGCAGGCGCTGTTGCTGCAGTCAACGCATTTCGGATTCTGAATGAAGAACAGGAAAGCATTCATTTGAATGAGATTTCTGCTGAATATAAGAAGAAATATTTTGAGGGATGCGGGAAGTCGTTATCTTGTCATGATATTTGTCCGATTGGTCTGCCTGTGGAAGAACTGCTTGTAAGGTCGAATGCAGCGGCTGTTTGGGGCAAATAAAATGGATGATAAAAGCTATAATGAATGTATGAAGAGAATCAAAAACTTGATTCTCTTTTTTTAAAATACATACATTGACAAATATCTATGTATATATTATATTGAACATAGACAATGATCAATGTGAGGTGTCAATATGAATGCAATGGATGTGGCTTTGATATGCAAGGCTTTGGGCGATGCGAACCGGCTGGAAATTGTACAGATGCTGTCGGATGGAGAAAAGTGCGGGTGTAAACTTTTGGAAAGATTTAAAATTACCCAGCCAACTTTATCCCATCATATGAAGATACTGGTAGGATGCGGCCTTGTGAATGATCGTAAGGAAGGAAAATGGCATCACTATTCTTTGAATTGTGAGACATTGATGAATTACAAACACTTTATAGAATCCCTTACTTGCCTTGGAAGCGGTGACGGGGATTGTTGTAAATAATTTAAGGAGAGCAGATATCATGAAAAAAGAATCAAATTCAGGAATTAGTTTTTTCCAGCGTTACCTGACTGTATGGGTAATTATCTGTATGCTTATAGGAATTATGTTGGGACATTTTCTTCCGGGAATGAAAGAGGCACTGAACTATCTGGAATATGCAGGAATTTCTATTCCGCTGGCAGTTCTTATATGGATTATGATCTATCCAATGATGATGAAGGTTGACTTCAAGAGTATTAAAAATATCGGGAAAAACCCGAAAGGTTTATTTGTTACATGGATTGTAAACTGGCTAATAAAGCCTTTTACTATGTATGGAATTGCATCATTTTTCTTTTTTGTGGTGTTTAAGACATGGATCACACCAGATCTTGCGACGGAGTATCTCGCAGGAGCCGTGCTTCTCGGAGCAGCTCCATGTACCGCTATGGTATTTGTCTGGAGTACGCTGACAAAGGGAAATCCGGCTTATACAGTAGTTCAGGTGGCATCAAATGACATTATTATATTATTTGCATTTGTACCGATTGTGAAATTTCTGCTTGGTGTTTCTAATGTTAGTGTTCCGTTTCAGACGTTATTTATGAGTGTGATTCTATTTGTAGTAATACCACTTGCAGCCGGAATCATAACAAGGCTGCTGGTAGTCAGAAAGAAAGGTACGGAATACTTTGAGCAGACTTTTCTGCATAAATTTGATTCCGCAACAACAGTGGGACTTTTGCTCACGCTGATACTGATTTTTATGTTTCAGGGCGAGGTGGTGCTGGACAATCCACTGCACATTATATTGATTGCAGTTCCGCTGATCATTCAGACATTCTTTATATTCTTTCTGGCATTTGGAGTATGCAGAATTATCAGACTTCCGTATGATATTGCAGCCCCGGCTGGAATGATTGGTGCATCGAATTTCTTTGAGTTAGCTGTTGCAGTCGCTGTAGCTTTATTTGGTACATCAAGTCCAGCGGCACTGGCAACTACAGTAGGTGTATTAACAGAAGTCCCGGTAATGCTTACTCTTGTGAAGATTGCAAACAAATTAAAGGAGAAGTTCAAGTATGAATAAGAAAAAAGTTGCTTTTATATGCGTTCATAATTCATGCAGAAGCCAGATTGCAGAAGCTTTGGGAAAACATCTGGCTTCGGATGTATTTGAAAGTTATTCGGCAGGGACAGAAACGAAACTACAGATTAATCAGGATGCAGTCCGGATTATGAAAGAATTGTATGGAATTGATATGGAAGCAGAAGGACAATATAGTAAGCTGATTGATGAAATACCAGTACCGGATATTGCAATTTCAATGGGTTGTAATGTGGGATGTCCGTTTATCGAAAGACCGTTTGATGATAATTGGGGACTTGAAGATCCAACCGGAAAGAGTGACGAAGAGTTTAAGAAGGTTATTGATGAGATAAGGATGCAAATTTTTATATTGAAACAACGATTGGATGAATTTGAAGAAAACTAAAGAAGTTGAGAAATTGCAGTTTGTCGAACGGATGAGATACAAAAAAACATATAAGAATAATCAACAAGGCAGGTGGTTTTATAACAAGACTGTCTGCCTTCTTTTATGCCAGCAGAGGCTATTTCAAAGGGGCATCCAAAAGACATACAATATATAGGCTCAAATGGCGAAAGTGCCCATTTGGGCCTATTATTGCATGAATTCATATGTTACATCCAGGGCAAGATCCACCCGTGTATTACAGTATTGTCATTTTGACAATTTTGTATTACTTACGAGTAGCAGACTTGATGGGGATTACGTCCCCATACTCACGTGAAAATATAATTGCTGGCAATTACATTTTAGCAGACACGCAAGCGTTTCTGAGTAAGTGTCACAGACAACAAAATAAGGAAATTTTGATAAGGCATTCACCTGGAATAGGTGAGTGTTTTTTGTTTTCAAATATTCAATTAACCGAAAAAATTAAAAAAATTTCATCAGAGGGCTGTAAAAATGCCTCTCAGCGTTTCGTATTAATGAAAGGGTATTTAGGCGGGAAAAATAAAAAACTTTCCTCAAGAGCCTGTATTTATGCCCTTCATCTTTTGAATATATGTAAGGACATTTTTGAGCCGGCATAAAAATGATTTTTACAATAATTAGAAACAGAAATTAGGCGAGAAAAGAATCAAATATGAATACATGAAGGAGTCAGAGCAGATGCTTCAGTACTTCCAGTTTCCGAAGTTTTTATTAAAGCTGCGAATTTCTCAAACTGCAAAATTCCTTTATATGATTTTGTATGACCGGGCACGGATATCGAGAAAGAATAGCTGGATAGACAAGTATGGAAATGTTTACCTGATATTTCCAATAGATGAATTGTCTGTTCAAATCGATAAATGCAAATCTTCTGTAAAAACAGCGTTGAAGGAATTAGATGATGTGGGACTATTGGTTCGCAGATCCGGTGGATTTTCAAAACCCAATCATTTATATGTGAAAATTCCATCTGATGAGATAGGTTTACAGCCGGTTGACAATAAGGCGGTTGAAAAGATAGTTGCAACAGAGCCGGAAAAGCCACCTTCATCTGGTCGTAAAAATGGCTGTGGAGGAGTCGGAAATGTGGCACCTAGTACAACGAATATTAAATTGTTGATAGTTTAAATAGTGGCTACCTCATCCGGATCAATTTCATCCATTTTATATGTCCAATGATAAACAATCGGGTCAGCATTGATCTCATCGAAGTAGCGATATATTCGTTCCGATAGTTCCTCCTTTGAATTGACACGAATGCCTTTTAACATCTGCTTAGTCATTTTGCTAAAGAAACTTTCAATCATGTTCAGCCACGAGGTGTGTGTCGGTGTAAATACAAACACAAATCGATCTTCTGGCAATACTGCAAGAAACTGACGTGTTTCCTTTGATGTATGAGCTGAGTGATTGTCCAATATCAATCGGATCGTGTCACCTTCTGGATATTTTGCAGTGAGCATTTTTAAAAACTTAATAAAATCAGAACTTTTGTGTGTCTGGCTCACCAATGGAATTGCCTCACCTGTCAGGAGATCAATACCTGCAAGCAATGACAGCGTTCCAAGCCGCACATACTCATAATCTCGACGGATATAACCGTTTTCCTCTGTTGGATTATAGTCGGGGTATTTGTTGGCAACAGCCTGAATGCCGGGTTTTTCATCATACGAAATAGTATGTGTCAAATGCCCGTTGTCCGGTATGATGATATTTCCATTATCGTCAAACTGCATCTCCACCTGTTTATAAACCAGAAGGACATCATGCATTTTATTCTCAAAGTCAGGATCTTTTCGTTCAAGATAATACTTGATTTTGAACGGCTTAATCTCCATCTTTTTGAGATATTTTTAAAGCCATGGTTTTGTAACCGTTTTTAAACGTGGATAGCCGGCTTCTTCAGCATGTGCCTGTATGTGTTTGTGCAGTGCTGCTAATGTCCACAATTCTGCGGCATAGCCAAGATCACAGGGCTTTTGGCAGGCTATACTGACAATCCATGATTTTGCATCGTCAGTAATTTCAGCCGGGCGGCCGGAACGTTCATCATCAAATATAGCAAGGTTAATTCCATTGTTGAGATAACGGTCAATACAGCGGCGGACAGTATTCACACTAACACCAAGACCATCTGCAATAGCTTTGTCTGTTTTGGCTTCAGACTTCCATAACAGCATACGCGCACGGTCAACAACCTGCGCTTGAATAGTTCTGGTTTTGATCAGTGATTTCAGATAGGCACGTTCTTCATCTGATATTGTTATACTATAAGGTAATGCTGGCATAATTGACCTCCATAAAATGTATTTATTAAGTTCATTATACCAGATACTGAAACTATCAACAACTTAATTTGTGTTATACTAGCTCCTTTTCATTCATGGAGTTGAGAAGTACATCAATGTGCTTTCTGCAACTGTGCTCGTCCCGCTGTTCTTCACGGTAGAAAAACTGGTCTACGGAAATATCGAACATGGTAACGAGTTTGAAAAATAAATTGAAGCTGGGATGTTGTCCCTTATTTTCAATATTCATAATCGTGCGGTCTGTCTTGCCGACCAGCTCCGCCACATAGGCCTGTGTCCAGCCTCTTTCTTCTCTAGCTTGTTTGATTGCCAGCCCGAGCCCATGAAAGTCAAACCTGATTTCATCTTGGTTCATTCTCATATCACCCTATATCATTGTACATTTCGGGTTGAATTATGAGAATGTAATGAAATTTGATGTTAAGTAGTATTTTATTTCGCTGTCAGATAGCCACATGATTGAATATAGCAAACGATTGTGATAAAGTTGATACGAATATGCCATAAAATTATATTCTGCAAATTGATCAATGTTAAAGAGAGGTATTTTATATGAATTACACAATTCTAATAGTTGATGACGATATGGCTATCAATGATATGCTTGTTAAATATCTTCGGAAAAATGGTTATATAACATATTCTGCTTATTCAGGAACAGAAGCCCTTCTTTTTCTTGAAAAGCAAAAGTTAATCTGATTATTTTGGATTTAATGCTTCCCGGTCTTTCTGGCGAACAAGTTTTAGCAGAAATAAAGAAAACAAAAAATGTACCTGTAATCGGTCTATCTGCAAAAGAAGATTCTAAAAGTAAAATTTTCTTATTGAAAAACGGTGCTGATGATTATGTAACGAAACCCTTCGATATAGAAGAACTACTTGCAAGGATTGAAACGATTTTGCGACGGATTTATGAAAATCAATATACATCAAATTCCTTGTTATGTTGTGGCGATTTAAATTTAGATACAATAGGAATGGAGGCCACTCTAAAAAATCAAAAATTGTCCCTTACAAAAAATGAGTTTGCTATATTGAAAATGCTTATGGAACATCCGCAACAAGTATTTACGAAAGATATGATTTATGAGCAATTATGGAATGAAACTTTAGAGGGAACTGAAAATGCTATCAATGTTCATATCAGCAACTTACGCAAAAAAATTGCTGCAATAGATAATAGTAAATCATATATTAAAACGGTTTGGGGAATTGGGTTTAAGATGGACATATAATCTTTATGAAATCCTTAGATTTAGAAAATAATTTACTTAAACTTATCCCTTACACTAAAACCACAAGGAGGGATATATCATGGAATATATATTAAGAACGAACACAGTATCTAAAAAATACACAAATTATTATGCTGTTGATAAAGTATCCATTTCTATTAAAAAAGGCGAAATATATGGCTTGATTGGAGAAAATGGTGCTGGTAAGTCTACTTTAATGAAAATGATTGCAGGTTTGGTTGAACCATCAGAAGGCTCTATTGAACTATTTGGAAATTTTGTTCCCGAGACCGAGCGTTATCGTATTGGTTGTGTAATTGAATCTCCGGCACTTTATGCAGAATTAACCGCAAAACAAAATTTGGAAGTATTTAGAAAAGCATATGGACTGTCAAGCAAAGAATCTGTACAGCAAATTTTAAAGCAGGTGGGTCTGTCACAATATGAAAATAAAATTGTCAAAAAATTTTCATTAGGTATGAAACAGCGTTTAGCCATTGGCATTGCCTTGTTGGGAAATCCTGATTTTCTGATTCTTGATGAACCTATCAATGGCTTAGATCCGACTGGAATACAAGATATGAGGAATTTCTTATTAAAACTAAATAGGGAAGAACATATTACCATTATGATTTCCAGTCATATCTTGGGGGAATTGTCAAAAATTGCAACGAAATACGGCATTATTAAAAATGGCAAGCTGATTGAAGAAATCACTGCAAAAGAATTAAATGAAAAATGTCAATGTTGTTTAAAAATTAAGGCATCAGATACTGCACAGGCCGCTATTTTAATAGAGAAAAATCTCCATACTAAAAACTACGAAATTCTTTCCGATAATAATATTCGGATTTTTGAATATGTAGACAATCCCGGAATTGTAAACTCCTTACTGGTTAATCATGGAATTTCTGTTGATGAATGTACTGTAACAAAGGAGTCACTGGAAGATTACTTTAATGAAAAAATGAGAGGAGGCATAGTCAATGCTTAATTTAATTAGAGCTGATTTTTATAAAGCAATACATGGAAAAGTCTTGAAAGTATGTTTTCTTATGATGACAGGATGGATATTCTTATGTGCTTATGCACAAAAAGCAACGATTGGCATGAGGGAATATTTGGTAGGTACAGAAGTTTCTGCAAATTACTGGGATTCTTTTTTTTAATTATTACCCGGTTGTATTCCCTTTTGATTATTTTTTTGCAGCTACTATTTCTCAAATGATTTTCGTCAAGGGACTGTAAAACATTATATAGAAAAAGGTCTGTCACGATGGAGTTACTTCTTATCAAAATTGGTAATTGGCTGGAGTGTATCATTCTTTTTTTGGTGTCTGCCTTTTTAATTGGTTTGTTATGTAATAAAATTTTTTTTGGAATAAGCGGTCTTACTTTTACAAGCATTAGCAATATAGTGTCCTACATATTCTGTGAGGCATTATATCATATGGCTGTATCAACGCTCGCAATTTCACTTGTTTTTCTCATAAGAAACAGTTCAGTTAGCATGGCAGTTAATGCTTTGCTTATATTTTTTGGTTATCTGGTTCTTCATGGATTGGAAAGTATTTTGGGCTTAGGATATAACATCACAATTTTTTGGGCAATTAGTAATATCAATAAAACAAGAATAGATATGGCAGTTCAATGGCTTCCAACCGCAATTATCATTTTCTTCGCCTATATGATTATATTTGGTGGAGTTGTAGGAACAATTTTCAAGAAAAGAGATATTACATAATGCAGGGAGGGATAATGTTATGAGTGTGGTACTTCAAATATATGCTATCATTGTGACACTATCTCTTATTATTGTTTTATCATTTTACTTGTTTCATCGTAGGGAGGTAACCCGGTTAAGCCAGAAATTGCAAACACTTTTACATTCATTTACCCATGCGGAATTGACATTAGATTTTCCTTCTTCCGATATAACCGATCTTGTAAATGCTTTAAATGAATTGCTTCGAGTTTACCACAAACAAGTATATTCATTACAAAAAAAGGATGAGGCAATCAAAGAAACAATTACAAATTTAGCTCATGATCTTAGAACACCTGTGACTGCTATTCAAGGATATACCCAAATGCTTCTACAATCGCCGGAGTTGTCCGAGGAAGATTTAGATGCAGCAGCTGTTATAAACGAAAGATTGAATGTTTTAAATCAGTTACTAAATCAGTTGTTTGAATTTGCACGAATAGAAGCTGATGAAATGGAATTTTCTTATACTACATTTGATTTAAATGCTGTTTTACGCTCTGTTGCAGTTTCCTTTTTTAAATCTTTTGAGGAACGCAAAATAATTCCAGCATTAAGTATTGCAGAGATTTCTTTTCCATTTTATGGAGATGAAAAAGCAGTAACCAGAATTTTTGAAAATATCATTTCTAATGCCTTGTCACATGGGAAAAGTGATTATCATTTTTCATCTTATGATGATAATGAAAATTACCATTTTTCTTTTCAGAATTTTACAGACAGCATAAATGAATCTGATATAGACAAAATATTTAATCGTTTTTATACAACAGATTTATCCCGTTCCCGCAAAACAACCGGTTTGGGTCTCACAATAGCAAAGAATTTAACAGTAAAAATGGGCGGTTCTATCAGTGCTTCTCTAAATAATAATGTTTTTGAAATTGTAGTGTGCTTTCCTAAGCAAAAAGGATAAAAAACTGATGAGCCTGCTTTGGTGGTTAAAAAAAACCGCTTATAAAGTAGGTGTATTGACTATCTTTTTGTACAATTTATTCGTTATATATAATAGAAAGTGCTTTCAGTAGAAAAAGGAGGAAAGAAGTGGATGCAGATTTTCTTTTGATTCACAAAATGAAAAATGGTGATGAAGAAGCTATAGAGGTATTCGTAAAAAAATACTATTCAACTATACGGAATTATTGTCGATTACATACATACACAGACTGTGATGCAGAAGATATTACTCAAGCAACATTTGAACACTTTTTTCGATCATTTAGATCGTATCATCATTTGGGAAAGACTGCTAATTATTTGTATGTGATTGCTCGAAATTTATGTCGGGATAGTTATAAGAAAAAAAGAGATATTGTGATGGAAGAGTTACCAGATAAGAGGGAAAATCCAATTGCTGTAATTGAGAATAAAATAGATATAGAAGAATCAATAAAAAAACTTCCAGAAGATTTGCAGGAAGTAGTTATTCTACATTATTTTCAGGATTTGAAATTAAAAGAAGTAGCAGATATTATTGGCATAGGACTTCCTCTTGTAAAATATAGGATAGGAAAAGCAAAAGAATTGTTGAGTGTTTATCTGGGGGATAAGAAATGATGATGACAGTTGATGAAAAATTGCATGCGTATGCAAAAAATCAGAAAGATAGAAATATAGATGAGAAAAAATTACAACAGACCATTATAAAATCGAAAGAAGCATATTGGGATGGAGAAATCGAAAGAAATATGTCATGGTTAGAATTTTTATATCAGCAAGCTTCGTATATACAGAAGCACTGGTGGTTTGCTCAAGGGGCAGTATTACTAATCCTTTGGATGACAATGTTCTTATCAGACAGTAGTATTTATACAAGGCGCTGCATGGGGATTTTGGCACCGAGTTTTGTAATATTGATACTTCCGGAACTCTGGAAAAATAGAAGCAATAGGGCTATGGAAGTAGAAGGTGCAACATTTTTTTCCATAAAGAATATATATGCCGCACGAATGCTACTCTTCGGCATGGTAGATGTTTGCCTATTGAGTGTGTTTTTGATAACCAGCACTTTTGTGTTACAGATTGCATTTATGGATATCTTAATACAATTTATTTTGCCAATGAATGTGACATGCTGCATATGTTTTCGATTACTTTGCAGTAAAGGAGATGATTATGTATCTTCCACATTATTTTCCTGTCTGATTTGGATCGCTGTTTGGACGCTTGTAGTTCTCAAAGATAGTATTTATGAGCATATATCTACATCAATATGGTGTGGAATGATGATATTATCTGTTTTATATTTGTGTTACAGTATTTGGCGAGTATGGAAATGCAGTGAAAGATATTACGAGAGTAATGGGGCAAGTGTATAAGACTATTATGGTGTCAATTACGAGAAATCACACAACGGTCGTAATCAGAGAAATGTGAGGAATTTGATTATGGAATTAGAATTGAAAAAATTAACAAAAGAATTTCAGGGATTTAAAGCAGTTGATGATATCACGCTGACGATGAGTAATGGAGTTTATGGGCTTCTTGGTGTCAACGGTGCTGGAAAAACAACGCTGATGAGAATGCTCTGCACACTTATTAAACCTACTTCGGGAAGCATATTATGTGATGGAAAAGATATTTTTGCATTGGATGGCGAATATAGGAGAATTCTTGGTTATTTACCTCAAGAATTTGGATTTTATCCGGAGTTTTCGGTTCATGATTATTTAATGTATATTGCGTCAATTAAAGGAATGCGAATAAGTATTGCACGAAAGCGTGTAACAGAACTTCTGCGGCAGGTTGGGTTGGCTAAAATGCAGAATAGAAAAATGAAAAAATTGTCTGGAGGAATGAAACGCCGTGCAGGGATTGCCCAAGCTATGCTAAATAACCCAAAGATTTTGATCCTCGATGAGCCTACTGCAGGTCTGGATCCGAATGAAAGGATACGTTTTCGAAATCTGATCAGTGAATTGTCACAGGATCGTCTCGTGCTATTATCAACACATATTGTGTCGGATATTGAATACATTGCCAACCAGGTGTTATTGATGAAAGATGGAAAGATTAGCCATTCAGGAACACAAGAAGAGATTATTCAGTCAGTACCAGTAAAAGTATGGAGTTGTGTAGTTGCAAATAATGAAGTTGAAATGTGGCAAAAACAGTTTAAAGTCTCAAATATGAAAACACTTTCGGATGGAATAGAATTACGCATTTTGTCTGAAAAATCTCCACACTATAATGCGAAAGAGGAAACGATGACTTTGGAGGACATATTCTTATATTATTTCGGAGAGAAAACAGGTGATGATTATGACGTATTATGAAATAAAAAAAGTTTTTTCAAAAAAAGGAAGTAAGGTTGCGCTGATATTTATTTTTATTGTAATTTCAGTAGTCTTGTCTTTTATCATCGGGGATAATAAATATGTGAATCATAATGGTGATGCGGAAAGTGGAATATCGGCTATGTTAAAGGTTCGTGAGTTGAAAAAAGAATGGTCAGGAGAACTGACAGAGGATGTGCTTAGAAAAATTATTGAAGAAAATGTCAGGATTTCACAGACACCGGAAGCTAAGTCGAATGATTTTAGACAGAATGATATAGCATATAGTCAAAGACAGGGTTTCATGGATATAAGGGATTTACTAAATTGTGATTATGGAGAGTTTAACGATTATAATTATTATCTGGCAGATTCTCTTTCTCCTGATGAAGCAGTAGATTTTTATTCTAATCGTATCAAAAATTTGAAAAATTGGTTAGAAACTGATGGAAAGGATCAGTTTTCTGAAAAAGAAAAAAGTTATTTAATAAGAGCGTATGAAAAAATGAAAACCCCTTTATATTATGATTATCAAGCGGGATGGAAAAACTTATTTCAATATTCACCCTCAATAATTATGATTTTGACATTGGTATTAGGTTTCCTTTGTGCAGGTATTTTTTCAGGTGAATTTCAGCTGAAAGCGAATGCAGTTTTTTATTCTTCTTATTATGGCAGAAATAAGGCTGTATGGGCAAAAGTGAAAGCAGGAGCAATCATAATAACGGCTATTTACTGGGCGGTTATGTTGTTATACACTATGCTTGTTTTGGGAATTCTTGGTGTAGACGGAGCAAATTGTCCCATACAGTCTAGTATGAGTGGGTGGAAGAGTATTTATAATATCACGAATGCTCAGGAATATATTTTGATAGTTCTTGGTGGATATCTGGGATGTTTATTTATGCAATCTCTAACTATGTTGGTTTCTGCGAAGACAAACTCATCAGTAATAGCGGTAATCGTGCCTTTTATTTTGATTTTTCTTCCATCATTTTTATCAGGAACAAGTCTACCATTATTGAATAAAATTTTGGGACTTCTTCCAGATCAAATGCTTCAAATGAATCAGGTAGTTAAATTCTTTAACTTGTATGAAATCGGAGGAAAAGTGTTTTGTGCAGTTCCTATTTTAATAATATCGTACTCCATTCTGCTATTATTGATTGTTCCAGTTATTTATTTTATATATCGCAGAAAAGAAGTTTATAATTAGATGAAGAAACATCTGTTAGAGGGAGTGAAAACATAGGAAAAATATTATTATTATCGTTTAAAGATAGTGAAGAAGAAATGATAGAGTCTGTTCTTGCTGCTTTGAAAACCGGACGAAATATATATTGTGATGAAAAAAATATAAATCCATTGAAAATACATTATGGAGATATTGTTATTTTATTAGCCACAAGAGAATTATTCCGAAAGCAGAAAAAAATAGATTTGTCTTTTACAGAGTTTGAAATTTTGCATTTATTAATGCGAAGTCCTGGAAGAGTGTTTAGTAAAGAACAAATATATGATATAATCTGGAATGAACCCTATTCGGGTGATTACAATGTTGTTATGCGACATATCTGCAACATTAGAGAAAAGATAGAAGATGATCCTGGACATCCGGTATATATACAAACGGTGCGCGGTGTAGGATATCGGTTTAACGGGAATTTAGGCAGCGAGTGAAATCGCTGCCTATTATAATGGGCAAAGGGTCGAAGCTGATGATATAGTGATGGGATTTTATCTCATTGAAGTTTTTGTTCTGTGATAGTAGCTGTTTAGTTCCTGACATTCTGAAGCAACGAGAACGGATCACAGTTCAGACTGTCCAGATAATATTCTTCTCTCAACATCATGTGCCCTTCTTCATCAAGAATCGGTTTTTGCGTATACTCATTATGCTGGAAGATAAGATACCGTTCCGATTCTTCATAGTCAGCGTTTTTGCTTGCGATATGTTTAATTACTGCCACGGAAATCACCTGCCATTTTCATCACTTCATATTTTCATTTCATAAATATCCCCGGAGAGATTTTTTTATTTTTGTTCTCATTTCTGAAGAGATTAATACCGTCTTGATTAAATATCTGGCAATCTGGTTGAGGTTGTTTTCCTATCTTTCCAAATTCACCAATCAGTTTTTTTATTTCTGGAACATCTGCGGTTAAGTTCATATTTGTATAATAACATTCTGGGTGTTCAAGGCATTTCGGATAAAATCAGAAATACTCATGTTTGTTGCGATAGCTTTTTCCGACAGAATTTCATATTCTGTTTCACTCATATCGTAGATGAACGCC
>ENA-OQAB01000207-OQAB01000207.1-human-gut-metagenome-genome-assembly--contig:-NODE-207-length-34119-cov-3.773035_pt1 | contig 34119 bp, 35 predicted proteins | sample MGYA00242490_ERZ504517 | MGnify/ENA primary metagenome ERZ504517 (study PRJEB26092, sample SAMD00036298) | human gut metagenome | host: Homo sapiens | study: EMG produced TPA metagenomics assembly of...
AGAAACAATCGCAAAATTTTTCAATCCTAAATCAATTCCAATTCCTTCATTATTTTGATTGGTAATTCGAGTATCTGGAAGTTCTATAAGAACAGATACATAGTATCTGTCTGCTTTAACGGAAATAGTTCCACTTTTTATGTTCCATCCATCTTTTGATGTTGGAATATAACCTTTTTCTTTCAAACGTACCCAGCCTAATGTTGAAATTTTGATGCGATGTCTTTCACATAAACAATCCAAAGGATTGTTTTTCACAAAATACATTTTTACATCTGATTTACCTTTCTTTTTGAAATTTGGAAAAGCACTTTGACGTTTGAAAAATCTCCTAAAAGCAGTACATCCATCTTCAATGGATTTCTTTAAGGATTTAGAACTCACTTCTTTTATCCATTGATATTCAGGATGATTTGGTAAATACTCATTGTTAAGCCAGACACTAAAATGCTTACCACTCATAAATTTTTGACCATGTTCATAAAGTGCTTTGTTATGAGCTAGATAAAAATTGTAAATATATCTACATGTACCAATAGTCTTATTTATCTTAACTTTTTGTTCCTGTGTTGGATTGATTTCCGTCTTGAAGCTTTTAAGCAATTTCCACATCTCTTTCTATTTGTCTTTTATACTTACGAAGTCCGTACAATCTACAAGAAAATACATGAAGAATCGAAATAATATCTTGTACAAGTTCTTCTTGTGGTGATAATTCTTCGTTATTCACTACCACTATACTTGTATTGAATTTCATGCAAAATTTTTCAAACCAATCATAACCAAATCTAATAAATCTATCTTTATGAGTGATGATGATAGTTTTAATTTTTTGTTCCATTACTTCATCTAATAATTGATTCCATTTTTTACGATTGTAGTTAAGACCACTTCCATAATCTTCAACACATTGGTCTACAATCACTCTTTTTGCATTACAAAATTGTCGTAAAAATGTCACTTGATTTTGTAAATCATGTTTTTGATTTCTTGTAGATACACGAGCATAAATCACGGTTTTACGAGTATCATTTGCAATATTGATACCTTTAAATTGAAGATATTGGTCGTAAGTATAATAACGTCTATCAGTTGGTGTACGATGAGCTTTTAGAATCCCTTCTCTATCCCAACGTTGCAAGGTTTTGACGGAAACACCTAATAATTCAGCAAAATCTTTTGGTTTGTAATTCTTAATATTTGATGTGTTCATAATAATACATCCATAAGTATATTTAAACACATTTGATCATGAATATTAATATTTTTATTTACTTAGTATAATCTCCTTTATCCATATCGCATATAGCGATTATAACATGAAATGGCAAAAAATACATCGCACATTTGTGAATTTATTCATCTTTTGTCAAAAGATCATCGATCAGAAAGAGAAGATGTTCCTGTTGTGTAGTTGTCAGGTTCATAAAATTTTTCTGTAAGTTCCTGAGAAGTTGCAGGATTTTTATCAGATTCATCGAAAAAATCTCTCGGATGAATTTTCAGAAAATCACAGATATAAAAGAAAGCACTCATGGAAGGAAGCGCTTTTCCGTTTTCGATTTTATTGATATAACTTTCGCTCTGCCCGAGTGACAGGCTCATGTCCCTTGCCGAGATTCCCTGTTTGTTTCGTAGTTGTGTCAGTCGTTTGTAAAATAATGTGAAATGATCCATAGCTCTAAATCTCCTTCGTAAAAATGTATGTTATCGTTTAGTAGAAAACCACATCTGACTGAAAATGATTTCCAGATTTTCTCTATACTGGAGTTCCATGCAAAATACCTGTCTTTAGATTATAATCTATAGAAAGTTGAAAATAAAGAATTAAAGTATGGAAATAGAATGAAATGAGGAATTGAATTCTGTTTTATGAGAAGGTAGATGGAACAAGATAATAGAAAAAAACTATAAAAGCATACAATTATAGAAAATGTCGAAATATATAACTGAATTATATAAAAGTGTTGAAATATATAATATAATTCCCTATACTTAAAAAGGATATATACTATCGAATTTTGAGGAGGAAAAAAAGAATGAAAAAAAGAATGATGAGCATTTTGCTTGCTGCCGTATGTATCTTCAGTATAGGTTTGACAGGATGCAGTGGGAAGGAAGAAAAGAAAGAGGAGAAAAAAGAAGTAACAACTTTAAAGATTGGGGCATCACCAAATGTGATAGAAGTTGTTCATGCTATGGAAGACAGTTTAGAAAAGGAAGGATACAAATTAGAAGTAGTAGCATTTGATGACATTAAGCAGCCAAATGTGGCATTAGATGAAGGGTCTTTGGATGGAAATCTTTATCAACATAAGCCATTTTTAGATTCCTTTAATAACGATAATGGAACAAAATTAAAATTTGTAGAACCGTTATTTGGTGGGTTTACTGCATTATATTCAGAAAAATGGAATTCTGTGGAAGAAATTCCTGAAAATGCTAAAATAGGTATTTTCCAGGATGCAAGTAATCAGCATAGGGCGCTGGTATTAGGAGAAGAGGCAGGATTATTTACTTTGGGGGAACCTTCTAATAATGGAATGTACACTTTGTTGGATATTAAAGAAAATCCAAGAAATCTTGAGTTGGTTCCGTTAGATACTGGTGGATTGAATCAAGGACTTACGGATTTGGATGGGTGCTTTAATCAGGGAACATCTATGTTTCTCGCAGAAAAGGATCCTACATCATATATTGCCATTGAAAAAGATAATTCTAAATTTGCAATAGGTCTTGTTGTCAGAGAGGAAGATGAGAATGCAGAGTGGGTTGAGCCGTTTTTAAAAGCATTTCGAACAGAAGATACGAAAAAGAAAATCGATGAATACTATCAAGGAAGTTATGTATATTTTGACTAAACGAATGGACAAGAGAATATGATAGAAGTTTCGGGATTAGAAAAGAAATACGGTAAACTTCAAGTATTGGAAAATATTGACCTGGAGATTAAAAAAGGTGAAATTTTTGGGTTGGTTGGCTTGAGTGGTGCCGGAAAATCGACACTTTTAAGATGTATCAATGGGTTGGTACCTTATGATGGAGGAAGTCTTAAAGTACAGGGGATTGAAGTACAGAAATTAGGAAAAGCGCAATTAAGAAATTTTAGAAAAAATATTGGGATGATTTTTCAAAACTTTTCATTACTGGAACGGTGTAATGTGTATGAAAATGTGGCTTTTCCTATGAAAGTATGGAAAAAGAATTCGATGGAAACGGATGAGCAGGTAAGAAAAATGGTTCGGTTAGTAGGACTAGAAGACAAAATAGAAAGTAGACCGAGACAGTTATCTGGTGGGCAAAAACAGCGTGTTGCCATTGCAAGGGCAATGGTGACAGAGCCTGAAATTTTGCTCTGCGATGAGGCTACGTCTGCTTTGGATCCGAAAACAGCTACTTCCATTTTGAATTTATTAAAAGAGATTAATCAGAAAATGGGAGTCACAATCATTATTGTCACTCATCAAATGGAAGTAGTAGAACAAATATGTGACAGGATGGCTCTTTTACAAGCTGGAAAAATTATATTGAAGGGAGAAGTAAAACAGCTGTTTTTGGAAAATTCAGAACCATTAAGAGAGTTGCTTGGAAGAAAACTTACTTTTGAGCCAGGGGTGTTTATCAGAATATTAATAGAAAACAAATCGAATTATAGGAAGTTTTTTTACGAACTATCTAGTGAGATGAAAATTGCATATGAAATATGTGATGGAGGAATCAGAAATTTTAAAGATGGTTCTGCGTTCTTGGGCACATTAAAAATTGAAACCAAGGACAGTGATGAGTTTATGCGATACTTGAAAAAGAAGAAAGTTTTGTTTGAGGTACAGGAAAATGGGGCATAGTTTTGTTGAATTGGTGGAACAAATTATCTATCCAGCAGTAAAGACAACACTGTATATGGTTACAATTGCGACAATATTTTCGGCAATATTCGGATTCATGATCGCCATACTTTTATATGTGACAAGGAAGTCAGGTCTACATCCTAATGTAGGGGTATTTACTGTGATAAATACGATTGTCAATGTAATCAGGTCATTCCCATTTGTTATTTTGATGGTCTCGATTATTCCATTTACACGAATTTTTGGTTGGAACAAGTATCGGTGAAAATGCGGCTTTAGTGCCTCTTACAATCGCATCGGCACCATTCATGGCAAGACTATTTGAAACAAGTTTTGAAAGTGTGGATGAAGAGGTAATAGAGGCGGCAAAAGCTTGTGGAGCTTCCAATATTCAAATTATATTCTGGGTAGTTATAAAAGAATCCTTTCCGCTTTTAGCGCAAAATCTTACGTTGGCTATGATTTCTATTCTTGGATTTTCAGCGATGGCGGGTGCTGTGGGAGCAGGAGGATTAGGCTCGGTTGCATTGATGTATGGATATCAGAATTTTAATGATTCTATCATGTATGGGACGGTTATCATCTTAATTATACTTGTACAATTCATTCAGTTTGTAGGAAATAAGTTATGTGATTATTTGAAATAGTGGAGAAAATTTATGGAGCAGATAAAAGAGATACCAAAGGAAATGCTGACTCCAAGAGAACGGAGTGTTCTATATGGAATGGGGAAAGAAGTAGACCATATTCCATATTCTTTGATTGGTACAGAAGCGGCGGCCGAATTGTATGGGGTGGATATTCGAAAGACATATACGGATATAGAAACGGTGATTGCCCTGGAAAAAAAGATGGTGGATGATTTTGGAATTGGATGCATGAGTATAGGACCACGTTTAAAGGGAATTGCCGAGGCATTAGGAGCTAGCATGAAATATCCGAAAAATAATATGTATTTAATTGAAGAGCCGTTAATTGCAGATTATAAAATGCTAGAGAACATGCAGGTTATCAACCCTTATACTGATGGGAAAATGCCTATAATGCTCAAAATGATGGAGCAGCTACAAAAGCAATTTGGAGATTATGATATTTTAAAAAGTGGTGTTTGTGGTCCTATGACATGTGCGTTATCTTTAAGAGAGGCAGGAATGTTTTTAAGAGACTTAAAAAAACAGCCTGAAGAGATGCATCATTTGTTACAGTTTAGTTTAGAGTGCATAAAGGCCTGGATGAAGGTTGTATACGATGAATTTGGATGTGTATGCAGCATTGCAGATCCAGCTTCCTCTATGAATTTTGATAGGAAAAAAAGCATTTTGAAAATTTTTTCTAAACCGTATTTAAAAGAATTGGTGGTATGGGCAAAAATGTTATATGGGAAAGAGTCCTTCGATTCATATTTGTGGAAAAAGTAGAAAAGTATGGGATGATTTAAAAGAAATTGGTTTTTCAGCTTTAGTGTGGATAATTGTGAGGATCTTTTCGAATTGAAATTACATTTAGGTGGAGAAATGGCAATATCAGGAAATGTTCCTCCGGTAGATGTATTGAAAAATGGAGATATATTTTCGGTAATACAAAGTGTGAAAGAATGTATTGAAAAGGCTGCGAATAGCCCTAAAGGATACTTGTTGAGTGCTGGCTGTCAAATTCCTTTAGGAACCCCAAAAGAAAATCTTTTAGCATATATTTATGCAGCAAGAAAATATGGGAAAGATGCAGTGAAAGGGAAGGGATGTAGAAAGATACCTTAAAGGAAATTAACTTGTCTGGGCAACAAGTACTATAAAAAACATAGCGCCTCACTCTATGAGCGGCGCTATTTTTGATGGTATTTGGACTTGCTTTCTATTTTGTAAGCAACATCATAATTTCATTGCTTCTGCTGATGAATGCTGTCATCTCTTCTGGATTTAACGGCTTGTTGCTCAGCATTGCAAGATCATATAACTGCTGGCAGAACAGATTTACATGTTCTCCATCTTTATTATTTAAGACATATTGTACCAGTGGATGGTTTGCGTTTAACACGAGGGTCACATCTGTGCCGAACATGCCAGCATCCATACCGTACATGTTGTACATTTTCATCATTTCCTGCATACGACGGGACTGTTCAGAAAGTGTCACCATAGAAGCGACATTTTCATTTTTCAGTTTTTCCACTTTGACTTCCAGTTTTTCGTTATTCAGTGCTTTGCGGAAGATGGCTGTCAGTGTTTCAGTGTTTGATTTAAAGGTTTCTTCCTCTTCTTTGGCAACCTCTTCTTTGAAATGGTCAGTCAAATCTGCATCAATACGCTGGAACTGGACATTTTCATTACGCTGTTCTAGCTGTGTAATGAATGGAGAGTCAATATTGTGAGTCAGGAGTACCGCGTCAAGACCTTCTTCCTTGAACATATTGATGTACTGGCTCTGCTGTTGCTCATCAGTTACATAGTAGATAGTCACTTTCTCAGGTTCTTTTGCATCTGCATCGTTGTCAGAGTGATCAGAAGTAGTTTCCTCTGCGGTTTCTGTGGAAGGTGTTTCCTCTGCCACTTCTTTTGCAGGGCTGTTTTTCTCAATACATTCTTTTAAAGTGAGGTAGTCATGGTCAATGTTTTTGAAAAGAATGTAGTCGCTCATCTTATCGCAGAATTTCTCGTCTTTTAAGCAGCCGAATTTAATAAATGGACTGATATCATCCCAGTACTTGATGTAGGATTCTTTGTCTGTCTTGCACATTCCGCTTAATTTATCTGCGACTTTCTTTGAAATATAATCAGAAATCTTGTGTACAAATCCGTCATTTTGCAGTGCGCTTCTTGACACATTCAGAGGAAGATCCGGACAGTCGATCACACCTTTTAACAGCATTAAGAATTCTGGAATGACTTCTTTGATGTTGTCTGCGATAAATACCTGATTGTTATATAATTTAATCGTACCCTCAATGGATTCGTACTCTGTGTTGATCTTCGGGAAGTAGAGGATACCTTTTAAGTTAAATGGATAATCCATATTTAAGTGGATCCAGAATAAAGGTTCCTTGTAATCCATGAATACTTTACGGTAGAATTCGATGTAGTCTTCTTTTGTACAATCATTTGGATGTTTGGTCCAAAGCGGAGTTGTATCACTTAAAGAAACCGGACGTTTGTTGATCTTTACTTTGTCAACAGCAGGGGAAACTTCTACCATTTCTTTCTCGCCGTTTTCATTTTCTTTTTCTTCCATTTTAGCTTCTTCGTGGATCCGTTCTACGATGACATCGTCTTCTTTTAATTCTTCTTCTAAAATAGTCTCATATTCCTGCTCTGCATTTGCGTTGGATAAGAAAATCTCTACCGGCATGAAAGAGCAGTATTTTTCGATAACTTCACGGGCACGGTATTCATTTGCAAATGCAAGGCTGTCTTCGTTTAAGAACAGTGTAATCTCTGTGCCGACTGTTGTTTTATTGCCATCTGTCAGATCGTATTCGGTTCCACCATCGCATGTCCAGTGTACTGGTGCAGCCCCTTCCTTATAGGAAAGTGTGTCGATGTGCACTTCGTCTGCTACCATAAAAGCAGAGTAGAACCCAAGACCGAAATGTCCGATAATCTGATCTTCATTTGTCTTATCTTTGTACTTTTCTAAAAACTCTGTTGCGCCGGAGAATGCAATCTGTGTGATATATTCTTCGACTTCATCAGCAGTCATACCAATACCGTTGTCGATGAATTTTAAGGTTTTTTCTTCTGGATTTACAATTACCTGAATATTGGCTTTATAGTCATCCGGGAAAGTATATTCGCCCATGACTTCCAGTTTTTTTAGTTTTGTGATCGCATCACATCCGTTGGAAATCAGCTCACGAAAGAAAATATCGTGATCGGAATACATCCATTTTTTTATAATTGGAAAAATGTTCTCACTGTGAATAGAAAGATTACCATGTTTTGCTGCCATGTATAACACTCCTTTTTTTATGATTTTCATTTGATAGCTATGTTCAATTCCGGGAAATTCCCGCGATAACTACATATTAATACTGGCAAATTGAAATGTCAATAGAAAATTAGCACTCTTTAAAGTAGAGTGCTAATAAAAGTATAAAAAAGATAAAGTTTTTATAAAATGAGGAAAACAAATTTGGGAAGCAGGTACAGTTTTGATCTGCTGCGTTACAGTACTTCAAATGGCATTTGCTTTTGCTTGAAAAATCGCTGTACCATTGTATCCCAGGCATGTTCGAGTGATTTGTCCATCGTAAATGTATTCATGGAAGTTCCGGTTACGCAGTGGAGTGTACTGCCGTCAAAGGATAAGTTCAGGTAAAGCCCGCGGACATCTTCAGGAGAAAATGAAAGTCCTTCCTGTACAAGAAGACGAGAAGTATTTTCGCCCGAAAGGCAGAAAACAAATTTAAATCCGAGCGGTGTCTTTTTCCCTTTGATGATGGTGTAACAGAGTGTACGTACTTCTTTCCACAGGGAGTACTCACGGGAAGAGAAGCGGGAGAGGGCTTCTTCGGTATCAAAAAAATCTTTTTTCAAGTATCCATCGAGGTGGAATGTATTAAAGGTTGTAATGTCTCCTTCTATAAAAAGGAAGGCATCGAAGATGTCCGAGAGGAGCAGTTTGCTCATGCAATCCCGGACTTCCAGCATATGTAGTGCGATCATAAAATAAAATCACCTCCTGAGTGAATTTGTGTTTTGGGTAGTATCTGCCTCAAAAAGCAGAGGGGATTAAGTTGTTTTCTTAGCCATCGATTTTTTCAACAGCAGGATTCCAGTAAGTAATGTGAATAGTTCGGCAAGCGGGACAGAAATCCAGATTCCGTTCAGACCTAAAAAGATCGGTAGAATTTTCACAAAAATAATACTTAAGACACATCCACGCATCAGGCAGAGTGTGAGAGCATAAACCGGTCTTATCGTTGACTGGAAGTAACCGATGAGGAACATGTTCACTCCAGTGATCAAAAATCCGATAAAGTAAAGGCGAACAGCAGCCGGCGCCAGAGCAAGTACTTGTGAATCTGGATTCAGGAAAATGTAAGTAAACAGATTCGGGACAGTAAGACCAAGCAGTGTTGGTATAGCACAGATGAACAGTGCTGTGCGCAGTCCTAATTTACGGACATGATCGATCCGTTCCTGGAATCCTGCGCCGAAATTTGTAGAGATGATCGGCTGTGCTGCCTGACAGATTCCGTTTGAGAGGCAGGTCACAACAATTGCAGTGTTGGAAATAATCCCATAGACACTGACACCGAGATCTCCCTGATAGCGCAGCAGCTGTTGGTTGAAGAAAAAAATTACGATTCCTGAAGACAGGTCGATCAGAAAGCTGGCAAATCCACTTTTGAAAATATCGGAACCGAAAGAACTTCGGATTTCTGAAAAACAGAAATGTAAGTGATTGTGTTTTCCGAAAAAATGGATCAGCAAGATCAACACGGTCAGAATAGAGCCGCACACAGTGGCAATCGCAGCTCCTGCCATTCCCATCTGGCATGGATATACAAGAATATAGTCAAAGATGACATTAAAAATTCCTCCGGAAACAACAGCGGTCATTGCAAGTTTTGGCGCCCCATCATTTCGGATAAAGGTTTGCAGAAACGAAGAAAAAGCAAAGACCGGAAGACTCCATGTAATATAAGGAAGATAGTCCATCACATAAGGCAGTGTGACATCGGTTGCTCCGAGAAAGAGGGCAATCTCTTTTGTAAAAGTGTTGCAGATGATCATATAGATGATGCAGGCAAGAACATTTAACAGAAAGGAAAGAGAAAAATAGGCATTTCCTTTTGAATGTTCCCCGTGCCCGCGGCAGATGGACATCATGACAGATCCGCCAACACCGAACAGGAGACCGGTGCCAAAGAAAAGATTGTAGACGGGGAGGGCAATATTTAATGCTGCCATCGCGTCGGTTCCGATTCCTTTGCCGATAATAATAGTGTCTGCCAACACATAAATAGACGTTACCATTGTACCGCAGATCGATGGAACAAGGTAACGGAAAAAGAGCTTGGAAATAGGCTCTGTCGTAAAATTGTTTAGGTTCATGTGCAGGTGTCTCCTTTGTAAAATTTTGCCGGAAACAAAGCAGTGTCCGGCATCACTAACAGTATAACATAATTGAAGAAAAAAGCTACCAGAGATTTGACTTTTAAAGAAATTGCCAGTATGATTAAAGTATTGCGAAAGACATCCGTATGGATGTCGGAAGAGTCATAGATGATCCGCGTCAGAAAGATGCACATACAGAGGATCATCTGTGCAGAAAAAGGAGGAAAACAGAGATGGAACAGAACAAATATGTGGATAAATTACTGAAATTGACAAAAGGTGCAACATCGCAGTTCCATACGGTGTTGGAGACAAAGAAACAGCTTGAGGAGGCTGGATTTGAGGAAGTGGCTTTAAGAGAAAACTGGGATCTGAAGCGAGGCGGAAAGTATTTTATGGTTCATCATGATTCTACGATCTTTGCATTTACAATCGGGGAAGAATTTGAAGGTGAAGATGGGTTCCGTCTGGCTGCATGTCATGGAGATTTTCCAGGATTTCGTATCAAACCAAATCCAGAGATCGTGACAGAGGGATATGTGCAGCTGAACACAGAGGTATATGGTGGAGTGAACTTAGCAAGCTGGCTGGACCGTCCTCTTTCTATCGCGGGAAGAGTGGTATTGCGTTCAGAGGATGTTTTCCATCCGGAAGTCCGTTTGATTGATTTTAAGCGTCCGTTGCTTACAATTCCGAACATTGCCATTCATTTACAGAAGGAGATGAATCAGGGGGTAGAACTGAACCGTCAGACACAGATGATTCCGCTTCTTGGAAAACTTGCAGAAGGTGAGAAAAAAGAAGGATATTTTGCAAATCTGCTCGCAGAGGAGATGGGCGTGAAAGCAGAAGATATCCTGGAATATGAACTGAATGTTTATAATTTTGAGGAAGGCTGTCTGACAGGGGCGAAAGAAGAGTTTATTTCTGCGCCGAGGTTAGATAATCTGACTTCTGTACAGGCACTTGCAACTGCGATCATCGATGCAGACAGAACGAAAGGAATCAACTGTGCGATCGTCTATGATCATGAAGAAATTGGAAGCAGAAGTAAGCAGGGAGCACAGTCTACGCTGATTGTGACAATTTTAAAGAAAATCTATGTAGCTCTTGGATATTCTGAGACGGCGTTTTCTAATGCGATTATGGATAGTCTTTTGATTTCAGCAGATGTGAGTCATGCGATACATCCAAGCTATGCGGCAAAGAACGATCCGACAAATAAAGCAAAATTAAATGAAGGATTTTGTATCAAGGAGGCATGTTCTCAGGGATATGCGACAGATTCTGAGGCGATCGCAATCGTGCAGCAGATCTGTGAAAAAGAAGGAATTGCTTATCAGAAATTTGTCAATCGTTCTGACGGAAGTGCAGGAGGAACATTAGGTTCTATCGTTTCTGCAATTCTTCCGGTGCGTACAGTGGATATGGGAATTCCGATGTTTGCAATGCACTCCAGCAGAGAGTTTATGGGGAGAGAAGATCAGGAGAGCCTTGTAAAATTTATGACAGCCTATTTTTCACTGTAAAAAAAACACATGAAAGAATGTTACATAATTGTAATAGAAAGAACAGACATTTGTAATATTATAAATTTATAATACTATTCTAAAGCGTGTGTTCGGAGGACAAAGAGTAGTAGACAGATTTTGACAGAGTGTGTCTGGAGATGGATTTTGCAGAGTCGTGCATGAACGTTTTCGGGCACATTTTGTATGTCTAAAACGGAATAGCGCTAGAAGATAAAAGATAAGGGGTAATCAGATGAGAAAGGATGTAAGAAAAATTGCGATCGGAGGCGTGTGCGTACTTACCGGTGTGATTCTCATATTTGGAATCAAAAAGGGGATAACTGTTCTGAAAACGGAGAAGACGAGACAAAAAAAGGGTGTGGAAGTGATCAGGAAACTGGAGCAGGCAGATATTTCACAGATCGAGGGGAAGATATTGGAGTTGGAGAGAAGTGAGATGGAGGCGAATCCGGAACTTTACAGTCAGTCAATGAAAGCAAGATTTTCCAATGCACTTGTGTTAGGGGATTCAATCACAGAAGGATTTGTGGAATACGATTTTCTGAGAGAGTCTTCAGTCATTGCAGAGCTTGGAATGAAAGTGACAGATGTGACAGAGAAACTTGATACGATCCGAACACTGAATCCACAGACTGTTTTTTTATCTTACGGAATGAATGATATTGCAGTAACCGGTGGAGATGCGAAAGTATTTAAGGAGAATTATAAAGAAGTACTGGAGGATATCAGGGAGATCCTTCCAGGTGCTGCAATCTATATTAATTCTATCTTTCCGGTACAGCAGATGAAGATAGATGAGTCGCCTGTATATGGATCATTAGATACATTTAAATCAGACTCTGCGGGAACTGGCAGAGGAGGAAGGCGTGACATTTATTGATAATACAGAGATTGTAAAAGAAGAATATTATGAGCCGGATGGGGTACATATGACTTCTGAGATCTATCCGCTGTGGCTTGTAAATATGGCGGAGGTGGCAGGCCTATGATGAGGAAGATCCACAGCAGAGAGAGAAAGAATGGACTGGATGCTATTTTTATTACGCAGATGATACTGATCGGAATATTGGTTTTGTACGTTGCGGTACTGCTTTTTAGAAAAGGTGAGAGTGATACCCCGTTTGCAGAGATGGAGCAGGCGGTGGAAGGAGTACTGGATAATTCTGATATGAAAGAAGCCGATCATAAAATGTTCCGGCGCAATTATCGGTTAAATGCAAATGATTATGATGGAGTAATGCTCTGGTTTCGAGAGGGGACAATGGAAGTCGATGAGATACTTGTCGTGAAACTGAAGTCCAAAGAGCAGTCCGATACCGTTGTCGAAGCTATCGAAGCGCGAAAAAAATCCAGGAAGGAGAGCTTTCAGGGATATGGGGCGAGTCAGACAAAACTGATTGAAGATTCTATTATAGATGTAAGGGGAAATTATATTCTTTTGTGATCAAGGAAGATGCAGAAAAGATCGATCAGGTATTTCAAAAAGCTTTGTAGAAGCGAAAACTTTCTGTCGGATGGGGACGAAGGTACTTTTCAGGAGTTTCTGAATAAGAAGATGGGATGAAAAAGAATATAAAAAGGGGACAAAAGAATGTTATTTTAGTAGTATCGTTTTTCTATTTACGTTTTTGCCGGTCACGCTGCTTGTGTACTATCTTGTACCAGGCAGGCTGAAAAACATCGTGCTTCTGCTTGCAAGCCTTGTTTTTTATGCGTGGGGAGAGCCGGTATATGTGATTTTGATGGTGCTATCCATCTTGTTTAATTATGTGTCGGGAATTGATATTGAGCGGAATTTAGAGAATCCATTTAAGGCGAAGCAGAGTCTGGTTATCGCAGTTGCAGTGAATCTGCTGATTCTTGGGTTTTTTAAATATTATGGATTCCTGATAGAGAGTCTGAATGCGGTATTGCCGGTAGAACTACCTTATAAAGAACTGGCACTTCCAATTGGGATTTCATTTTATACTTTCCAGACATTGTCTTATATCATTGATGTATATCGCGGCAAGGTACAAGTACAAAAGAATCTGATTTCCTTTGGCGTGTATGTGACGATGTTTCCACAGCTGATCGCGGGACCGATCGTAAAGTATTCAGATGTGGAGATGCAGCTGCGGGATCGAAATATTACGATGGAAAAATTTGGAGATGGTGCCATCTATTTTGTGCGGGGACTTGCAAAAAAAGTGCTGATTGCAAATATGACAGGGCTGGTCTTTACGAAAGTATCGGCAATCACATTTTCGGAGATGTCGGTTCTGACTGCATGGATTGGATGCATTGCTTATACATTTCAGATTTATTTTGATTTCAGCGGGTATTCGGATATGGCAGTTGGTCTTGGAAAGATGCTCGGCTTTGAGTTTATGAAGAATTTTGACTATCCGTATCTGTCCAAGAGCATTACAGAATTTTGGCGCAGATGGCATATTTCCCTTGGAACATGGTTCAGGGAATATGTGTATATCCCGTTAGGTGGCAATCGGAAAGGGAAAGAACGGACGATTCTTAATCTGATGATTGTATGGTTTTTAACCGGCCTGTGGCATGGCGCGAGCTGGAATTTCGTGATGTGGGGAATGTATTACGGAATACTTTTGATCATTGAAAAGTTTATGATCGGGGATCGGCTTGAGAAAGTTCCGGGGATGTTCAGACATTTGTATAGCCTTTTGTTTGTGATGATCGGCTGGGTATTCTTCTTTAGTCCGACACTTGGATTTGCGTGGAAGTATCTCGGCGTCATGTTCGGAGTCGGAGCAAAGACTGTAGTGGATTCTATGGGGATTTATCTGCTTATTACCAATCTTGCATTGTTTGCGATCGCAGCAGTCGGTTCTACGGCGAAAGTGCATGAGATCTTTGCTCGGATCGTCTATGGAGGATATAAGGTGCGGGCAGTTCTTGCATGTGGGATCTATGCAGGAATGTTCCTGCTATCCATCGCGTATCTTGTGACGGAAACCTACAACCCATTTTTGTATTTCAGATTTTAAGGGGAGACGGATGAATAGAGTAAACAGAAAGAGAAGAAAGGTCAGACTTTGGATGGCGCTTGGATTTATTTCCTGTATAGCGCTGTTAGTTCTGGCGGATAGGATTACAAAGGAAAGAAAATTTTCTGAGGAAGAGAATCGGATGCTTGCAACAAAGCCAAAGGCATCGGTGGAGACCGTCATGAGTGGAAAATTCATGAGTCAGTATGAAAAGTACAAATCAGATCAGTTTCTTGGAAGAGATTTCTGGGTAAGCTTGAAGACAAAGGCAGATCTGCTTCTTGGGAAAAAAGATTCCAACGGGGTTTTTAAAGGAGCAGATGGGTATCTGCTAGAGGAGATCAGCGTGCTTGATGAAGCCTCTTACAAGGAAAATATGGATGCAGTGACAGCATTTGCTGCGCGCTATCCAGATTTGAAAATGCATATGTTGATTGCACCGAATGCGGCAAATATTTTAAAGGAGAAACTTCCGGCATTTGCAGCAACAGAAGATCAGAATGCACAGTTAAAGAGGACAGAGGAGATTGTTTCAGCGGCGGGCATTCAATGGATTGATGCAGCAAAGACGTTAAACCAACATAAAAATGAAGAAATTTATTATCGTACCGATCACCACTGGACAACAAAAGGGGCATACTATGCATTTCAGGAGGCAGCAGGAGCCCTGGGGATTTTGCAGGAGGAGATGACAGCATTTGTACCGCATACGGTCACGGAAGCATTTAATGGGACACTGTCGGCTACAAGTGGTTATGAGCGGTCAAGAAGAGAGAACATTGATATTTATCTTCCAGAGAAAAATGATACAGAGGTTGTTGTCAACTATGTGGAGGAGAAGGAAAAGAGTGCTTCCATGTACAGTTCAGAGAAGCTGGAAGAGAAGGATAAGTATGGAATGTTCTTAAATGGGAATCATGCATTGGTAGACATTAAGACAACTTCAGAGAAGAATCGGAGACTGTTGATCTTAAAAGATTCTTATGCGAACTGTTTTGTGCCGTTTCTGACACCATATTACAGGGAAATCGTGCTTGTAGACCCGCGGTATTATTACGGGGATCTGGATGATCTCATTGAGGAAGACAGGATTACAGATGTACTGTTTTTATACAATGGAAATACGTTTTTTACAGACAATAATTTAAGTGGAGTGTTAGCGAGTGAGTAATCAGATAGAGAGAGAATTTGACGCGCCGAAAGAGTCGGTGCGGTTAAATAAATTTTTAAGTGAGGCAGGTGTCTGCTCGAGGAGAGAAGCAGATAGATTGATCGAGAGTGGAAGAGTCACTGTCGATGGCAGACGGGCAGAGATGGGAATGCGTGTCACGAAAGATCAAGAAGTGTGCGTTGGAAAGAAAGTGATACAGAAAAAAGACCGGATGGTCCTGCTTGCAGTCAATAAACCGACCGGAATCGTCTGTACAGAGGAAAAACGGGAGAAGAAAAACATTATCCGGTTTTTTAAATTATCCAACGAGGATCACCTATATTGGAAGACTTGATAAGGATTCCGAAGGGCTTCTTCTTATGACAAACAACGGCGATATTATTAACAAGATGATGCGTGCGGGCAACTGTCATGAGAAAGAGTACAAGGTGACTGTCAACAAGGAAGTGACAAAAGAATTTGTTCGGAAAATGTCAGAAGGGGTACCGATCTTAGACACGGTGACAAGACCGTGCAAAGTAGAAAAGACTGGAAAATATAAATTTCGCATTATCCTGACACAGGGATTGAACCGACAGATTCGCAGAATGTGTGAATATTTTGGATATCAAGTGACAAGGTTGGAGCGGGTACGGGTGATGAATATCGAACTTGGAAATCTAAAAAGTGGAGAATACCGCGAAGTGACCGGAAGAGAACTGGACGAGTTATATGAACAATTGAAAGGTTCTTCCAACAACACAGTATATGAGGAGCAGTAGAGTATGGAACAGAAAAAGCAGAGAATGCAGGAACATGGTACAGCTGTTAAAATCAAGCGGGGAAAGCTTATTATCAGGATGCAAAGGAAATTATGAGTAACCATGAGTATGACAGGCTGTACGATGAGTTACTTGTACTGGAGCAGGAACTAGGAATTACGATGGCGAACAGCCCGACCGTCAATGTTGGGTATGAAGTATTGAGTGAACTTCCGAAGGAGCGGCACGAGAAGCCGATGTTATCACTTGATAAGACAAAGGAAACAGACAGACTGAAAGAATTTGTCGGAGAGAAAAAAGGCAGTGATCTCCTGGAAACTTGATGGACTTACAATCGTGCTGACTTATGAGAATGGAGAACTGAAAAACGGCGGTAACGCGTGGTAACGGTGAGGTCGGAGAAGTAATCACAAACAATGCAAAAGTGTTTCAGAATGTACCGCTTCGGATTGCTTACCGGGGAGAAATTAATCCTTCGAGGGGAAGCGGTGATTGGTTATCGGGACTTTGAGAAGATCAATGAAGAAATCGAAGATGTGGATGCAAAATACAAAAATCCGAGAAATCTGTGCAGCGGCTCAGTGCGTCAGCTGAACAATAAGATTACAGCGCGAAGAAATGTGCAGTTTTACGCATTTTCGCTTGTCAAGGCGGATGGAGTGGACTTCCAAAATTCAAGGAATATTCAGCTTGAGTGGCTGAAAGAGCAGGGATTTGATGTAGTGGAACACTATGAGGTGACAAAGGATACTCTGGAAGAACGTGTTCGATTTTTTGCGGAGCATATTGAAGAGAATGATATTCCGTCCGATGGACTTGTACTCACTTACGATGATATTGCTTACGGACAATCTCTTGGAAGTACAGCGAAGTTCCCAAGAGATTCTTTTGCGTTTAAGTGGGCAGACGAGATCCGGGAGACAACTTTGCGGGAAATAGAATGGAGTCCGTCAAGGACTGGACTGATCAATCCGGTGGCAATTTTTGATCCGGTGGAACTGGAAGGAACTACAGTCAGCCGTGCAAGTGTCCACAACTTAAGCATTATGGAAGAGTTAGAGCTTGGGATCGGGGACACGATTCAAGTATATAAGGCGAATATGATTATTCCGCAGATTGCAGAAAATCTTACGCGAAGTGGGATGGATCCGGTGCCGGAATGCTGTCCGGCATGTGGCGGTGAGACAGAGATCCGTCAGGTCAGCGATACGAAGACATTATACTGCACGAACCCAGAGTGTGGGGCGAAGCATATCAAGGCGTTTTCACTGTTTGTAAGCAGAGATGCGCTCAATATTGATGGGCTGTCTGAGGCGACACTCGAGAAATTTATCACACGCGGATTTATCCACCATTTCTCTGATATTTTTCATCTGGAGCGACATGGAGAGGAAATCCGGTCGATGGAGGGATTTGGGGAAAAATCTTACAAAAACCTTCAGGATAGTATTGAGAAAGCGCGGACAACTACACTGCCGAAGCTGATCTATGGGCTTGGCATTGCGAATATCGGGCTTTCCAATGCAAAGATGATCTGTCGTGCATTTGATTATGATGTGGAGAAAATGCTTCAGGCAGATGTAGAAGCGCTGAATGAGATCCAGGGAGTCGGTGATGTGATCGCGAGAGCTTTTGTTGATTATTTTGCAGTGGAAGACCATCGGGAGGAATTTTTCAGACTACTTGAGGAAGTGAAGATTCCAGAGGAAGAGACGACTCAGGAAGAACAGATCTTCGCAGGAATGAACTTTGTGATCACAGGAAGTGTGGAGCATTTTGCAAACCGGAATGAAGTGAAAGAGGTCATTGAGAGCAAAGGAGGAAAAGTGACCGGGTCTGTCACATCAAAGACGAACTGGTTGATCAACAATGATGTGGAATCAACATCTTCAAAGAATAAAAAAGCGAGGGAACTTGGGATTCCAATCATTTCCGAGGATACATTTTTGAAGATGATTGGAAATAATTAAGGAGAATTTATAGATTCTTAACTTGTTTCAGCGAAACGACTACGATATAATAGACCCATATATGGTAGAAAGAAGGAAAAAAGTATGTCAGAAAAAGATTTGACGATAGACAGTGAGATCATAGATGAGATTACAGAAGGAAAAGAAGACAAACATGTGGAGAAGCATGGAAAAGAGCATCCGGATGTGCCGGACGATGCAGGATATGAAAAGTATTGTTCGCTTTGCAACCGCCCGGAGAGCATTGCGGGGAAGATGATTGAGCTTCCGAACAATATTACAGTATGTTCTGACTGTATGCAGAAGAGCTTTGATCTAATGTCGAATAGTAATTTTGATTATAGTAAGCTGATGAATATGCCGGGCGTTCATATTATGAACATGGCAGAACTTGAGAATATGATGCCAAAGGCGAAGCCGGTCAAGAAGAAAAAAGAAGGCGAGAAGAAAGAGCCTGCGCTGAATCTTAAAGATATTCCGGCACCGCATAAGATCAAGGCAAAATTAGATGAATATGTGGTAGGGCAGGAGCATGCGAAGAAGGCAATGGCAGTTGCTGTCTACAATCACTATAAGCGGGTAGCGACAGATACGATGGATGATATCGAGATTGAGAAGTCCAATATGTTGATGATCGGGCCAACCGGAAGTGGAAAGACATATCTTGTAAAGACGCTTGCGAGACTTCTGGATGTACCGCTTGCGATTACAGATGCGACTTCTTTGACAGAGGCCGGATATATTGGTGACGATATTGAAAGTGTTGTCTCAAAGCTTCTGGCAGCTGCAGACAACGATGTGGAGAAGGCGGAGAGAGGGATTATCTTTATCGATGAGATTGACAAGATTGCAAAGAAAAGAAATTCCAGCCAGAGAGATGTCAGCGGGGAATCTGTACAGCAGGGAATGTTAAAACTTTTAGAGGGAAGTGAAGTGGAGGTTCCGGTAGGAGCAAACAGCAAAAATGCAATGGTGCCACTTACGACTGTGAATACGAAGAATATTCTGTTCATCTGCGGCGGAGCATTCCCAGATCTTGAGGAGATCATCAAGGAGCGTCTGAACAAGCAGGCGTCAATTGGGTTTACCGCTGATTTGAAGGATAAGTGGAATCACGATAAGAACATCCTTGAGAAAGTGACTGCCGAAGATCTTCGAAACTTTGGAATGATCCCGGAATTTATCGGACGTCTGCCGATCATCTTTACACTTCAGGGATTGAATGAAGAGATGTTGGTCAAGATATTAAAGGAACCAAAAAATGCAATCTTAAAGCAGTATCAGAAGCTTCTTGCGCTTGACGAAGTCAAGCTAGAGTTTGACGAAGCAGCATTAGAGGCAATTGCGAAGCGTGCCATAGAGAAGAATACTGGTGCCCGTGCGCTTCGTGCGATCATCGAGGAATTTATGTTGGATATCATGTATGAGATTCCGAAGGATGATAACATCGGGCAGGTGACGATCACAAAAGAATATATCGAAGGAACCGGAGGTCCTGTCATCACACTCAGAGGACAGGCGCTGCTTATGGGAGAATAGAGAATTCAGGACATTGAAGCATATTCAGTGTCCTGTTTTATATGATGTAAAGATTGACAAAATTTGGAGGTTATGATGCCGGAAACGATAGAAATATGCAGAAGCAGAGCGCTGTCCGAAGAATACCGGGATTTTATTTTTGAAAGTAAAAGACCATATTTTCTTAATGGAATTTCAGGTGCAGAACTCTGTGAGCAGTATGTCGGGTATGAATATCACGTTGTATATATTGACAAGATGTTTGCAGATCCGATGTCTTTGGACCGGTTTACGTATGGGGTAATTCCGAAGTGTTATACTCTTTTGGATACAGAAGCGCTAAATGAGGCAGGGATCAGCCAGATTCAGAATTATCCTACACTGAAATTGACAGGAAAGGGCGTGATGATTGGATTTATTGATACTGGTATCGATTATCAGAATCCAATTTTTCGAAATCTTGACGGAACCACAAGGATTGCGGGAATCTGGGATCAGACGATCCAGGAGGGAGCTCCTCCCCAGGGATTTGTCTACGGAACAGAGTATACAGAGGAGAAGATTAACGAGGCGTTACAAAGAGAGAATCCTCTGGAAGTTGTTCCATCCAAAGATGAGAACAGCCATGGGACATTTCTTGCGAGTATTGCGGCAGGAAGTGAAAACATTGAAAATCGATTTAAAGGAGCTGCGCCGGAAGCCACACTTGGCATTGTAAAGTTAAAAAAAGCCAAACAATATTTAAAGGATTTCTATTTGATCGGGGACGATGCAGAGTGTTATCAGGAGAACGATATTATGCTTGGAATCCGGTATCTGACCGATCTGGCAAAGAAGAAAAAATTCCATTAGTTCTGTGCATTGCCCTTGGAACCAATATGGGGGATCATAATGGGACTTCTCCGCTTTGCAACTTGCTGGAGATATATTCCTACACTGCTAATATGGGGATTGTGATTGGTGGTGGAAATGAAGCGAATCAAAGGCATCATTATTATGGGCTGATAGAAAATATGGCGGACAGTAAGAATGTGGAGATCCGTGTGGCGGAAGGTGTAAAAGGATTTTCGCTGGAGTTGTGGACCGAGATTCCGAATGTGTTTGCGGTTTCCATTGTTTCGCCTGCCGGTGAGAAAATTCCCCTTGTGCCAGTGAGACAGGGAATCGGAACGGTGCTAAACTTTGTGTTTGAGAGAACGAGTGTCTATTTGGATTATAGGCTGTTGGTGGAGCGGACGAATTCCGAATTGATCCTGATGCGTTTTGCGGATCCATCCCCGGGAATCTGGAGAATTGTGGTAGAACCACAGCAGCTGGCGGATGGGATTTTCCATATGTGGCTTCCGGTTACAGAATTTTTGACCGGAGATGTATATTTTCTGCAGTCAAATCCAGATACTACTATTACAGAACCTGGAAATACACCGGATCCGATGACGGTTGCAAGTTACAATGGGGCAGATAAGAGTATTGCCATCGACTCGGGAAGAGGGTATACTAGAGGTGGAAGACTCAAGCCGGAATTCGCGGCGCCCGGAGTAGACGTGATGGGTGCAGTAAGCCGTGGGCAGTTCACAAAGAGGACTGGATCCAGTATTGCGACGGGGATCACTGCCGGAGCGACAGCACTTCTGTTTGAGTGGATAGTTTATCAATTGGGCAGAACGAATATTGACTCGATCCAGCTGAAGAATCTGATGATTCTCGGTACAGAGCGTAAAGACACGGAAGTGTATCCAAACAGATCGTGGGGATATGGCAGCTTGAATCTCTACAATACGTTTGAACAGCTTCGGACATTTTAGGATGTAGATCGCACAAATTACATGTGTGACTGCATTCCGATACAGAAAAGAAGAGCAAAGGACAGAAAGGAAGAGCGCGATGAAAGAATTTTTTGAAGATTTAGGAAAATTTATTACAGAGACAGCAGGAAATGTAGGGAAAAAGACGGAAGAGGTTATGGAAGTACAGAAGCTGAAAAGCCAGATCCGCAGTCTGGAGCGCAGCAATCAGGGAGATCTGACAGATCTTGGAAAGATCATTTATGAACGCTTCCGAAAAGAAGAGGCTGTAGATGGAGAACTGGAAGTAATCTGCGAGGAAATCAGGAAGAGAAGAATGATCATCGCTGCCTTTGAGAAGAAACTTGCGGATATGAAAGGCGTGAAAGAATGTGAGAATTGCCAGGAACTGATTGAGAAAGATATGAAGTTTTGTCCGCATTGTGGAGCAGAGGTGAAGAAAGAAGAGATGCCGCAGGAATGTGAAGATATTTTTGCGGAGAGTGATGTATCGGAAAGTGCTAAAATGGAAGAGACAACAGAAGAAGTGATTGAGGATATTATGGAGAAGGCAGCAGATGTGACGAAAGTATCTGTAGAGCATGTAAAAGATGCAGCATCTGAGATTGCTGAGGATGTCAGAGAATCTGTTCATGAGATGAAAGAACATATAAAGGAGAGCGTGGAGGATATTCGAGAATAGCGACACGCAGAGGGAAATTATGATTTATTTACTCATAGCAGGTAGTTTGCTTGCCTTGGATCTGGGAATAAAATGGTATGTGGAGAATCATTTCACGGAAGCGGATATCAGAAGGGCGGCAGGTGGGAGAATCCTGCTCAGAAAAAGCTATAACAGTGGGATGGCAATGAATTTGCTGGAGAATAGGCCGGGATTCGTAAAGTGGTTGACGGCAGGGCTTGGAGTGTTTCTTTTGGTGTATGAGCTGTGTTTGTTGGCAAAGGGCGGAAGAACAGTGGAAAAGACCGGATGGGCGCTTGTTCTTGGAGGTGCGTGCAGCAATTTATATGATCGTTTTCGGAGAAAGTATGTTGTCGACTACTTTAGTTTCCGGTGCAGATGGAAAAAAATACAGAATATTGTGTTTAATTTAGGAGATCTATTTATTTTTACAGGAAGTATTCTTGTAGTATTTGCACAAATATTCCGGAAGAAGTAAATTGACTTTTGGAATTTACCGCGTTATACTGAATAACAGAAGAGCATTTGCGAATGATAATTTTTATGATTTGCAAATGCTTTTTCGGGTATTGGGGGATTTGGTAAAAGAAAATAAGATCATATCGACAGGGAAAGAAAAAGCAGGAGGCAGAGATCATGAAGAGAATAAATGGAAAAGAACTGGCAATTGATATTTTGATTGATTTTGTAGGAGGGTTTTTGATTGCCGTTGGGATTTATAACTTTGCAGCAAAAGCACAGTTTCCGATGACCGGGTTTTCAGGAATTGCATTGATTTTTTATCATCTATTTCATATACCGATCGGTGCAATGACTATTTTGCTGAATATTCCTGTAGTCTTTCTCTGTTATAAATTGCTTGGGCGTACATTTTTTCTTCGTTCGCTAAAGACAATGATCATTTCTTCGATATTGATGGATGTGGTGGCACCGATGCTGCCAGTATATGAGGGAGATCGAATGTTGGCAGCAATCTGCACAGGTGTATTAGCCGGGCTTGGATATGGAATGATTTATATGAGAAACTCTTCCACGGGAGGTGCGGATTTTGTGATCATGTCGGTAAAAGCATGGAAACCTCATGTATCTATCGGTCAGATTGCATTTGTGATGGACGTACTGATCGTTTTGATGGGAAGTTTTATTTTCCGGGACGTAGAAGGGATTATTTATGGCTTGATTGTGACTTATCTTCTGTCTGCGGTAGTCGATAAAGTAATGTATGGAATTGATGCCGGAAAGATGACATTGATCGTGACAGATTATCCTCATGAGATTGCGGCAAAGATTGATGAGTATACTGGAAGAGGTTCTACTTTTCTCAGAGGAAGGGGAAGCTATTCCAAAGAGGAGAAAGAGATTGTAATGTGTGCCTGCAATAATAAACAGATGTACACAATCCGGAAGATGGCAAAAGAGATTGACCCGAAGGCATTTATTGTGATCATGGAGTCAAATGATGTGGTCGGGGAAGGATTTAAGGAGAATTAGACTAAGAAGAAAATATATTTACATCCGAAAATGGACGAGGTTTGTAAAAAAGAAAGAACGCATTGCAAATGAGAAGTTTCACTTGCAGTGCGTTCTTTTCTACATCAAAATATTATTCGGCATATTTCTGAATTAATTTTACGATCATATCTGTGGCAAGATCCATGCCTTCGGCGGTGATATGTTCATATGGTCCGTGATAGCCGTAGCCTCCGGTTCCAAGGTTCGGACAAGGAAGTCCCATGTAGCTTAAACGACATCCGTCAGTTCCCCCGCGGATCGGTGCGACATCCGGTACGATATCAGCAAGTCTGGCAGCCTCCACCGCATTATCGATCAGGTGCATACAACCCTGGATCACTTCTGACATATTCCGGTACTGGTCATGGATTGTCAGTGTGACAGTACCTTCTCCCCACTTCGCATTGAGTTGTTTTGCAATCAGATGCATAGTATTTTTACGCGCCTCGAAAAAGTGAGGATCGTGATCACGAATGATGTATTCCAGTTTTGCGTTGGCAACATCTCCGGACATTTCACAGAGATGATAGAAACCTTCATATCCTTCGGTACCGCGCGGCGTCTCGCAGGATGGAAGCATTGCATTGAATTCCATTGCAACCAGTGCCGCATTGATCATGGTATCTTTACTGGAACCAGGGTGGACATTGAATCCTTTGATCTCAACGATGGCTTCACATGCATTGAAATTCTCATATTGGATCTCTCCCTCCGGACCGCCATCCATCGTGTAGGCGAATTCTGCATCGAAGTCTTTTACATTGAAATGGTTGACACCGGATCCAGCCTCTTCATCAGGAGTAAATGCAACAGAGATTTTTCCGTGAGGGATCTCTTCTTTCTGAATCCGCTCTAACATGGTCATAATCTCAGCAATCCCTGCTTTGTCATCTGCACCGAGTACAGTCGTGCCGTCCGTTGTGATCAATGTGCGTCCCTTCAGGGATGGAAGGTGCGGGAAGTTTTTTTACAGACAGTGTGCGGCCGCTTGTACCGAGCACAAGGTCTTCCCCGTCATAATTTTCTGTCACGATCGGGGTGATGTCATGGTCGCAGAAGTCTGATACCGTGTCCATGTGTGCGACAAATCCAAGCTTTGTCTTCTCTTCATATCCTTTTGTTGCAGGAAGAGAAGCGTATACAAAGCACTTGTCATCGACAGAGGCATCCGTAAGCCCCAATTCTTTTAATTCTGTTACGAGAAGATGTGCCAGGTCAAACTGGCAGGAAGTAGTTGGAACCGTTGTGCTTGTATGATCACTTGGTGTACGGACAACTACATACTTTAATAAACGTTCATATGCTCTCATGTTAAAAAATCCTTTCTGTGTGATTGGTCAAAAAGGCACCGAAAGCAGGAAAGTGCCTGCGATGCGACTTGACCTTGCATAAGAACAGTATAGCAAGTAGGGAAAGAGAAGACAAGTAAGAATGAAACTTTATGCTTGATCCATACCGCAGGCGGCAGCGGATGCAATGAGGCAGCGATCATTCATAACGGCATCATAGAAGCGGAATCCACCGGAGAAGTTGTAAGCACGATATCCATTTCCTTCCAGAATTCTGGTGGCGATATAGCTTCTAAGACCACTTTGGCACATGACATAAACTGGTTTCTCCTTTGGGAGTTCTTTTAGGTGTTCGCGCAGAACATCTACAGGGATATTTGTAAATCCAGCCATATGTCCTCTTTCGTATTCCTCAGGGGTTCTCGTATCCAGAAGAATAACGCTGCCATCCAGGGGAAGCGTTTTAATATCTTCCAGATGGAATTGTTTTAACGTACCATCAGAAATATTTTCTATCATAAATCCAGCCAGATTGACTGGATCTTTGGCAGAAGAGTAAGGAGGGGCATAGGCCAGATCTAATTCTGCCAGATCTGAAGCTTTCATCCCGGCATGGATGGCTGTAGCAAGTACATCGATTCGCTTGTCTACACCTTCATATCCCACAATTTGTGCCCCAAGGATCCGGTAGGTTTCTTTCTCAAATACTACTTTCATCGTCATAACTTTCCCTCCGGGATAATAGCCGGCATGGCTCATAGGAGAGAGAATCACTTTGTCTACAGCCAGACCAGCTTTTCTGGCATTGGTTTCATTTACACCAGTGACAGCGGCAGTCATATCAAATACTTTAATCACAGAACTACCCTGGGAGCCAGAATAAGAACTGTTTTTTCCACAGATATGGTCTGCTGCAATACGTCCTTGCTTGTTGGCAGGTCCGGCAAGAGAAATTAAAGCATCTTGTCCGGTGACGAAATGTTTTATTTGTACGGCATCCCCTACAGCATAAATATCAGGTGCAGAAGTTTGCATATGCGCATTGACTAAAATGCTGTCTTTTATACCAAGTTCCAGACCGGCATCTTTAGCTAGTTTTGTGTCCGGAGTAACACCAATAGCTAATACTACCATGTCTGCACAAAGAGGCTCCGCTTCTTTTAGAAGAATACGGACACCATCTGTAGTTTCCTGAAATCCTTCTACTGTATGTCCAAGAGCCAGTTTTACTCCATGTTTACGCATTTCATTATGGAGAAAGGCAGCCATATCTGAATCAAACGGATTCATCAGCTGCTTTGGTCGCTGTACAATGGTGACCTCCATGCCAAGCTCACGGAGATTTTCGGCTAATTCTAATCCGATGAAGCCTCCTCCTGCCAAAACAGCAGACTTTGGTTGGTTTTTCTCAATATAGGTTTTGATCCGCAGGGTGTCTTCTACGGTTCGGAGTGTAAAGAGTTTGTCGATATCTGTACCAGGAAGTTTGGGCTGGGTTGGCTTGGCACCAGGAGAAAGGATGAGCTTGTCATAGGTTTCCTCAAATTCTTCTCCTGTTTCCAGATTCTTTACAGATACTGCATGACGTTCCGGATGCAGGGAGGTAACTTCGTGATGTACCTTCATGGATACGCGGAAACGAGAAAGGAAGCTTTCTGGTGTCTGTAAAGTAAGAAGGTCTGAATCTGTAATTACATCTCCAATGTAATAAGGAAGTCCGCAGTTTGCATAGGAAATAAATCCAGAGCGCTCAAAGACAATGATTTCTGCATGTTCGTCCAATCTGCGGAGTCTTGCGGCAGCCGTTGCACCGCCAGCTACACCGCCTACAATTACAATTTTCATTTTATTTTTCCACCTTTCCTGTATAGGAAGCGATGCCTCCTATATTTTTTACATTCGTATACCCCATTTTTTGGAGTAAGATAACTGCTTGACGACTTCGGGCTCCTGAATGGCAGTAAACGAATACAGGTGTCTGAAGCTGTGCAGCAGGTGTTCCTTCGTATAAGGAGCGTAGAGGGATATTTTTGCTTCCGGGAATATGTCCTTCTTTGTATTCCTCAGGGGTTCTTACATCTAATACTACACCTTCTTTTGTATTGTGAAAAGCTAGCAATTCCTGATTAATATCAGGTAGTTTAAAAAAATCGAAAAAACTCATAATGTTACCTCCTTGTCACAGTATATTCGTTCCAATCGTTGATACTGCTGAATGCTACAATCGTTGGATATCCTAAATCTGCCAGTTTTTGAAAAACTGAAAAATAGGCAGAGCATCTGTTTCTTTTTCATAATAAACCTTTAAAAGTTGATAAAAATACTATAATACAGAAAAAAGAAATATTCTGTGATGAGATTACAAAAAAATATTAAAAATGTTAGCACTCATCTCTTGACACGGCTAACAACATATGTTATATCTATTATAGAACAAGAAGAAAGAGAGGTAACAAGATGAACATTAATAAATTTACCCAGAATTCATTGCAGGCGGTACAAGGATGTGAAAAAGTTGCCTATGAATATGGCAATCAGGAGGTAGAGCAGGAACATCTGCTGTATGCTCTTATCATACAAAATGACAGTTTAATCGCAAATCTAATCGAGAAAATGGGGATTCAGAAGCAGTTGTTTAGCAATCGCGTGGAAGAAGGATTAAGAAAACGCACAAAGGTACAGGGCGGACAAATCTACATTGGCCAGGATTTGAACAAAGCTTTGATCCATGCAGAAGATGAGGCAAAACAGATGGGAGATGAGTATGTTTCGGTAGAGCATATTTTCTTATCTCTGTTGAAGTATCCAAACAAGGAATTAAAGGCCATTTTCAGAGAATTTGGAATTACGAGAGAAGGATTTCTTCAGGCACTTTCTACTGTCCGAGGAAATCAGAGGGTGACAAGCGACAATCCGGAGGCTACGTATGATACTTTGAATAAATATGGAAGCGATCTGGTAGAACGAGCCAGAGAACAGAAGCTAGATCCGGTGATCGGGCGTGACGCAGAGATTCGGAATGTGGTCCGGATCCTTTCAAGAAAGACAAAGAATAATCCGGTATTGATCGGAGAACCTGGTGTCGGTAAGACTGCAGCGGTAGAAGGCCTTGCACAGAGAATCGTCAGAGGAGATGTGCCGGAAGGTCTGAAAAATAAAAAGATTTTTGCGCTGGATATGGGGGCACTTGTAGCTGGAGCCAAATATCGCGGGGAGTTTGAGGAACGTCTGAAAGCGGTACTGGAAGAAGTGAAGAACAGTGATGGGAATATTATTCTTTTCATTGATGAACTTCATACAATTGTCGGTGCAGGAAAGACGGATGGTGCGATGGATGCCGGCAATATGTTAAAACCGATGCTGGCGAGAGGTGAATTACACTGTATTGGTGCGACAACGTTGGATGAATACAGGCAGTATATCGAGAAAGACGCGGCTTTAGAGAGAAGATTTCAGCCGGTTATGGTAGATGAACCGACGGTGGAAGATGCCATTTCTATTCTTCGTGGATTGAAAGAACGCTATGAAGTATTTCATGGTGTGAAGATCACAGATAGCGCACTTGTGGCAGCTGCAACACTCTCCAACAGATATATTACAGACCGTTTTCTGCCAGATAAGGCTATCGACCTTGTAGATGAGGCATGTGCTTTAATTAAGACGGAGTTAGATTCTATGCCGACAGAGATGGATGAACTGCGAAGAAGGATCATGCAGTTAGAGATTGAGGAGGCTGCATTGAAAAAGGAAAATGACAGACTCAGTCAAGAGCGTCTTGTTCATTTGCAGCAGGAACTGGCAGAGATGCGGGATGAATTTGCCGGAAAGAAAGCGCAGTGGGACAATGAGAAAACATCTGTGGAACGTTTGCAGAAGATCCGTGAGGAGATAGAGCAAGTCAATCAGGAGATACAGAAAGCACAGCGTTCTTACGATTTGGAAAAGGCGGCAGAACTTCAGTACGGAAGATTACCGCAGCTGACAAAGCAGCTTCAGGAGGAAGAAGAACGTGTCAAAGGAAAATCGATGACACTTGTGCATGAAAGTGTCACAGAGGATGAGATCGCAAGGATCATCTCACGCTGGACGGGCATCCCGGTGGCGAAGTTAAATGAAAGTGAGAGAAGTAAGACCCTTCATCTGGACGAAGAACTTCATAAAAGAGTGATCGGACAGGACGAAGGTGTGACGAAAGTGACGGAGGCAATTATCCGTTCCAAAGCAGGAATCAAAGATCCTACAAAGCCGATCGGTTCTTTCTTATTCCTTGGACCGACCGGTGTTGGTAAGACAGAACTTGCAAAGGCACTTGCGCAAAGTCTGTTTGACGATGAGAGCAATATGGTTCGGATCGATATGAGTGAATATATGGAAAAATATTCCGTGTCACGTCTGATCGGAGCACCTCCGGGATATGTCGGATATGATGAAGGAGGACAGTTGACAGAGGCGGTGAGAAGAAAACCATATTCTGTTGTACTGTTCGATGAGATTGAGAAAGCACATCCAGATGTATTCAATGTGTTGCTTCAAGTATTGGATGATGGTCGGATTACAGACTCACAGGGACGTACCGTTGATTTCAAAAATACGATTTTGATCATGACATCGAATATCGGTTCTACGTATTTGTTAGATGGAATTGATGAGAATGGGGAAATCAAAGAAGAGAGTGAGACTCTCGTTATGAATGATCTGCGGGCACACTTCCGGCCGGAGTTTTTTAAATCGTCTGGATGAAATCATTATGTTTAAGCCACTGACGAAGAAAGATATTTACGAGATTGTTGAGTTGTTGATTCAGGATTTAAATAAAAGATTGCAGGATTCTCAAGTGAAGATAGAACTGACAGAAGCTGCAAAGCAATTTGTTGTGGATGGCGGATATGAGCCGATGTACGGTGCAAGACCACTTAAGAGGTTTTTACAGAAAAATGTAGAGACACTGGCAGCAAAGTTGATTCTTTCCGGAGAAATCGGAGCGGAGGATACAATCTTGATCGATGTAGAAGATGGAGCACTCAAGGCGAGAGTCAAGGCGTGGGTAAGATCCTAACAAAGTGAATTCAATCAGCGGAAGCGATTTGTGGAAGCAGTCTGCATGTGAAGCCGTTTTTCGTTGACGAAAGAGGACATTTGTGCAATGATAGAAACAGTACAGATGTTCTCTTTTTGTTGCGCGGAATATTTTTTTGAAATCCCAGATGATAAAGAGATCAGAGATGGAAAAAGTGTACTTTTAATAGGCTAGGGAAAGGAGCAGACATGTCATCCATTATTTTTCATATTGATGTAAATTCCGCTTACTTAAGCTGGACTGCGGTGGAAAAATTGAAAAACGGGTCAGAGATTGATCTGCGAAAGATTCCTTCTATTATAGGAGGAAATCAAGCATCCAGACATGGGGTTGTTCTGGCAAAATCAATCCCTGCAAAAAAGTATGGAGTGAGAACCGGGGAACCAGTAGCAAACGCGCTCAGAAAGTGTGCGACACTGGTAATTGAACCGCCGGATCATAAGATGTACAGACAGTATAGTCAGAGACTGATGGAATTCTTGAAGGGCTATACACCAGAGATTGAGCAGGTCAGTGTTGATGAATGCTATATGGATTTTACAGGGATTGCTTATCGATTTTCCAATCCGGTTGCGGCGGCAGAGGAAATCAAAGAGCGGGTACGAAAGACCTTTGGATTTACAGTGAATATTGGAATCTCCTCGAATAAACTTCTTGCGAAGATGGCATCGGATTTCGAGAAGCCTGATAAGGTGCATACGTTGTTTCCAGATGAGGTGAAAGAAAAAATGTGGCCACTTCCGGTTTCAGAACTTTATATGGCGGGAAGAGCAAGCGTTGAGGTGTTGGAAAAGCTTGAGATCCGCACGATTGGGGATCTTGCCAGAATGAATCCACAACTTTTGGAGCTGCACATGAAAAGTCATGGGAGGATGCTGTGGGAATTTGCAAATGGGATTACGCATTCCAAGGTGGAAAAGGAGCAGACACAGGCAAAAGGAATCGGCAATTCAACGACACTGTCCCGGGATGTGGTAAGTGAGGAAGAGGCTCAGAAAGTACTTCTGATGTTGGTGGAAAGTGTCGGCGCAAGACTCAGAAAAGCAAAGCAGCAGGCGGGGATGGTCAATGTGGAAATCAAATATGCTACATTTCAAAGCGTTTCTCATCAGAAGCAGCTTAGGATGCCGACCAGTTCAGATAGTATTCTGTATGAGAATGCCTGCAGTCTTTTCCGAGAATTGTGGGATGGAAGACCGATTCGTCTGTTAGGAGTCCGGACATCAAAGCTGGTAGATGAGAGTGCACCGCGGCAGATGAATCTATTTGATTATCAGATGGAGCAGGAGGTTCAGAGAAAAAAGAAGGATGCCCGCAATACAAAATATGAAAAGCTTGAAAAAGCAGTAGATGAGATTCGGAAAAAATATGGGGAGCATGCAGTGATGAGAGGAGTGCTGCTCCCGCTAGAAAAAGAATAATAGAAAAAGGAAAACAAAAGATCAATGCTTTTCTGTGAATTTTTTTTACTTCATTGCCAAGCTGCTCTTCAAAATGGTCTCCAAACCATTCGTTTTCCAAAGAGATGTTTCTTGAGGAAGAAGAGTTTGTTCTTCGTTGCCTGGAGGAGAGCATGGCTTCTCGATAATCTTCCTCTTCGTAATCGTCCTCATAATAATCATTGTCATCGAATGTATCATCGTATTCATCATCGAGCACATCATCATAGCGACGACGCTTTCTGGAAGAGGAATATTCCCGAGGTTCTAGAGAGTTGTATCGGTAATGATTTGCCGGAGCAGAACGGCATTCGTAGGAGCCGTAAGATCTTCGGGGAGTGCGGCTGCGTCTGGCATTTTTTCGTTCCAGGCGGCGCCGTCTCCGTTCCAACATGCGTGCAGGTGCAAGAAAGATAAAGCAGACGATCCGCACAGTTAAAATTCCGAAGAATACACCGATACTGTCGATGCCTACATCAATCACAGAAGGTCCTCGCTCATCTACGAAGGATTGATGATATTCATCCCCTGCGGCAAATCCGACACAGATCAGTCCGGCGACGACCATAAGCGGAAAACCGCGCAAACCGTAGACGTAAAACGGGAAGGACACTGCGACGGCGAGGATGAAATATTCGCTCATATGTGCAAGTTTGCGGACCGGATATTCGATGCTGGCGGCAACTTCAGAAATTTCCCAGTCCTGAAGTCCTTTATCCAGAACCTGATTTCCGATTTCTACAATTTTTACACTTACTTCATAACTTAAATTTCCCGATTCCTCCCCGGTCTGACCGGAAAAAGAATAGATTATATACATAATTGCCAGTGCCGGCAGAAAAGACAGTGGTTTTAATACAAAGGTGATCAGTTCTTTCATAATGCTTATCCCTCCTTTTTATTATTACGCAACTATATCATTTTTTCAGATATTTGTAAAGGAGGACAAAATTCCCCATTGGGAATCTTCTTAAAATAAAGGAAATAGAGGAAGACTGTTTTACAACTATATCCGAGTGTGTTATTCTATAACTGTTATCCATATCGCAAAGCGGTATGTAGAAAGTCAGGAGGGAAACCGCATGAAATTAACAGCATTGTTAGAACGTTTACAATATGAAGTTGTGCAGGGAACAAAAGAGATAGAAATTACGGAATTGACAAATGATTCCAGAAAAGTAACAGAAGGCAGTGTCTTTGTCTGCATCAGCGGAGCTGTATCAGACGGACATCAGTATATTGAAGAAGTAGGAAAGAAAGGTGCGGCAGCAGTCATTGTGGAGAAGGATGTGGAGGCACCAAAGCATATGACCGTCATCCGTGTGGAAGATACGAGATATGCACTGGCACTTGCATCGGCTGCATATTTCGGATATCCGGCAGAACAGTTGAAAGTAATCGGAATTACAGGAACAAAGGGGAAGACAACAACAACTTATATGGTCAAATCCATTCTGGAAGAGGTCGGACATAAAGTAGGTCTGATCGGAACGATTGAGGCAATCATTGGGGATGAGGTGATCCCGGCGGTCAATACGACTCCGGAGTCTTTTACAATTCATCAATATTTTCGGAAGATGGTCGATGCAGGGTGTGATGCAGTTGTGATGGAAGTATCCTCACAAGGGCTGATGCTGCATCGGACGGCAGGAATTCCATTTGAAATCGGAATTTTTACAAATCTGGGGGAAGATCATATTGGACCGAATGAGCATAAGGATTTTGAAGACTATAAGAGATGTAAGGGATTGCTTTTCAGACAGTGTAAGATCGGGATTGCAAATGTAGATGATCCCTATTTTAAAGATGTATTCCGAGAGGCTACCTGTGAGATAGAAACATTTGGATTTTCCGAGAAGGCAGATCTTCGCGCCGAACATGCAGAACTGGTGACAAGACCGGGGTACCTCGGGGTAGCCTATCACGTAGCAGGTCTGATGGATTTTGATGTGGAGATTGATATTCCAGGGACGTTCAGCGTGTATAATTCGCTGACAGCCATTGCAGTGTGCAGACACTTTAATGTACCGTCAGAGAAGATTCAAAAAGCGCTGAAAGTAGCAAAAGTGAAAGGGCGCATTGAGATGGTCAAAGTTTCAGATGAATTTACGTTGATGATCGACTATGCGCACAATGCGATGAGTCTTGAGAGCCTTCTGACCACCTTGAAGGAATATCATCCAAAGCGTCTGGTATGTCTGTTTGGATGTGGAGGAAACCGCTCCAAGACGCGCCGCTATGAGATGGGAGAAGTGTCTGGTCGTCTGGCAGATCTGACGATCATTACATCAGATAATCCAAGGTTTGAGGAGCCGCAGGAAATTATTGATGATATTAAGATTGGAATGAAGAAGACAGATGGAGCATATGTGGAGATCTGTGACCGGAAGGAGGCAATCCGCTATGCGATCGTCAACGGACAGCCGGGAGATGTGATCGTACTGGCAGGAAAGGGACATG
>ENA-OQAB01000209-OQAB01000209.1-human-gut-metagenome-genome-assembly--contig:-NODE-209-length-33881-cov-4.990342_pt1 | contig 33881 bp, 32 predicted proteins | sample MGYA00242490_ERZ504517 | MGnify/ENA primary metagenome ERZ504517 (study PRJEB26092, sample SAMD00036298) | human gut metagenome | host: Homo sapiens | study: EMG produced TPA metagenomics assembly of...
AAGAATATATGAATGACAGCTATTATTCTGATAGAGGCAGAGAAAACGATTAGAGATAAAGAAGGAAAAGTACTCATGATAAGACGCTGGGAATTTTCAGACGGCGTGATCAATGAAAGTATGCACCGGAAGGATTTAAGAATCTTCTGGAACTGGTCAATACAGATGCAGAATGGAATGGAAAACTTGAGGAAGTTTACAGAATACTTGACAATACACTGGTGATCCTTCCTCATATTATTACCAGTACAAAGGTGGGCTGGAGACTGTGGAAAGAAGGAAATACGAATCTGGCATATATGTATGTGGACCAGAAAGCGAAAAAAGTATACACGAACCGCAGTGCATACAAAGATTACAATAAAGTAGAAGAAAATATAAAAAAGATGACTGCACAGGGAAAATATGTAGTTGTCGCTCCGAAACTTGCAGATTTTCAGTCAAATATGGATGTTTCGGCGGAAGAATGGAAGAATATGGTGACAGGAAGTGCAAATCAGAAAGAGGAGTTTCTTTTTGCAGTTTCCGTAGATACGAATTATCCAATCCAAGACAGTTTTTATATAAAAAATAAAGAGTATGAACAGTATAGTCCGTGGGTGAAAGTAATTGTAGTGGGAAGTGCGGTTTCGGCAATTCTTTTCCTGATAAGTTTTATCTGGCTGACGGCAGTGACAGGTCATGTAAATGGAAAAGAAGGAATTACACTGAACTTTTTTGACCGGATTAAGACGGAGATCGCAGCGGCATTGATCATTGGAGGAATGCTACTTGCAATCATGCTGCCGATTTCGGGGTTGAGTCTTCCGGGAGATCTGTCATATGGCTATACTGAAGAAGGACTTTATATATCCTCTGCTTATGGATTTGAGGAACGCTTTTTTGAGATGGTATTGATCGGAGGAATTGGGACTCTTATCACTTGTGCAGTAGGAATGTTAGGGTATTTGAGTCTTGTCAAACGGATCAAGGCGAGAACTCTTTGGAAAAACAGCGTTTTACGGTGGGTGGGACACTTGTTTAGGGTGTTTTGGGAGAACCGGAGAAGTACGACAAAAATCACGTTGGGATACATGGGATTTATGTTACTGCAGTTATTGTTGGCGACCGGATATCCAGTCTTTGTTTTGTTTGTTCTTGCAATGGATGTCGCGGTGTTTGCATATCTGTTAAAGAGCGCGATCGCGAAGCAGAGAATCAAGTTTGGAATTCAGAGAATTGCATCTGGAGATGTTAATTATAAAATTCCGATTGGAAATATGGTGAAAGAGGATACAGAGATTGTACAAAATATTAATCACATTGGGGAAGGAATTCACAATGCGGTTGAGGCAAATATGAAAAATGAGCGCCTGAAGACAGATTTGATTACAAATGTCTCACACGATATTAAGACTCCTTTGACATCCATTATCAATTATGTCGGTCTTCTGAAGCAGGAGAAATTTGAAGATCCGAAGATTCAGGGATATCTGCAAATTTTAGATGCAAAATCCCAGCGGCTGAAAACACTGACGGAAGATGTGGTAGAGGCGTCGAAGATCAGCAGTGGAAATATTACATTGCACTATATGAATATTGATCTGGTAGAATTGATCAACCAGACGACAGGGGAATTTGCAGAGAAATTTGAGAAGAGAAATTTAAGCATTGTTGTTAATGTTCCGAAGGAACCGGCAATGATTCGTGTGGATAGCAGAAGAATTTGGCGTGTCATTGAAAATATTTATAATAATGCTGCCAAATATGCAATGGAAGGTACAAGAATTTATGCTGATTTGAGAATGTCAGACCGCTATGTACAATTTTCTCTCAAAAATGTATCAGAACAGCCGTTAAATATTTCCGCAGATGAATTGACAGAACGTTTTATCCGCGGAGATGTATCAAGAAGTACGGAAGGAAGTGGACTGGGATTGTCGATTGCGAAAAACCTGACAGAACTTCAAGGAGGAAAATTCTTACTGTATCTGGACGGAGATCTTTTTAAAGTGACGATCGTATTCCCAAGACTGTATCAGCAGCAGGGAAATCCACAACCGCAGCCGGAAGAAAGCAAATAAGAGAGCTTATTGCAGGGAATAGATGAAGATCAAGTATGAAAAAGGTCAGACCCGAAGATAGATATCTCTAAAAAGGATGGGGAAATTATGAAATTTCCCTGTCCTTTCTTGCATTTGCAGGGGGCAGGCATTACAATACAACTACGAAAGAAAAAAAGGAGTAAAGAGCAGATGGAAGAGATTAAAAAAATACTGGAAGAAATCCTCAATATAGATCTGATCGGAGCTACACTCAGTAATCCGAGAAAAAAAGAAGAAATCGTAAAAGTGAAAGTACGTCCTGTACTGATAAAGGATGTACTTTTCTTTCAATGTGAGACACATAAAAACCGTCAAGTATTTCATGAGAATTATGAGTATGAACAGGCGCTGCACATACTTACACAGGATATGGAACTGTTTCGTCAGATGCAGATTGAGACAAAGGAGTTTCAATACACAGTGCTCGTGAGCAAAAAGGGGAAGGTAACTGTTCAGAAAAAAAAGAACAAAGGGGGAGAAGCGGCAGGCAGAATTATCCCACAACCGGACGAAAAACTATATTTTGAAGGAAGGGGTTCAGGTTCCGTTTTTACAAGATCTCGGAGTTATGACGGCAGATGGGAAGGTTGTCCGGAGTAAGTTCGATAAGTTCAGACAGATCAACCGTTTTTTGGAATTTATTGAGGATATTCTGCCGCAACTTGCAAAAGACAGGGAGGTAACCATTCTTGATTTTGGATGTGGCAAATCTTATCTGACATTTGCGATGTATTATTATCTGCACGAACTGAAGCACTATGATATTCGGATCATCGGACTGGATCTGAAAAAAGATGTGATTGAAAACTGCAATCAGCTTAGCGAAAAGTATGGATATGAGAAGTTAAAATTTCTCGAGGGAAATATTGCGGATTATACCGGGGTTGAGGAAGTAGATATGGTAGTGACATTGCATGCATGCGATACTGCAACAGACTTTGCACTTGCAAAAGCAGTAGGGTGGAATGCCAAAGTAATTTTATCGGTACCATGCTGTCAGCATGAAGTCAATGGACAGATTCAAAATGAGATCCTGAGACCGGTACTGAAATATGGACTGATTAAAGAGCGGATGTCTGCATTGATTACAGACGCGCTGCGGGCGGAGTATCTTGAGGGAGAAGGATATGATGCACAGATCTTAGAGTTTATCGATATGGAGCATACGCCAAAGAATATTTTGATCAGAGCAATAAAAACAGGAAAGAAAAAGAATAATAAAGAACAGATAGAAAGATGCCGGGAGTTTTTACAGATTCACCCGACATTAGGGGAACTGTTGCAATAAAGGGGAGTTTTGCATGAAAGAAAAGGTAAAACGAGCAGGAATTCTGACGTTTGTATTTTTGATCGCTGTCATCGTCTTTAGTTTTCTGACCAATCAGGGAAATGCTGATATGACAGCAGATATGGGGGGAGCGACACTGCCGAGGATACAGATTGTATCGGGAGAATATGAGATCAATCCATTGGTAGGTTATGTTTCAGAGATGAATGTAGGGAAAATGAGAAGCACGATCACACCGGTGGATTTTCAGAGTGGAATCACACTCCGAATAGAAGAAGGAGTGTTGCCGATAAAAGCGCTGACTTATGAAGTATGTTCGTCAGATGGAAAAGAAATTCTTTATAAGGAAAAGAGAAAGGAAATCGGTGAGGAACCATCATTGACTTTTCCAGGGTTGGAGCTTGCAGATCGGGAAGCGATTTTAAAGCTGACATTGCATACGGAAAAACAGGATATTTATTATTACACGAGGATCTGCACAAAGGAAGGAACAGACAGCGATGCGTGTCTTGCATTTGCAGAACGATTCCACAATATGACATTTGGAAAAGAAAATACAGAGTCGATCGCAGCCTATCTTGAGAATGGAACGGAAGATGATGAGACAGAGAATTTACAGAAAGTTACAATCCATTCTGATGCAGAACATTTGACCTGGGGGGAACTGCGTCCGCAGATCAAAGGAGAAGTCAGCAGAAGTATTAAGGAAATTAGCGGTAATTATATGACCATTGTCTATGACTATGAAGTGGAGTGTGCCGGAGAGCAGGATGAAACGGAAGTTTATCAGATACGGGAGTATCTGAAAGTGAGATATGCAGAAGGAACCGAATACCTTCTTGATTATGAGCGGACGATGGAACAAGAATTAGATGCGTCGGGGAATGTTTTAGATAATAATGGAATTTTGCTGGGAATTGCGAAAGAAGAACTTCCCTATATGGCAAATGAGGCAGGGACGATCGTTTCCTTTGTACAGGCAGGCGAATTGTGGAATTATAATCAGAGCCAGGATGCACTGTCACTTGTATTTAGCTTTGCAGATTCCGAAGGATATGACATTCGAAATTTATGCAAGGAACATGAGATCCAGATTGTATCGGTCAATGAGCAGGGAGACACAACATTTAAAGTAATCGGGTATATGAATCGAGGAGAACATGAAGGTGAAGTCGGCACGGCAATCTACTTTTTTGATATTGAGAAAAATTTTGTGGAAGAAAAAGCATTCATTCCCGATAATATTTCCAGTGAAATTTTATTAAAAGAACAGGAGCAGCTTGTCTATTATAACGAGCAGCAAGAAGTGCTCTACGCAATGAAAGAAGGAACACTTTATAAAGTTGATCTGGAAAAAGGGAAAAAGGAAGCTTTGGTAGAGAATCTTGAAAAAGACCAGTATGTATCTTCAAAAGATGGAAGACTTCTTGCCTATCAGACCGTTTCTTCGCTTGAAAATGCGGAGGAAGTTAAAGTGCTTGATTTTGTCACTGGAAAAGAGCGGACGGTTACTTGCAGTTCTGGAGAATTTATTCGACCGCTTGGATTTATTTCTGAGGACTTCGTCTATGGGATTGGGCGCAAGGAAGATGCAGGAGCTTTTGTTACAGGAGAGCATGTCTGCCCGATGTATAAGCTGGAAATCCGTGATACAGACAATGAAGTTGTAAAGACCTATCAGGCGGATCAAGTCTATGTGACAGGAGTGACCGTAGAAGAGAAAATGTTGATATTAGACCGTGTTGTGAAAAATGAGTCTGTGTATACAGCGGTTGCAAAGGATTATATTACAAGTAATGAAGAAGTAGAAAAGAGTAATATTTCGGTAGAAACATATACTTCTGACGAAAAAGAACGGCAGGTAAGAATTAAATATGAGTCAGGAATTTCCGATAAGAAGCCGAAACTTTTGAAGCCAAAGCAAGTGTTGTTTGAGAATCCGGTTCTGATTCCATTTGAGGAAGAAGGAGAGGCCGAAGTATTTTATACCTATGGAAAAGGAAAGTTACTTGGAATCTATGCAAGTGCAGCAGATGCGATTCGGCAGGCAAATGAAAATCAAGGGCTTGTAGTATCAGAAAGTCAGAAGTATGTATGGGAACGAGGAAACAGAAGTCTTGTGTATGATATCGCAGGAGTGGATCTCAGTCCATATCAAGAAGGGAACACATTGGCAGCGGCGCTGAACCGTCTTTTCGCTTATGAAGGAAAAACAGTAGATGCCGCCGGAGAAATGGCGGCGGGGAAAAAGCCGATTGAGATTCTCCAAGAACAGTTTCTAGGAAATGTACTTGATCTCCATGGATGCAGTCCGGAAGAATTATGTTATATCCTCGGAAAAGGTACTCCGATCATCGCTATGACGGATTTAAATAATGCGGTATTGCTGATTGGATACAACGATAGTATGATCACTTATGTAAAACCGGATACCGGAGAGAAGGTCTCAGTTCCGTATGAGGAACTGGAGGCATTGACTGTGGCCAGCGGGAACACATATCTTGGCTATTTAAAGTAAAAGCAAAATCGTATCCATCACTAACTAGCAGGAAAATATGTTTTGACTGCAAAAAGAATAGCAGGATTATAAAAACGGAAAGAAAACATGAAAAAACTGAGAATAGCCTTTCGCTTAAGGCAGATTCTCAGTTTTTTTCTTTGCAAACAAGATTAATCGTTTAAAATCTCAGTGTCTAAAAAGTTTTATAGGATATATTATAAAGCAAATAGACGGTGTTTGTATTTGTTTAATGTAAAATAAAGGATCATTCCGAGTACACCGCAGGAAATCACTTCACCGATTCCGATGCTCAGCATAAGAAGCGGGATCGGGATTGCTTCCCCGTAAGCAAAACGCAGTACATATGGGATAATGACTGTATTTGCGACAATTGGTGGAAGCGGTGCTAAAAATTTATTCTGATTGCGCAGAATATAAGTGAAGACAGCACCGATTAAAGTTGCAAGTGTTCCGAAGATAATATCCGGAAGCATTGCACCTCCGAGAATATTTCCAATCAGACATCCGACAAAAAGTCCCGGAATGGCAGCCGGGGTAAATGCCGGCAGAATGGTAAGTGCTTCCGCAATTCTTACCTGCACCGATCCAAAGCTGAATGGTGCAAAAACAACTGTCAATACGACATAGATAGCAGCAATCATCGCTGCCTGCGTGGTAAATACTACACCTTTGTTTTTCATAATTCAAATCTCCTTTAGTTTTGTTTTACGTGTGGAAGGTCTCGAACACACTTTGCTGAAACCCGTCTAGACCTTATTTTATAAGGGATTCAGCGGTTGATAGTATAGCATAGAATAGAATGAAAAATCAAGCTGTCTCTACCATTTGCTCAAAATGAAAATAAAAGTGGTGTTAGAATCTAATCCATATCTTAAAAGTATTGGCTTAGTAGTTTTACGGAGAGGCAACCCTCCAGACGAAAGAAAGGAGGGCGATGCTAATGTGTGTTACATAATCTGATTTGATTCAGTTATTAATATTCATTGTTGCCCTTGTAGGTCTTTGTTACGAGATTTTCAAGGATAAACGAAAATAGCCGCCATTACTCGCAATAATGACGGCTTAACTTTGAAATCAATACTTTAAAAAATCACCAAAAATCACTGAGAAATCTATACTTTTGATTGCTAGAACATAGAAAATGCGTTATACTGTAACAATGAATATCAAATCAGCCATATCTGTCCGGTGTACTGTATCTTTTATTTTCAAGCAGAATGATAAAGATGGAACACAGTGAAATCTGAAATCAGTGGAAGAAGATAAATCGTGCAGGCATCGGTTGTAGATAAATATAAGAAAAGGAGTAGTGAGAGATGGAATTAGTAACTGTGAAAGAACTTTACAAGAACAGAGAGGCATACTTAGATAATCAGGTTACTGTCGGTGGATGGGTGCGCAGTATTCGTGATTCTAAGACATTTGGGTTTATCGTTGTCAATGACGGTTCATTTTTTGAGACACTTCAGGTCGTATACCACGACAGTATGGACAATTTTGCGGAGATTTCCAAGCTAAATGTAGGTGCTGCTATTATTGTAAAGGGAACATTAGTAGCTACGCCTCAGGCAAAGCAGCCATTTGAGATCCAGGCAGAGGAAGTGATCATAGAGGGGGCATCTGCACCGGATTATCCGTTACAGAAAAAGCGTCACAGCTTTGAATATTTGAGAACAATTTCACATCTTCGTCCGAGAACAAATACATTCCAGGCAGTATTTCGTGTAAGATCTTTGATTGCATATGCAATCCATCAGTTCTTCCAAGAGAGAGGGTTTGTGTATGTGCATACACCGCTGATCACAGGAAGTGACTGCGAGGGTGCAGGAGAGATGTTCCGTGTCACAACACTGGATATGGAGAATGTCCCGAAGAATGCAGATGGAAGTGTGGACTATACGAAGGATTTCTTTAATAAGGAGACAAGCCTTACTGTAAGTGGACAGCTCAATGCAGAGACATATGCGCAGGCATTCCGTAATGTATATACATTTGGACCGACATTCCGTGCAGAGAACTCTAATACAACTCGTCATGCAGCGGAATTCTGGATGGTAGAACCGGAGATCGCATTTGCAGATCTGGATGATGATATGATCCTTGCTGAGGCAATGTTAAAGCATATCATCAACTATGTACTGGAGAACGCACCGGAAGAGATGAATTTCTTCAACTCTTTCGTAGATAAGGGACTTCTTGATCGTCTCCACAATGTTGTGTCCTCTGAATTTGCACGTGTAACTTACACAGAGGCAATTGAGATCTTAGAGAAGAACAATGATAAATTTGACTTCAAAGTGTCATGGGGAGTTGACTTGCAGACAGAACATGAGCGCTATCTTACAGAGGAAGTGTTCAAACGTCCGGTATTTGTGACAGATTATCCGAAGGATATTAAGGCATTCTACATGAAGATGAATGATGACAATAAGACAGTAGCAGCGGTAGACTGTCTTGTTCCTGGAATCGGAGAGCTCATTGGAGGAAGCCAGAGAGAGGATGATTATGACAAACTGCTGAAGCGTATGCAGGAGATGAACCTGGATCCGGAAGAGTATCAGTTCTATCTGGATCTGAGAAAATATGGCTCTACAAGACATGCAGGATTCGGACTTGGATTTGAAAGATGTGTGATGTATCTGACTGGTATGTCAAATATCAGAGATGTCATTCCGTTCCCAAGAACTGTGAATAACTGTGAACTGTAAAGAATGAAAGAAACCAAGGCGGGGCGGGTATTTGTATACTTTGCCTCGCCATTTTAAAATTGTAAGGGGAATTGAGGAGGAAATATGAATATTTTAGTTGTAGATGATGAGAAGGAGATCGCGGATGTGATTGCGCTCTATTTACAGAGTGATCAGTATACCGTGTATCCATTTTATACCGGCGAAGAAGCGTTGGAATGTATGAAGACGACGAAGATTGATCTTGCAATCCTCGATGTCATGCTTCCGGGGATCGATGGATTTGAAATTTTAAAGAAGATCCGAGAGAGGTATACATTTCCGGTTATCATGCTTACCGCAAAAACGGAGTATATTGATAAGATCACTGGGCTGACGCTTGGTGCAGATGATTATATTTTGAAGCCGTTTAATCCTCTGGAACTAATCGCAAGAGTGAAAGCGCAGCTTCGGAGATATACACAGTATAATGAAGGAACAAGGACTGACAGTGGAGATATCATTGATTTTGCAGGACTTCAGCTAAACAGAGAATCTCATGAGTGTGTCTATAATGAGAAACAGCTGACACTGACACCGATTGAATTTGATCTTTTGTGGATGCTGTGTGAGAACCGTGGAAAGGTTATCAGCTCGGAAGAATTGTTTGAAAATGTATGGAAAGAAAAGTATTACAAAAATAGTAACAATACAGTCATGGTACATATTCGGCATCTGCGTGAGAAGATGAGCGGGCCGACCGGAAAGAGCGATTTTATTAAGACGGTTTGGGGAGTAGGATATAAAGTTGAAGAGTAAAAATTATACAAGATTAAAGATTAACATTCTGCTTCAGACAATGCTTGTGGTACTGTTTACGGCGCTTGTCGGCTATCTTTTCAAAAATCTTGTCATAGATGGGATTTATAATCATAAGTTTGCAGATGGATTTGTACAGTTTTTTTATGTGGTTTCATATGCCGGAGCAACAGGCGATCGATCTCTACTGGAAAGTGATTGGAAACAATAAAATTTATTTTATGGGTGCGGGATTCCTTTTATTGTTTTCCTTTTTTTTCTATTTTGTGCTGAGCAGAATCACACAGTACTTGAAGGAAATTAATCAGGGAATTGAAAATATTTTATCGGATTTTAATGAACCTGTGCGGTTTAAACCTGCGCTGCGGCCGCTTGAGGATAGCTTAAATGAGATTAAGATGACGATCCGGAGGCAGGAACAGGAGGCGATTGAGAGTGAGAAAAAGAAAAATGATCTGGTTGTTTTTCTGGCACACGATTTGAAAACACCCTTGACTTCCATTGTGGCATATTTAAGTATTCTTGAAACAAAGCCGGACATGCCGGAGGAGGAGCGGAAAAAATATACGCATATTTCTCTGGAGAAGGCAATCCGTCTGGGAGAGCTGATCAATGAATTTTTTGAGATTACAAAGTTTAATTTACAGGATATTGTTCTGGAGCCGGGAAATTTAGATTTGTCTATGATGTTGGAACAGATTGCGGATGAACTGTATGCGGTTTTGAAGGAGAAAAACTTAAGATGTGACGTGCAGATTGATGATACACTGATGATTTACGGAGATGCGGATAAGCTTGCCAGAGTATTTGATAATCTTTTGCGAAATGCGATTGCGTACTGTGACAAAGGAACTGCGATACGGATTCAGGCAAAGGAGCGGCACCAGGAGATCGAGATTGTTGTGGCAAATGAAGGAGAGAAGATTCCGGAAGAGGAACTGAGTGCAATTTTTGAGAAGTTTTACCGAGTGGATGGTTCGCGCTCCAGCAAGACAGGAGGAGCAGGACTTGGACTTGCCATTGCAAAAGAAATTGTGGAACTGCATCATGGAACGATCCGTGCGGAGAGTGACGAGTGGGAAACACGGTTTATCGTGACGTTACCGGCGATGAGTGAAGGAGAATAATTTTATGAATTTTATACAGATAGCAGATGTCCATCTAGGGGCAGCGCCGGAGGCGGGAAGGCGTGATGACGGACAGCGGGAAAAGGAGATCTGGGATAGTTTTTACAAAGTCATTGACATCTGTGAGGAGAAACAGATTGACCTGTTGCTGATCGCAGGAGATTTATTTCACAGGCAGCCTCTGTTGAGAGAACTCAAAGAGATAAATTATCATTTTGGAAAATTATCTCGGACAAAGGTCGTTTTGATTGCAGGAAATCATGACTATATTCGAAAGGATTCGCGTTATCTGCAGATAGCATGGAGTGAAAATGTCTATCCACTGTTTGAAACTACATTACACAGAGCGGTGATCGAGGAGCTGGATCTTGCAGTGTATGGATTCAGCTATGACAGACGGGAAATCAGAGAGGCACGGTACGACGAGGCGTATGCCCCGCGGGATATGAAATATGAAATCCTTCTGGCTCACGGAGGGGATGAGACACATATTCCGATCAAAAAAGCAAAGTTAAAAGCACTGGGCTATGATTATGTTGCACTGGGACATATTCATAAACCACAGATGGTATTGAAAAACTATGCGGCATTTTCAGGTTCTCTTGAGCCGCTCGATCAAAATGAAACAGGAAGACATGGATTTCTTCTTGGAGAGATTACCGAGAAAGGAGCGCAGATCCGTTTTGTTCCATTTGCAAAAAGGCAGTACATACACTTGCATCTCACAGTGGATATAGAAATGACACATGGGGCGCTGCGGGGAAAGATCAAAGAGGAGATCGAAAAAAATGGCACTGCGGAGCTGTACAAAATTATTTTGGAAGGACAGAGAGATCCGGAGATTGTCTATGATATAGAAGATCTCGACTATTATGGAAATATCGTGGAGATTCTTGATCATACCGTTCCTGCATATCACTATGAACAGCTGTACGAGAGAAATAAAGAAAATCTGCTTGGAAGGTTGATCGGACATTTTATGGAATGCGAGCCGGAAAGTATCGAGTATCAGGCAATGTGCGAGGGAGTCAGTGCAATTCTTGCAGCTATGGAGGAGAGAAGTTAGGTGATTATCAGAGAATTATATCTGAAAAGCTTTGGAAAATTTTCAGAGACAAAGATAGAACTGGAAGAAGGCTTCCACATTTTTTACGGAGAAAATGAGTTCGGAAAAAGTACACTGCATGCTTTTATCAGAAGTATGCTATTTGGACTGACAAAAGGGCGCGGAAGGGCAGCAAAAAATGATCTGTTTACAAAATATGAGCCGTGGGATCAGCCGTCTTACTATGCGGGAGAGATGACATTTGAGTCTGGCGACAGAACTTTTATCATCAGCCGTCGGTTTGACCGCTATGGAAAGAGCGCAAGTCTTGTCTGTCAGACAGACGGAGAGATCTTATCGGTGGAACAGGGAGATATGGATATGCTTCTGGATGGCATGTCAGAAGCTGCATTTGAAAATACCATCTCAATCGGTCAGACAAAAGCAGAGACAAGTGCCGATCTTGGTGCAGAATTGCGAAACTATGCTGCAAATTATTACTGTTCCGGGAACAGTGAGATGGATGTGGAGCGCGCGCTTGCGATTTTAAAAGAGCGACGAAAGACAGTGGAAAACCGTCAGAAAGAAATTCGCAAAAAGAAGCAGGAAAAGCGAGAGAAAGTTGAACAGCAAGCGGCATACATCAGTGAAGAAATCGAGCGAAAACAAGCGGAAGAAGAACAAATCAGCAAAAACATCGAACAGGGAAAGCAGGAAGAAAAAAGAATTGTCAGAACTCCAGAAGAAGAGCAAAGCACGGAAAAACAGAATGTATGGGATGCGGTCAAAATAAAGTTATTGCCGGTTGTATTTCTGGCAGTCGTTGCGGGCATTTCCTTGCTATTTCAGGGGATTTTGAAATGGAGTGTGCTGGCAGGAGCGATAATTCTGGAAATAGTATTCCTGTGGAAATTGATGGAAGCATTCCGACAGGCGGAGGAAAAAGTACAGCAAGAGACAGAGGAGTCCCGGGAAGCAGAAAAACGAGAAATTTCACTCGAACATGAGCAAGAGCGGCATCGAGAGGCTTTGCGAAGGATGGTTGTCAGACGGGAGCTGCTCCGGGAAGAGATTGCAGAGAAACAGATGCAGTACGAGAATCTCTGTGAGCAAGGAGAAGAACTCATGGAAGTCAGTGAAGAATATGTTGTTCTGGAAGAGAAAGGAAGAGCGATCCAGCTTGCGGAGGACACGATCCGGCATCTGTCCACAGATGTGAGAAAGGAATTTGGAACAAGGCTGAATGAGGTGTCTTCAGAGATATTGTGTGCAATTACAGATGGAAAATATGATCGCATTTTTATAGATGAAAATACGAACATATATCTATTACAAGGGGCACAGAAAATTTCAGTGGGACAAGTCAGCAGGGGAACGATGGAACAGATTTATTTTGCGCTCCGTATGGCAGCGGCAGAGTTGATGTACGAGGAAGAGTTTCCGGTAATTCTCGATGAGACATTCGCATACTATGATGAGAGAAGACTTGAGAATACACTTCGCTGGCTTGCAGAAAACAAGAGACAGATTATTTTATTTACCTGTCAGAGAAGAGAGTTAGAGATGTTAAGGAAACTCGGTATCCCATATCATGTGAATGGGTAAAATATGGTTTCTTTTTGCAAATATCAAAATAAAAGAACCCGGAGAGAAGTTGTATCTTGTAGATATCAGTCTTCTGTCCGGGTTCTTCTTTTCTGAATTATTAAAATGTATGAAATATGAAGAAATATCTTTAAAATTTCTTTACAATGATAAATGATTCAGGATAATTAAAATTAAAGGTAAAAACTAAATAGGTTCTCCATTTTTGTATTTCTGAACAACATGCTGGATACGTTCGTTCGGACTGAGGATACTGCTGATAGAACCATCGTGATTCAAAGTATCAATCAGAAGAGCGATGTATTTGCTGAGATCGCAGTTGATGTAGTAAGGTCTGCTCAGCAATTCAGGTGTCTGGTAAATTAAGTTTGTTGTCAGGATTCCGTGGATAATACCTTCTTCGTAAGCCTTGTCAAATTTATCAAGACCGTTTGTAAACAGACCGAAAGTAGCGGCAGCGAAGATTCTCTTTGCTTTTCTTCTCTTTAACTCTGTTGCAACGTCAATGATACTGTCACCGGAAGAAATCATATCGTCGATGATGATCACGTCTTTTCCTTCTACAGAAGAACCAAGGAATTCATGTGCAACGATCGGATTGCGTCCGTCTACAATCTGTGTATAGTCACGGCGTTTGTAGAACATACCCATATCAAGCCCAAGTACATTAGCAAGATATACGGCACGGCTTGTACCACCTTCGTCCGGGCTGATTGCCATCATGTGATCGCTGTCAATGATGAGATCCGGTACAGTGCGAAGAAGTCCTTTGATAAACTGGTAAGTTGGACGTACTGTCTCGAATCCGCTGAGCGGGATAGCGTTCTGTACACGAGGATCATGAGCATCAAATGTGATAATATTGTCAACACCCATGCTTACAAGTTCCTGAAGAGCAAGTGCGCAGTCTAAAGACTCACGGGAGCTTCTCTTGTGCTGACGGCTTTCGTATAAGAATGGCATAATGACATTTAATCTACGAGCCTTTCCTCCGACAGCAGCGATAACACGCTTCAGGTTTTGGAAATGATCGTCTGGTGACATGTGATTTACATGGCCACTTAAGGAATAAGTCAGGCTGTAGTTGCAGACATCTACCATCAGATATAAGTCCTTACCACGTACAGATTCATTGATTACTCCTTTTGCTTCCCCAGAACCAAAACGAGGTACTTTGGCGTCGATTAAGTAGTTATCTTTCTCATATCCTGTGAACACGACGTCATTTTTGTGTTCGTGGGAGCTTTCCTTACGCCATTTTACAAGGTAGTCATTTACCTTGTTTCCAAGCTCCTGACATCCGTCTACTGCGATGATTCCAAGTGATCCCACAGGGATGTTTTCTAAATTTCGTTCTTCTCGATGTAACATGTTTGTTCCTCCATATTCATAAGTTTCTTTTTGATTCGTATGTCATCTCCAGTTATGTCTTAACATAGTATAGTTGCTCGTGATTCTTGAAAAAATTCTCTCAGAATAAATCTCAACAATTGATTCCAAAGACAAGTTTGTCGATATGATCGTAGAGCGCTTCTTTAAAAGACGTTCATTTAGACACAAAAACAACTGGGAAGCGATGAAAGAATTCGTCAGTTCTGTTCCCAGATCGTCAATAATGAGCAGGTCACAGTCAAAAATGTAGCCGTACATTGTGTCGGCAAATGTATCTTTATCAAACCGGCTCTTAGCAAATATATCAAATAATTCAAATGCTGTAAAGTAGATAACGGAATAAGCGCTGTCTATTAGTTCCTTTGCAATGCAGTTTGAGAGAAAAGTCTTTCCGACTCCGGTATCTCCATATAAAAACAGATTGCGGAATTCCTGTCCGAATGTTCGGACAAATTCTTTGCTGACTGCCAATGCATCTCTCATGATGGAAAGTGAAGAGCGTCCAGTCTTTGGATCTATGTGATTTTCAGAATAATATGCAAGAGAAAATGTATTAAAATTCTCTTTTGCAAGGATTTCTTTTAGATTAGACTGTGTATATAAAAGATCGATGGTCGCTTTTTTAAAGCAGTGACACTTCTGACTGCCAATATATCCGGTATCTTTGCAGTCTGCACATTCATAAGAAGGTTCCAGATAATCCTCCGGGAATCCATACAAGGACAGAAGGGCAGACTTCTTTTGACGGAGCATGGAAATCTCTTCTTTCAGAGAGGAGAGAGCAGTCTCATCTCCCTCCAGAAGATTTCGTGCTTTCTGGACAGAGAGATGGGAGATCGCATTCTCGAGATCGCGGATCTCAGGGATGCAGTCATACACTCTCTGATAGTGTGCGTTTAATACGTCCTGACTATGCAGTTGCTTCTGCTCATACTCCCGCATGATCGTGTCATATTGGGAATTTTTTAATGCCATAACTTCTGCTCCTTTGTTATCTGGTCTTTAACAGACGTTCTTCCAGAGAATCAATATCATAGGAACGACCGTTAAAGTTGTTAAATTTTGTCTTAATATTCGCTGCAGGCTTTGAAGTTACCGTTCTGCGCTTATTCTCTCTTTCCTGACGGAAAGCAGTATCCACTCGTTCGATATCTGACAGGACACGGACATGCTGTGTCAGCCATTTGGACAAAATCTTATCGGTATAATCAAAACTTGGCTGATGGATACTGCTCATTGTCCGGTCACAGGCTTCCTTGATAATATCTAAAGTGAAGCCGTATTGTTCAGTCCATTTTTTTATATAGGCAATCTCAGAAGCGGCAGGTCCGCGTCCGCGAATGCCAAAAGCATTGAGTACAGTATAACAATTCTTATTGTAAATGCTGGAAGTTGCCCGGGCTTCCTCGACTGTAGTCACATGAGCATCTGCCCATGCGAGAGCTACTTTTTTTATGTAATGCATACTCGTATGTTGATTCTCGACACAATATTCAATCAAATATTCGATCAGATCCGCAGAAAAATGAAGCTGATCAAAGAAATAAGAAATCGTATCGATATCTGTTCTAGTCAAAGGTCTTCCGATATATTGTTCTGCGACAAACAAAAGCTGCTGGAATTCCTTACGGTCACGGAAAGCCTTGATAGAAGTCGGGGCTGTTCCGCGTGAATCAGAGATCGTATCCGCACCCATAGTCACATCCGGTATCTGAACGGTCGAAGGAGCTTGCGTTTCTGATGCAGATGTGTCTTCATAAGCTGGAATTGCACAAGAGTTCCCGGATCCCTCACATGGCGGAACAGGGCAAAACGCAATACCACAGAGAGAATGATCGCTTTCCTCATATTGGAGGGAAAGCAGTCCCTCTTTCTCCCAGTAATTCAGTGCACGCAAAATATCCTTCTCTGTGTTGTCCAGACAATCTGCAATCGTAGAAATGGTGAGGGCAACAGGAGAAGAGTTCAGATGTCTGAGCAGGAATAGATAAACTTTCACAAACTCTCCATTTGCTTTTACCATATGGCAGTCGATAAAATGATTGTCGACTAATGTTGTATGATTCTGACCATGGCTACTCAATACTAAATTCTTCATCCTTACACCGTACCTTTCTAAATAAATCCTCTTCAATGTACTGGTATTATAGCACCAGAAAGAAGTTCTAAAAAGGACTTTTTATTGGATAAATCATCATTCTTTGTGGATAAGAAACAATGTGGATAATGTGGATAATGTGGATAACTATATGGATAACAATGATTCTCCTATGTTTACAACGTCTCCAGCTCCCATAGTTATCAACATATCACCGTGGATACATTTTTCTTTTACAAAATTTTTAATTTCATCAAAGGATGAAAAATAGTAGGAATCTCCGCCTAGTTCACGAATTGCATCTGAAAGAGCCTCTGAGGACATGCCAAGCGTATCTGTTTCTCTGGCAGCATAGATGTCTGCGAGGATCACATGATCTGCAAGTGTCAGCGCCTGCGCAAATTCGTGAAAGAAAGCTTTTGTCCTTGTGTATGTGTGAGGTTGAAAAATGCACCAGATTTCTCTGTGGGGGGTAGTGCTGTGCGGCAGAAAGAGTTGCCTCGATCTCTGTCGGATGGTGTGCGTAATCATCGATGATCGTGACACCGTCGAGTGTTCCTTTGTATTCAAAGCGGCGGTCAGTACCGGTAAAGGACAAGAGTCCCTTTTTGATCTTCTCAAGGTCGATGCCGAGCAGTGTTCCGGTAATGATTGCGGAAAGTGCATTGGATACATTGTGTTCTCCGTTGACAGAGAGGAAAATACGATCTTTCTTTGTTCCGTGATCGATCAGGTCGAACGAAACATTCCCCATGTTATCGTATTGAATATTTTGTGCAGTGTAATCTGCATCGTGATGAATGCCATATGTGATGACATTGCAGTTCAGGCCGGCAATAATCTGCTCGTACTGTGAAATCTCACTGTTAATGATCAGTGTGCCATCTTTCGGAAGCAGTGCGGCGAACCGGTGAAAAGAATGACGGATATCATCAAGATCTTTGAAGAAATCCATATGATCTTCTTCTACATTTAAGATGATTCCAATCTTTGGAAGAAAATCTAAGAAGCTGTTCGTATATTCACAGGCTTCTGTAATGAAAACATCTGAGTGACCGACGCGGATATTTCCGCCGATGATCTTTAAAATACCTCCGACAGAGATGGTCGGATCCGTATCTCCTGCAAGAAGGATATGGGAAATCATGGAAGTCGTTGTTGTCTTGCCGTGAGTTCCGGATACTGCGATCGGTGTCTTATAGTTCGTCATCAGCTGTCCGAGTAGTTCTGCACGGGTAAGCATCGGAAGCTGATGTTCTTTTGCTGCAATAAATTCAGGATTATCTGCGTGCACGGCAGCGGTGTAGACGACAACATCAATATCATCAGTTATATTTTCAGCTTTCTGTCCGTAATGGATGACAGCTCCCAGATCTGTTAAATGTCTTGTAAGGGGCGATTCTTTGGAATCCGATCCCGTTACTGTGAAATGTTCTTTTAAGAGAATTTCGGCAAGGCCACTCATGCTGATACCGCCGATACCGATAAAATGGACATGGACCGGACATTGAAAATCTATTTTATACATAAATACACTCCCTGTTCATAGAAAAATTTTAAATTAATAGTAATATTTTACGCACTTTCATTATATTATAACGGTATATGGAAAAAAAGCAACTATAATTTTTGTTAAATAATACATAAAAAGTTTTAAAAAAACAATTATTTATGTAAAAAACATTCATTTTATTACCTTTTTATGCTATAATACAACTATTAAATTACTTAGAAGGAGTGACGACATGATAAAAAAAGAAATGATTGCAATGTTGTTGGCAGGTGGACAAGGCAGCAGATTAGGTGTTCTTACATCAAAAGTAGCAAAACCGGCAGTTGCATTCGGGGGGAAATACAGAATCATAGACTTTCCATTAAGTAACTGTATTAATTCAGGAATCGATACTGTCGGTGTATTGACGCAGTATCAGCCATTACGCCTGAATACACATATTGGAATCGGGATTCCGTGGGATTTGGACCGTAATGTTGGAGGAGTTACAGTGCTTCCGCCGTATGAGAAAAGCACAAGCAGTGAGTGGTATACCGGTACGGCGAACGCTATTTATCAGAATATGAACTATATGGAGATGTATAATCCGGATTATGTACTGATTCTTTCCGGGGATCATATTTATAAGATGGATTATGAAGTGATGCTGGATTTCCATAAAGAGAATCATGCAGACGTCACGATTGCTACGATGCCGGTACCTCTGGAGGAGGCAAGTAGGTTTGGTATTGTCATTACAGATGAAGAGAACCGGATCCAGGAGTTTGAAGAGAAGCCGGCACAGCCGAGAAGTAACCTGGCTTCTATGGGTATCTACATATTTAGCTGGCCGGTATTAAAGGAAGCGCTCAAGGCTTTATCGGAACAGCCGGCATGTGATTTTGGAAAGCATATTATTCCTTATTGTCATGAAAAGAAACAAAGATTATTTGCATATGAGTACAATGGCTACTGGAAAGATGTCGGAACACTGGGATCTTACTGGGAAGCAAATATGGAATTAATAGATATTATTCCGGAATTTAATTTATATGAGGAATATTGGAAAATTTATACAAACAGTGGTATTTTACCGCCGCATTATATTTCAGATCAGTCTGCTGTGGAGAAGAGCATTATTGGAAATGGTTGTGATATCTATGGAGAAGTCCACAGTTCTGTCATTAGTTCTGGTGTAACGATTGGAAAAGGAAGCGTTGTGAGAGACTCCATTATCATGAAGGATGCTGTGATCGGAGATCACTGTGTGATTGACAAAGCGATCATTGCGGAGAATGTACAGATTGGAGATAACGTCACACTTGGAACGGGAAGCGATACACCGAATAAGATGAGACCGGATATCTATGGATTTGGACTTGTGACCATTGGGGAAGATTCTGTGATCCCATCCGATGTACAGATCGGCAAGAATACCGCCATTAGTGGTGTTACATCAAAAGAGGATTACATAAACGGAGAGCTTGCAAGTGGTGAAACATTAATTAAGGTAGGTGAATAGGGATGAAAGCAGTAGGAATTATTTTAGCGGGTGGAAATAGCAGCAGGATGCGGGAACTGACACATAGACGTGCAGTGGCAGCGATGCCGGTAGCAGGAAGTTACAGGAGCATTGACTTTGCACTTAGCAATATGTCAAACTCACATATTCAGAAAGTCGCGGTGCTGACACAGTACAATGCCAGATCATTGAATGAACATCTGAATTCTTCCAAATGGTGGGACTTTGGAAGAAAACAAGGTGGCCTGTATGTGTTTACACCGACGATTACAATGGAGAACGGATATTGGTATAGAGGAACTGCGGATGCGATTTATCAGAATCTTGACTTTCTTAAAAAATGTCATGAGCCATATGTGATCATTACATCTGGAGATGCAGTGTACAAGCTGGATTATAATAAAGTGCTTGAATATCATATTGCGAAAAAAGCAGATATTACCGTTGTCTGCAAAGAGATGGATGAGGATGCAGATGTCAGCCGTTACGGAACGGTTAAGATGAATGATTCCTGCAGGATTGAGGAGTTTGAGGAGAAGCCGGTACTGAGCAGATCTAATATCATCTCAACAGGAATTTATGTCATCAGAAGAAGACAGCTGATCGATCTGATTGAGCGATGTGCAGAAGAGGGAAGATTTGACTTTGTCCAGGACATTCTGATCCGGTATAAGAATGTAAAGAAAATTTATGGATATAAGATTAGCAATTACTGGAGTAATATTGCTACAGTTAATGATTATTACAGAACAAATATGGATTTCCTGAAGCAAGAAGTGAGAAAATATTTCTTTAAGGAATATCCGAATGTTTATTCAAAAGTGAGCGATCTTCCACCGGCAAAATATAATCCGGGTGCATGCGTAAAGAACAGTTTGATTGCAAGTGGATGTATCGTCAATGGTACTGTGGAAAATTCAGTATTATTTAAGAAAGTATTTGTAGGGAATAATTGTGTAATTAAGAATTCCATCATCTTGAATGATGTTTATTTAGGAGATAATACCTATATTGAAAATTGTATCGTAGAGAGTAGAGATACAATTCGTGCGAACACTCGCCATGTAGGAGAAGATGGAATAAAAGTAGTTGTAGAGAAAAATGAGAGATACGCGATGTAGAAGCGGTGAAAGGGGACAAAAGTATGCAGATTACAGATGTACGAGTGCGTAAAGTAGCAAAAGAAGGAAAATTAAAGGCAGTAGTATCAATTACAATGGACGACGAATTCGTAGTACATGATATTAAGGTAATCGAAGGAGAGAAGGGACTCTTCATTGCAATGCCAAGTAAGAAAGCAATTGATGGAGAATACCGTGATATCGCACATCCGATCAACTCAAATACGAGAGAGAGGATTCAGAGAACGATTTTGGAGCGCTATGAACAGGCACTTCTTGAGGGAGATGTAGAGGAAGCGTAGAGAACGCGATGAATTAAAAGCATTGAGATCGCCGCAGAGATGGATTGAGATGACATTTTTGCGGCGGTTTTTTTGACTCTTTGTCAAGGAATGGGGTAAAATAACTTTGGCTCTTTGACAAGAGCAGGGATAAAAAATAGCAAAGCTGTGAGGCTATAGATCAAGAAAGGCAGAAAAACGTGGAAATTCAGAGTTATATTTTATATGAAGACAGAGATCTTATTGTATGCAGAAAGCCGGCAGGTGTTCCGGTACAGACGAAGCAGATTCAGACAAAAGATATGGTCAGTCTGCTGAAAAACTATAGATACCAACAGGAAGGGGGAAAAGGAGAACCATATCTTGGAGTGATTCATCGTCTGGATCAGCCGGTGGAGGGGATTATCGTATTTGCGAAGACGCCGCAGGCTGCAAAAGAGCTAAACCGTCAGCTTCAGGCAGGTGGTTTTGGAAAATATTATCAGGCAGTACTGTGCAAGGTTCCAGAGAAGGCGCAAGGACAGCTGACAGATTACCTTGTCAAGGACGGCAGGACAAATCTGTCAAAAATTTGCAGAAAGTCGGATGCCGGGGCGAAAGAAGCAAGGCTTTCCTATAAAATACAAGGGGAGGCAGAGGGAAAGGCACTGGCAAACATTCATCTGGACACAGGAAGACATCATCAGATCCGTGTGCAGATGTCGGGGATGGGATGTCCGATTCTCGGAGATGTAAAATACGGAGGAGAGGAAAAAGCAAGAGGGCAGATTGCTCTGTGTGCAAGCAGTCTTACTTTTGTGCATCCAAAGACAAAAAAGCAGATGCAGTTTGAGATACAGCCGCAAGCAGCGGGGTTTGATTTGTTTTTTGCTTCAAAAGTTTAAAAAAGTTGTATAAAGGACGATGGGACGGCAATACTAACATCACTACCGTGTGTCGCTGACTGTTCAGGACATGCGTGGAAAAGACGGGGCTGGTGATGGGAATGCAGAGAGAACAGTGGAAGACAGTGATAGTTGTTGTGGGAGTCACAGGGGGCATGTATATTGGAATCAAGTATATACTGCCACTTGTGCTCCCCTTTTTCTGTGCATTTCTGGTGGCATATCTGTTAAGACCGCTTGTCAGGAACATCCATGCACATACAAAGCTGAATCAGGGAGCTGTTGCCGGGGGGCTGCTTCTGATCATCTTAGGTGTGGCAGGCACAGCATTGTGGTTTCTTGGGAGTGCACTCGTACAGCAGTTTTGTTACTTTATTGAGCACTATGGATTTTATGCCGGAAAGATGGAGCTGTTTTTAGATCAATGTTGTCGGAGCATGAGCGGAGTTTTCGGAATGGAGGCGGGAGAACTGGAGTCACTTTTTGTGACACGGATGGCAACCATTGCAGAAAATATCGAAAGGCAGTTTGTACCGAAACTGATGGCAAATTCATGGGGGTATGTCAGAACGATCATCGAAGTGGCAGGGGTTGGGATTATTATTTTTGTGTCGATCATTCTGCTCGTCAATGATTTTGACAAGCTGAAAGAGAAAGCATCACATAGTATTGGGTACAGACATTTTGTGAAGATTTTGAAACGGATTTTTCATATGGGAGGAATGTTTCTGAAAGCACAGCTGATCATTATGTCTGTGATCGCGGCACTCTGTACGGTGACGTTTCTGCTTTTGAAAAATCCGTATGCATTGCTGTTAGGAGTATTGATCGGGTTTCTTGACGCGCTGCCGGTTACTTGGAACGGCAGTTGTATTATATCCACTTGCAATTGTGCAGGTCATTTCAAGGACGCTTTTTGTTTGCAGCAGTTTATGCGGGATTGTCTTGTTGATCTGCAATCTTGACGAGAGAATTTTTTAGAGCCGAAGCTGATTGGGGAGCATTTGGGGAATCCCTGCGATTATGGGTACTTGTCACGGTCTATGTGGGAAATTTCGTCTGTTTGGTGTAAGTGGGTGATCACAGGTCCTTTCGGATGAATCTTGCGGGGAAAGAGATCGTACCGGGAGCTACTGCAAAAAGGAGAAGGGACTTCTTGACAAAGGGAGGAAATTCTCTTAAAATGAGCTTACGAAACAAGAGCGAGGAAGAGGATTAGTAAATATAGGATATGCCACAGAGAGAGAATCGGATGGTGAGAGATTCTTGCAGAAGATGTATTGAACCTGCCTTGGAGCTTCTGTGTGAAAGCACAGCGTACATCTGCGTTAAAGAGGACAGAGAGAATTTTAGCTGGAGATGGCAGTAGCCGGAGCCGGTTATGATTAATAAGGGTGGTACCGCCGAGCATTTCGGTCCCTTGCAGAGGGATTGAAAGGCTCTTTTTTTCATTCCCGATCAAATATATAGAAAAGCAAAGATCCATGCACGAAAAAAGAGCGCAGTCTATTAGTGGGATGTGCTTTGCATGGAACAAAGAAAAGGAGAAGAAAAGTATGGCGAAAGACAAAAAACTCGTAGAAGCGATCACTTCCATGGAAGATGATTTTGCACAATGGTACACGGATGTGGTAAAGAAAGCGGAGCTGATTGATTACACAAGTGTAAAAGGGTGTATGGTGATCAAACCTGCAGGATATGCAATCTGGGAGAATATCCAGCATGAATTGGACCGCAGATTTAAGGAGACAGGTGTAGAGAATGTATACCTTCCGATGTTTATTCCGGAGAGTCTTCTGCAGAAAGAAAAGGATCATGTGGAAGGGTTTGCACCGGAAGTTGCGTGGGTGACACACGGAGGACTTGAGCCGCTTCAGGAAAGACTTTGTGTGAGACCGACTTCAGAAACATTATTCTGTGATTTTTATGCAAAGGATATCCAGTCACACAGAGATCTTCCGAAAGTGTACAATCAATGGTGTTCGGTTGTGCGTTGGGAGAAGACAACAAGACCATTCCTTCGTTCCAGAGAATTCTTATGGCAGGAAGGTCACACAGCACACGCGACAGCAGAAGAGGCAGAAGAAAGAACAATTATGATGTTAAATGTCTATGCGGATTTCTGTGAAGAAGTACTTGCGATCCCGGTGATCAAGGGAAGAAAGACAGACAAGGAGAAATTTGCAGGGGCAGAGGCAACTTACACGATCGAGTCTTTGATGCACGATGGAAAGGCACTTCAGTCAGGAACAAGTCACAACTTCGGAGATGGATTTGCAAAGGCATTCGGAATTCATATACAGATAAGAAAATAAATTACAGTATGTACACCAGACATCCTGGGGAATGACAACTCGTATGATCGGAGCTATCATCATGGTGCACGGAGACAACAGTGGTCTTGTACTTCCTCCAAGAATCGCACCGGTTCAGGTGATGGTCATCCCGATCCAACAGAAAAAGGACGGTGTGCTTGACAAGGCATATGAAGTGAAAGAAGTGCTGAAAAAAGGCAGGACTGAGTGTCAAAGTGGATGATTCCGACAAGAGTCCGGGATGGAAATTTTCTGAACAGGAGATGCGAGGAATTCCGGTTCGGATTGAATTAGGACCAAAGGATATTGAGGCAGGACATGCAGTAGTTGTAAGAAGAGATACAAGAGAGAAGATCATAGTTCCATTCGAAGAGTTAGAAACGAAGGTAGCAGAAGTACTGGATACTATGCAGAAAGAGATGCTTGAGAGAGCAAGAGAGCATAGAGATGCACACACATATACTGCTTCCAGCATGGAAGAGTTTAAGAAACTGGCAGATGAGAAGCCGGGATTTATTAAAGCAATGTGGTGTGGATGTCAGGAATGTGAGGATGCTCTGAAGGAAGAGGCAGGGGTGACTTCACGCTGTATCCCATTTGAGCAGGAAGAGATCACCGGAACCTGTGTACACTGCGGCAAACCTGCAAAGCATATGGTTTACTGGGGGAAAAGCATACTAATTTTTACTGTACCGATGTATGGAAGATAAATACTTTATGACCGTACATGGGAAGTCAGGGGATAGATCATGAAGATACAGTTGCCGGAAAAAGTAAATACGATCATACAGACATTGCAGGAGCATGGATATGAGGCATATGCGGTAGGTGGATGTGTCAGAGATTCGCTGCTTGGAAGAGAGCCGGGAGACTGGGATATCACAACTTCAGCATCCCCGGATGAGACAAAGAAACTATTTGCAAGAACTGTCGATACCGGGATTGAGCACGGGACAGTGACTGTCCTTCTCGGAAAAGAAGGATTTGAGGTGACGACATACCGGATTGACGGGAAATATGAAGACAGCAGACACCCGACGGAAGTGATCTTCACAAGAAATTTAAGGGAAGATTTGCTCCGCAGGGACTTCACGATCAATGCAATGGCATACAATGATACAGAAGGGATCGTCGATATTTTTGGCGGAATGGATGATTTGAAGCGAAAGATAATCCGCTGTGTGGGAAATGCCAGAGAACGGTTTGGAGAAGATGCGCTCCGCATTATGCGCGGAGTGCGTTTTGCTGCGCAGCTTGGATTTTCTCTGGAAAAAGAGACGAAGGAGGCAATGACAGAACTTGCCCCGACGTTGGAGAAGATCAGCGCTGAGCGGATTCAGACAGAGCTGGTAAAACTTCTTGTGTCAGATTCGCCGGAGTTGATCAGGGAAGCATATCATCTGGGGGTCACCGCAGTCATCTTGCCGGAGTTTGATGAGATGATGCGGACCGGTCAGGAGACAAAATACCACAGGTACGATGTGGGTGAGCATACGGTTCAGGCAGTCTGCAATGTGCCGCCGGACAAGGTGCTGCGTCTTACGATGCTGCTCCATGATGTCGCAAAGCCAGAGATGAAGACCGTGGATGCAGATGGAACGGCTCATTTTAAAGGACATGACATCAGGGGAGAGCAGAAAGCGAAAGAAATCCTTCGCCGGTTAAAATTTGACAATGATACGATCCATAAGGTGACAAAACTTGTCCGCTGGCATGATTACCGGATGCCGGCAGAGAAAAAGAATGTCAGAAAGGCAATGAGCAAGATCAGTGCGGAACTGTTTCCTATGTATCTTCTCGTAAAAAGAGCAGATATTTTGGCGCACAGCATGTACCGACGGGAAGAAGAACTGGAAAATTTAAGTGGTCTTCAGAAATGTTATGAGGAAATTGTGGCAGACCATGAGTGTGTCAGTTTAAAACAGCTTGCAGTGACCGGAACGGACTTGATCGGAATCGGTATGAAACCGGGAAAGCAGATTGGAGAAGTGTTAAATGAGCTTCTGCGGATTGTACTTGAATATCCGGAGTTCAATAATAAAGAGCATCTGCTTCGGTTTGTGCAAAATCGATTTGATATTTAGCGGAGGTTTCTGTTTTCAAGGTGAGAGAGGCCATTGAAACGATCACAAAATTTGTTGCATAAATTTCAGAAAAAGAATCATACTTCTGTCCAAAAAATCATAGGCTAGAGAGAAAATCAAAGTTACTGCAAAAGGCAGTGGCGGAAAAATGATTATAGGGGGCAGTTATGAAGGATTTTGAAACAGATGTATTGGAACAGTATCATATAGAAGTAAAAGGCACCCGAAAGACAAGAGGTGCCATTTTATGCGATACAGACAGAGGCATGCTCTTACTGAAAGAACTTACTTTCTCAGAGAAACGAGTGCCTCTTTTATATAAACTGTGTCACCAGCTCGAGGAAAAAGGGCATGGACTGGTGGATACGATTGTTCCAAACAAAGAGGGAGAATATGTGACAAGCGCTCCGGACCAGACAAAATATATATTGAAACGCTGGTATGGGGGCAGAGAGTGTGATGTCAGAAATGAGGAGGAACTTTGCAGTGCTACTGCTAATTTAGCATATCTTCACAACCTGATGGCTGGAGCGGATGTTCTGGAGGAAGGAACGGTTGTAAGAGAGCATGATCTGAAAGAGGAGTATCAGAGACATAACAGGGAACTGCGGAAGGTTCGGACCTTTATCCGAAACAAAGTCGGAAAAGGTGAATTTGAGCTGTTGTACTTAAAAGAATTTGAAGAGCAGCATGCACTCGGTGAAGCGGTTGTCAGAAAACTGGAGACAGATCATTATGAAACGCTCAGACAAAAAAGTAAGACAGAACACACGTGGATCCATGGGGATTATAATTACCATAATGTGCTCATGACATATCGGGGAGTGGCAACGACAAATTTTGAACATTTCCGGGAGGATATACAGATGGCAGATTTCTATTATTTTCTGAGAAAAGTCATGGAGAAATGCCAATGGAATGAACGGATTGGAAACATGCTTTTAGAGACATATGATAAGGGAAAGACAATCAGCAGAGAGGAGCTGGATTACCTGGCAGTACGGCTTGCTTATCCGGAGAAATTCTGGAAAGTTGCGAATAGTTACTATCACTCAAACAAGGCGTGGATCCCGGAAAAAAGTGTAGAAAAATTACAGATATCTATTGCACAGACAGAAAAGAAGAATCAGTTTTGAAAGATTTATTTTCTTTTCATTTATAGTAACGTGTTGTATAATAGATAAAAAGTGAGATTAGGAGGTACCAGGATGGATTATCAGAAAAGATACAGAGAATGGCTGGAGAACGATTATTTTGATGCAGACACAAAAGCCGAACTCACAGCGATCAAAGAGAACGATAATGAGATCAAAGAACGATTTTATAAAGATCTGGAATTTGGAACTGCAGGACTTCGGGGAGTAATCGGAGCAGGTACAAACCGGATGAATATTTATACAGTCAGAAAAGCAACACAGGGATTGGCAAATTATATTCTGAAGAATGGGGCAGAAGGCAGAGGAGTTGCGATTGCATACGATTCCAGACGAATGTCACCGGAATTTGCGGACGAGTCGGCGCTTTGCCTTGCAGCAAATGGGATTAAGGCATATGTATTTGAGTCACTCCGCCCGACACCGGAACTTTCTTTTGCAGTGAGAAAGTTAAACTGCATTGCCGGAATCAATATTACAGCAAGCCACAATCCACCGGAATATAACGGATATAAGGTATACTGGGAAGACGGCGCACAGATCACACCGCCGCATGATACCGGGATCATGGCAGAAGTTGAGGCAGTGACAGATTATGCTACAGTCAAGACGATGAGCCTTGAAGCGGCAAAAGAAGCGGGACTTTATGAGGTGATCGGAGAAGCTGTTGATGACGCCTACATGGAGGAACTCAAAAAGCAAGTCATCCACCAGGATGCCATCGACCAGATGAACAAAGATTTAAAGATCGTATACAGCCCACTTCACGGAACGGGGAATATTCCGGTAAGACGTATTTTAAAGGAACTTGGATTTGAGAACGTCTATGTAGTCAAAGAGCAAGAATTGCCAGATGGAAACTTCCCAACAGTATCTTATCCGAACCCGGAGGCAAAAGAAGCTTTTGAGCTTGGCTTAAAGCTTGCAAAAGATGTAGATGCCGATCTTGTTCTTGCAACAGATCCAGATGCAGACCGTCTGGGAGTTTATGTAAAGGATACAAAGTCAGGAGAGTACAAAGTTCTGACAGGAAATATGTCAGGATGTCTTCTTGCAGACTATGAGATCAGCCAGACAAAGGCGGTAAAAGGTCTTCCAAAGGACGGTTGCCTGATCAAATCCATCGTGACATCCAACATGGCAAAAGCGATCGCAGAGAGCTATGGAGTGAAGTTGATCGATGTTCTGACTGGATTTAAGTTTATCGGACAGCAGATCCTCGAATTTGAAAAGACTGGAATAGGAACGTATCTCTTCGGATTTGAAGAAAGTTATGGATGTCTGATTGGTACTTATGCGAGAGACAAGGATGCAATCGTTGCAACAATGGCGCTGTGTGAAGCGGCGGCATACTATAAGACGCTTGGAAAGACGCTCTGGGATGCGATGATCGACATGTATGAGAAATACGGATATTACAAAGATGACATCCAGTCTATCACACTTAAAGGTATCGAAGGACTTGAGAAGATCCAGAATATTCTTGAGACGCTGCGCAAGGAGCCGCCGGCAGAGATCGGGGGATATGGCGTACAAAGAGCGAGAGATTACAAGGCAGGTACGATCAAAGACTTGCGGACAGGAGAGACAAGCGATACAGGACTTCCGGCTTCCAATGTACTTTATTATGAATTGGAAAATGATGCATGGGTATGTGTACGTCCTTCCGGTACAGAGCCAAAAGTGAAATTCTATTATGGAATTAAGGGAAATTCTCTGGAAAATGCGGACGAGATTTCTGCAAAAATGGGTGCATCTGTGTTGGAAATGATTGAAAAAATGTTATAGTTAAGGCGAATTATCAACAAGTATTCAGGGAAAAGAACCGGAGGGTGTCTGAAACATGTTCCGGGACGTGGAAAACACGAAAAATTCCTTGACAAACAATAGGGAAACAGTTATAACTATAACAGTACAATAAGGGTAAACAGCCTGCAAATGCGGAGGGAACGGCCCTTCAAAACGGATAGAATCTATATATTTCATATATTCTATAGCTAAATTAGAGGAGGAACATATTCATGAACAAAACAGAATTAATCGCAGCAGTTGCTGAAGCAGCAGAAGTATCTAAGAAAGACTCTGAGAAAGTATTAAAAGCTTTTGTAGACGTTGTAACAGAAGAACTGAAAAAAGGTGAGAAAGTACAGTTAGTAGGATTTGGTACTTTTGAAGTGACAGAAAGAGCAGCAAGAGAAGGAAGAAATCCTCATACAAAAGAAACAATGATGATCGCTGCATGCAAGGCTCCGAAATTCAAAGCTGGTAAAGCATTAAAAGATGCTGTAAATGCATAATTCAGATAGACAATCCAATAAGAAATAGAAGACAAGAACTGCTGCGAGAATTGCGGCAGTTCTTTGTTACATGAGGGAAAGAAAATGAGATTAGATAAATTTTTAAAAGTTTCCAGATTGATCAAGAGAAGGACGGTTGCTAATGAGGCGTGTGATGCAGGGCGTGTCCTTGTAAACGGAACTGTGGCAAAAGCTTCTGTAAAGGTAAAACCGGGGGATGTCATTGAAATCCAGTTCGGGACAAAGACCGTGAAGGTAGAAGTGCTTGCAATTCAAGATACGACAAAGAAAGAAGAAGCAAAAGATTTATTCCGGTATCTGTAATGAGGTATCTGTAAATCATCATAAATATGAACAACCTTTCATATAATTGAGAGAAAGAAGACGTACTGATCATAGATAGAAAGGTTGTGGGTATAGTGGAAGAAAGACAGGTACAAAAACCTCATAAATTAGTTATCAATAACCGAAAGACAAGTGCGGTGACAGGTGTACTGGATGTACTTTCCTTTGATTTAAATGAGATACTGCTTGAGACAGAACAAGGAATGCTTATGGTGAAGGGAAAAGATCTCCATGTGAACCGGCTGAGTGTGGAAAAAGGAGAAGTGGATCTGGCGGGACATATCGACAGCATCGCTTATTCGGATATCAGCCAGAGTGCGGCAAAGCAGGGAGAAAACTTCTTTTCCAAACTGTTTAAATAGGTGATCCTATGTCTGGAATCGGGGAGGAAGCAAATATTTTTATTCAGGCAGTTTTATCAGGATTTGTTGTCATGGGAATTTATGATATGATCCGCATTTTTAGAAGGATTCTGCCCCACAATCTGACAGCGGTGACACTGGAAGATCTGTTTTATTGGATCGGAATCAGCCTGTATCTGTCTGTAAAGATTTATCTCACGAGTGATGGAAGCATCCGGTGGTTCTTTGTGACAGGGACACTGGCAGGGGTTAGTCTGTTTGCAGCGATATTTTCACAGATGCGGAAAATCTATAAAAAAATCAAGAAAAGTATTGAAAAAAAGAGGGAAACCCATTAGAATGGCTTTAGAGTAGTCTGGAAATACACACATACAAAGGTGGGTAACAGTAATGAAGCATATCAAAGAAAAAAGTCGTACAAGACAACAGCGGCAGAGAATGCGGGCACATAGAAGAAGTATGGTGCTGATTAGTTCCGTAATCATGTTGCTGATCGTGCTTGTGTCTGTCGGAGGGGTCTCATTACGGGCGAAGAATGAAGCATATAAAAAGCAACAGGCAGAGCTGGAGACACAGATCAAAGAAGAAAAAGACAGGACAAAAGAAATTGAGAAGTACAAAGAGTATGTTGGCACAGACGCTTATGTAGAAGATGTGGCAAAGGAAAAATTTGGACTTGTATATGAAGATGAGATTGTATTAAAACCAACAAAATAATAAGATTACAAATGATAACTTTAGGAAATAACTGGATTTCCTAAAGTTTTTTTATTACATAGGAAATTTTCACAAAATCCTATGTGATAAAAAACACGGTTCGCGTGAGAATCTCGCTTGCGAGATTCTTTGTTCTGTTCAGCAGACAAAAAAGGAAAAGAACGGACAGGGGGAGAATAAAAATGGAGAAGGCTGGAATGGGACAGGCTGGGATTTCGGGCCCTTATGCAGTACAGATTGGAAAACTGGCGGATTCACTGGAACATTTATCGAAGGTATTTTTAAAACTGGAGCGGCAGAAGCAGGTATTTACAAAAGATGAACTGCAGGAGATGTTTTTTCAGGTGGAGGAGAGTGTCTGTACAAAATGTGATCATATGGAGCGGTGTTGGGGAGAGGACTATGTCCATACTTACCAGCTGGGATATGAAGTTCTGCATGCCATCGAGGAATATGGGAAAGAATTGAATCTGGAAACAAAGCGGAAATTACAGAAAAAATGTGTGATGGCGCCAAAGTTCCAGAGCGCGCTCATAGAGGTCTTTCATGAAGCAAAACAAAATATGCTCTGGTCGAACCGGCTTGTAAAAAACCGGGAGGGATGTGCGGTGCAGATGGATTTGTTTGCGCAGATCATTAAAAGTACGGCAAAAGAATTTGAAGACAGCATTCTGATTGATGTTCGGATGGAGAAAAAAATTCGAAAACGGCTGCAGAAAATAGGGGTAAAAGTGTTGGATATGACTTTTCTTTGTACGGAGCGAGGAAAGCATGAAATTCACCTGAATGCAAAGGCAGTACAAGATGTGGGAGTGGAGACGAAGGAGATGATTCAAATCATTTCCAGAACGTATGGCAGGAAATTTGTATTTGAGGAACAGAGCCGCACAATGTTGGGAAAAGAGTATGAACCGTATGTCTGTATCGAGCCGTATCAGTTCCATATTATGCAGGGGGTTGCTAAAATAGGAAAAGGAAGAGATACAATATCCGGAGACAGTTTTCTGGAAGTGGCGATGCCAGGTGGAAGGGTTGCATCTGCTCTTTCAGATGGGATGGGATCGGGCAGGAAGGCGTTTCAGGAGAGTGCGATGGTCGTAGAACTTTTGGAAGAACTTCTGACTTCAGGTTTTCCTGGGGAACTGGCGATCCAGATGATCAATACAGCGCTTGTGATGGGGCGTGAGGAAATTCATTTTTCTACGGTAGATATGGGAATTTTTGATCGGTATACAGGGGAATGTGAATTTTTGAAAGTGGGCGCATCGACAACTTTTATTAAATATCGCAATGGGGTGGAACGATTATCCTCGACAAGCCTCCCTATTGGGGTTCTGCACAATCTGGAGATTGACATGGTAAAACGGACACTGAGAAGCGGAGAATTTGTCGTGATGATGACAGACGGGGTGTTGGATGCTCTTCCGGTTGTGGAGCAGGAGATGTTGATGGAGACAATCATAGGCGGAATGAAGCTTGTCAATCCAAAAGAGATGGCACAATACATTTTAGATCAGGTGCTTGCGTTTACCGGCGAGACCCCAAAGGATGACATGACAGTTTTGGTGGCAGGAGTGTGGAAAGGATAGAAGTGTGACTGGATTCTTTTGGATAATCATAGTATCATAGAGAGGAAATACACAAAACGTGTAGGAGAACAAAAGGGAAAAGGAACGTAGATATGGCTGAAAAAGAGCAAAAAACAAGAGCATATCAATATAAGAACAAGGAGATTCCTGCGCGGGTGCAAGCTTATATACAAGAGCACCGGATGTTTGAGCGGGGAGAAACAGTGATTACAGGCATATCGGGAGGGGCGGATTCGGTATGCCTTTTTTTCATTTTGCATTATCTGCAGGAAGAATTGGGGGTGAAGCTCGTGGCGGTGCATGTCAATCATGGGATCCGCGGCGAGGATGCAGATGCGGATGAGAGATTTGTCCAAAACATTTGTGAGACAGCTGGTATTCCTCTGGAAATTGTACGCTGCAATCTGGAATTAATTGCAAAAAAGAGGAAACAATCTATGGAGGAAGCTGGCAGAAATATCCGAAGAGAAGCGTTTGAGAGGGCGGCACAGAAATATGGGGCGGCCAAGATTGCTTTGGCACATCACAAGAATGACAATGCAGAGACACTTTTGATGAATCTTGTAAGAGGAACAGGACTCAATGGAATGACAGGGATCAAACCGGTCAGGGATCGTTATGTTCGCCCGCTTCTTTGTCTGGAACGCAGGGAGATCGAGGGATTTCTGGAACAAAATGGAATACGATATCAGACAGATCAGACAAATCTGACAGAAGACTATACACGCAATAAAATCCGCAACCGGGTCATTCCTTATATGGAAAACCAGATCAATCCGCGGGCGGCAGCGCATTTAAGTGAGGCGGCAGAGCAGCTCCGGGGCGTGCAGGAATTTCTGGAAAAGCAGCTGAAAGTATTTAAAGAAAACTGTGTCAGCAGGAAGGGTGAAAAACTTCTGATCCGGACAGAGCCTTTTCAGAGTGGAGATAAGATACTCAGAGAGATGACAGTGCTTTCCTGTATGGAGGAAGTGGCGGGGCAGGCAAAAGATCTGTCAGCAGTTCATGTTGCAGACGTCAGCACACTTTTCGGGAAGCAATGTGGAAGACAGATCATGCTTCCGTATCATATG
>ENA-OQAB01000211-OQAB01000211.1-human-gut-metagenome-genome-assembly--contig:-NODE-211-length-33618-cov-4.383088_pt1 | contig 33618 bp, 38 predicted proteins | sample MGYA00242490_ERZ504517 | MGnify/ENA primary metagenome ERZ504517 (study PRJEB26092, sample SAMD00036298) | human gut metagenome | host: Homo sapiens | study: EMG produced TPA metagenomics assembly of...
GATTGCCCACAGGAGTGCTGTAGCAGGAAAGGTTTCCTTTTTATTCTTTTCAAACAGCATACGGCTGCTTCGTAACACCCATTTTTTATAATATCCATGGAAGAAGGGGAAATTTTAATGACATTTTTCACCCCGCTCCTCCGCTCCTTCCAGTATCTCTTCATAAAGGATATAATGCTTTCCGTTTTTCTGATAATAATCCCCGCGGACAATCATTTCCACATCGTTATCCTCATGATCCAGAGTATGAACACCACGGATGGTAATCAGTACATCTTTTGTCATGCCGTTCTCCTCCTTCTTTTATACCGGCTGTATCGTTTAAGCAAACCGTTTCAGGCCGTGCTCCAGAAGCATGTCTACCAGCTGCTCCTTGCCAATTCCTCTGGCCTCCCACAGCATGGGGTACATACTGATAGCAGTGAATCCGGGCATGGTGTTGATTTCATTAAATACCACTTCTCCATCTTCTTTTACGAAAAAGTCCACTCTGGACAAGCCGTAGCCGTCTACCGCCTTAAAAATGGCCGCCGCCGCCCTGCGGATCTTCTCCGCAGCGTCTCCCGGAAGCTCAGGGTCTGTCACTGTCTTTGATTCTGCGTTGTAATACTTTGCGTCAAAATCATAAAAATCTGCCGCAGCCAGGATTTCACCCACGCCGGAAGCCTTCACTTCCTCGCTTCCTCCTCCGAATACAGCACACTCCACTTCACGCACCCACGATCATCTCTTCTGCCAGGATCTTGCGGTCATGGCAGGCTGCCTCTGTAAGTCCGGCCTCCAGCTCCTCCCGGTTATCCGCCTTGCTCACTCCCTTGGAAGAGCCTGCGTTGGAGGGTTTGATAAATACAGGATAGGCGAAGCGGCCTTCAATGCGGTTTACCACCTTGTTCATATCCTCAAGCTGCTCCTTCATCACCGGCACATAGGCCGCCTGCCTGATCCCCAGCTCATCTACAATGATCTTTGTATAAAGCTTATCCATGGAAACAGCGGATGCCAGTACTCCGCAGCCCACATACGGTATCTTTGCCAGCTCCAAAAGTCCCTGGATCGTGCCGTCCTCTCCGCAAAGGCCATGAAGAACCGGGAATACCACATCCAGCTTCACCTCTGTCATTGTCCCATTCTCCATAAACAGGGCGCACTTCTTCTCTGCATCCGGAAGGATTGCAGCAGAAACCGTTCCCTTTCTCCAGGACTCATCCCTGATTGCCTGGACAGAGTCCACCTTCAACCACTTTCCCTCCTGTGTAATTCCGATCAGAATCAGGTTATATTTATCTGTATTGATACGGTCAATCACATTGGCAGCCGACATACAGGACACAACGTGCTCCGAAGACTGCCCGCCGAAAATAACCGCTGCTGTTTTCTTTTCCATCGTCATTTTCACTCCTATTCCATCTTTCTGCCCCACAGGGCGTATACAGTATAGCATATGTGGAGATAAATAGAAATACCCCAAAACAATCAGGACGGCGGCTTTCGCGACCCAAATCAGCTTTCGCGACCCAAATCAGCGATCGCGACCCAAAAATCCAAGAAAGGAGCCCCCAACGCCCTATGAAAAAACACCCTTCCTATTTTTTCCCATTCCCAATCTTCCACATCCTCCCCATCCTCCTTCTAACCCCCTTCCTGCTCCTGGCCTCCGCCCGCACCATCTCCCAGGAAACCATGGCCGCCAGAATCGCCCCGGACATCCTCCGTTTCCATGTTCTGGCCGAAAGCAACTCTCCAAAAGACCAATCCCTTAAGCTTGGCGTCCGCGATATCCTTTTAAGCCACATCCAGACACACGCCCCCAAAAACGCCACCAAGCCCCAACTGGCCCACTGGATCCTCCAGCAAAAAAACACCCTCACCCAGACCGCCGAAAGCTGGCTTACATCCCAGGGCTCCCCAGCCCCTGTATCCCTTACTCTGACCAAAGACTATTTCCCCACAAAATCCTACGGCGAAGCCTCCTTCCCCTGCGGCGTCTATGATGCCGTCCGGATTACCATAGGAAATGGAAAAGGACGCAACTGGTGGTGCGTCCTCTATCCCAGTCTCTGCCTTACCGATTCTTCCGCAAAAACTGTTCCCGAATCCTCGAAAAAAGAACTGGCAGAACATATGGCCCCTGATGATTACGAAACCATTTTCAATGAGCCTCCCAAAGTAGAGATCCATTTCCGTCTCCTGGAACTTCTCACCCCAAAAAAGGACTGACCATCTCCCGGTCAGTCCCTCCCTGCATACAAAATCCTACTTTTTCTGATGATCCAGCATCTCCCTGAGCGCCTCGTCGCTCTCATCGATCCAGACGTCCTCTTCCTCTTCATTCAGCCCCAGATACTTTGCCAGCGTCCGCTCGTCATCACTGTTGTTCCAACGGCTGATGTACCGGTCGATTTCTTCAAACTCGATTTCCCCTGCCAGATAACGCTCCTTAAAATTCTTCTCTTCCATATTTTACCTTCTCCCGCGGACAGGAAGAACATTTTCCTCCTGCTCCTTAATATTTTTCGAAACAGTAATCTCCTGATTATCAATATGCTCTCTGGCAGCCATCCTGGCCTCAGCCAGATTTCTCACCTTTAAGGCGCTTAAAATATGCTCATGCTCCACCATCAGCACCTGGCGCTTATCTGCATCCTTTATATATTCCAGGCGGTAGCGGTACATCTGCTCTCTCAGGTTATTTAACATCTGCACCAGCTTTTCATTTCCCGTACTCTGGTAGATCACATCATGAAATGCTTCATCACTCTCTGCCATCTCCATAGGACTTCCGCTGCGGATCGCCCTGCAGAAATTCTCCTGGCACTGCTCCAGCCTGCGCAGATCCTCCGCTTCCATACGCTCGCAGGCCAGTTCAATCGCCAGCTCCTCCAGAGAACGGCGCACCTCCAGTACATCCCTCAGACTTTTTTCCGAGATTTTAGCCACTTCCGCTCCCTTTCGCGGGATCATAAGCACTAGTCCCTCAAGCTCCAGCTTCCGGATGGCTTCACGGATCGGAGTACGGCTCACCCCCAGCTTCTCAGCCAGCTGGATCTCCATAAGCCTCTCTCCCGGAGCCAGTTCCCCCTTTAAGATCGCCTGGCGCAGCGTATTAAACACCACGTCCCGAAGCGGAAGATACTCGTTCATATTTACCTTAAAATTATTGTCCATCATAATACTCTCCCCTGTGTTTTACCGCAGTCTGCCGGCTGCGCCTTGATTCATGTTATAAAAATTGGTAAGGTAAACCTGCTTTGCCAGATCTATCCCTTCCCCATACCGAAGCGCCTCGTATGCCTTTCTGGCTGAAGACGGATTGGAAAACAGACCGAATACAGTAGGCCCGCTTCCGCTCATCATAGCATTGATGGCCCCATATTCCTTCATCAGTTCCTCAATCTGTCCGATCACCGGATAGCGGCCCGCCGTTACCAGTTCAAGAACATTTCCAAACCTTCCTGCCACCTCATAGAGATCCCTTTTTCGGATTGCCTCCACCATTCCGTCAATATCAGGATGATCCTCAGGCCTCAGCGTCCTGGCATCCAGCATTTCATATACGGTTTTTGTGGAAACGCTGATCCCCGGCTTTGCGATCAGCACCTGGCACTGAGGCATGGATGGCAGACGGGTAAGTTTTTCACCGATTCCTTCCGAAAGGGCCGTTCCCCTCATGATGCAGTAAGGTATATCTGCTCCCAGCTTCACCCCCCGCTCCATCAGCTGTGAGGTTGTAAGCCCCAGTCCAAACATCCGGTTTACGCCGTAAAGCACGGATGCAGCATCAGTACTTCCTCCTGCCATCCCCGCTGATACAGGGATAAACTTTCTTAAGCGGATCGAAAGTCCTTCCTCAATACCAAATTCATCAAACAGCAGAGCCGCGGCCCGGTAAGCCAGATTCTGCTCATTGGACGGCAGATAAAAAAGATTAGTTTCCAAACGGATTCCCGGCTCCGCTGTCCGGTACAGGTCAATCCTGTCATGGAGGCCCACTGTCTGCATGATCATGCGCACCTCATGGTATCCGTCCGGCTTTCTGCCCAGCACATCCAGAGCCAGATTGATCTTTCCGAATGCTTTTAAGCGTAAATGCGAAATCATTCTCCCCGCTCCCCTTTTTCTCTTTCTCGTTTATATGTCTGTTTTTATAATACATAACATTGTATACATGAAAATGCAAGGATTTTCAATATAAAAAATAAACAAAAAGTAATACTTACGAAAAAAGAGACGCCCATTTTCCAGACGTCTCCCATTTTTAATACTGTATATTCTTCTGCCGTATCAGATTAAACTGTATAATCCCTGTATTAAAATACTCATTTGCATATACAAGCGGCCTGTCCCGATCACTGTAATTTAATGTTTTAAGATACAGATAAGGTCTGGAACCCAGCTCCTTGACGGAAACGTATCCTTTCAGGCCCGGAATATCCGCCGGGTCTGCCGTATCGATCTCCACCTTGTCCCACTGGGCCTTTTCCCCGGAAAGGTCATAAATGTATCTGTAAATGGAATCCTCATAATGTGAAAACATCTCAAAGGATTCCTCTCCCCCGATCAGATCCATGCTAAAATAATCACGGCAGTAGGCGCAGATCTGATCATCTGCCAGAAACAGCTTTTCAGCAACAACGAGCTGTTTATCTGGCTGCATCTGTAAAAGAGAGCAGATTTCTTCCTCTCTTTTTATTTTCCGGATCTTCAAAAGACGGACTGAAGGCGTATATCCGCTTTTTTGGATCATCTGCGTAAGCTCCATACAGGGGCTGAAGGTAACCTTGATATCCAGAGAATCCACATTTACAAAGGTTCCCCGCCCCTGACGCCTGAAAATGATTCCCTCTGAGGCCAGGTCATTTAAGGCCTGGCGGATGGTGATCCGGCTTACGCCCAGCATTTCTGCCAGAGCCTCCTCTCTTGGAAGCTTATTGTCCCTTTTCAGATCCATTTCTTCTATATATTGAAGGATCGCCTCCTTCGCCTGCCCTGACAATGGTTTTATGCGTAATTTCTGAGTCGCCAAGGTGATTCCTCTCTTTCCTGTTTCCGATGTGCTTAAACATACATTCTAACTAAGATGATAGAAGAATCACTTTTTTTTGTCAAGAAATACAGTATATCATTTACGAAAGGCTTTTTTTCCATTGAGAAGCAGATTTAAAAGAATCGCGCTGATGCTTACCATAAATAAGCCGTTGCTGAGGATCATCTGAAGTGTTCCGAGAATATTTACAAACGCATCGGATGCGAATGCTGCACCTACGCCGATGGCAATACTGGTTCCCACGATTTTAAAATTATTATCCTTTGAGAAATCCAGTCTGGAAAGCATGGAAATTCCCGATGAAGTGATCACTCCGAACAAGGCCAGGGTAGCTCCTCCCAGCACACACTTGGGAACCGCTGTAAATACCGCAGAAATCTTTGGGAAAATTCCTGCCAGTATGATCATGATCCCTGCGGTCGTTATGACCGAACGGCTCTTTATCTTTGTTAAACTGATCAAACTCACATTTTCATTAAACATGGTAGATGGGACGGAATTAAATGCTCCTGTGATCATCTGAGCTACTGCCTGCCCGCGGATCCCCCGCTCCTTAATCTCATTTTCTGTTTCCACATCTGCAATTTCATCCATCACGGAAAATACGCCGATGCACTGGATCATATTGATAATGCAGAAAATCGTCATAAGGAAAATAGGCCACAGCTTAAATTCCGGCACTCCGTAAGCAAAAGGCTGAACCGGCTGGAATATCTCTGCCTGCGCAATGGAAGCAATATCCACCATATGTAAAAAACATCCTGCAGCCGTTCCTGCGGTAATACCAAGAAGCAATGACATACTTTTCCAGATGCCTTTTCCATACTTGTCCACCAGCAGTATAAATATAAGCACTGCCAGACCCAGGATGAGATTTTCGACGGAGCCAAAGCCTGCGTTTCCCTCTCCCCCCCGCCAGATCCCTCAGCGCGGTAGGCGCCAAAGTAATTCCAATCAGTGTTACAAAGGTTCCCACAACTACCTGCGGGAAAAGCTTTAAAATCTTATCCATGAAAAAGGATAAAAGAAAAATCACCGCACCGGAGGCAATTACTGAACCAAACAAAGCCGCCATCCCATATTCCTTACCGATCAGGATCATGGGACTTAAGGGTGCAAAGGACGACCCCAGAACAATCGGGTATCTGGATCCTGCCAGCTTTCCGATCCCCAGCACCTGGATCAGGATCGCAATGCCGCTTGTAAAGAAATTGGCTGAGACAAGAAAGGCTGTTTCCTTTTCATTCAATCCCAAAGCTCCTGCCAGTATCAGCGGAACTGCAATGGTTCCAGGGCACATGGTAAGCACATGCTGAAACCCCACTAACAGCATCCTGCCCCATCCCACTTTTTCGTCAAAACTCTCCTTTTTCATACCCACTCCTTACTGAATACTAATTCCAGTATCCCTCATGTACCTTTGCCGCTTCTACCTCTACTGCCTCTACCGGTCCGATGACCTTTATATCCTTCTGTCCTCTGGCGAACACCTCGCGGCACGGAAGATCAAAGGTGGGATTCTGTTCATTGCTTCCCGTAAGCTCCAACAGCCTTCTTTCTGTCATGCCGTAAACAACCCTTCCGATATTAGCCCAGTAAATCGCTCCCGCACACATCGCACAGGGCTCCGCAGTGGTATATAAGGTACAGTCCCATAAAAACTCTCTGGAATACTCATGGGAAGCCCTGGCTGCAAGGGTTGCCTCTGCATGGCCGGTGCAGATTTTTTCTGTAATCTCAATATTCCCCTGCTCCATGATGATTTCCCCATCCTTGTTTACCAGCAGCGCTCCAAAGGGAGTATTACCGGCCGCTCTTGCCTCCTTTGAAATCTCGATCGCTCTCCTTAAATAAAATTCATGGCTCTGATACATCGTTCCCTCTCCTTTTCAAAGTATTAAGTAATAGGTATTACCTTTTGTGTTTTTACTATAGCACACAATCATTTTTTTGTAAAGAGTTCACAGCAAAAAAAAGCTGTCGGATCATTTTCCGACAGCTTTCACAACATGTGAATCAATTTCCTTTTAAATTGTTAATGGCTTCTTCTACTTCTTTATTATCGTCATCCATAAGAGGAACCATGTCTGTTTCCTTATGCTCCTCTTTCTTTGGCATATATTTCTGGAAAATTGCCGTAAAGAAATAGGAATTGATAAAGGCAATCAGGGGAAATCCAAACAGAATTAACAGCATGGCTACCTGAGGCAGGAAAAACACACCGAAATAAGCAGCCGCAGCTGTAAGCACATCCAAAGCAATGATACCAATGGTCTGAAGCAGATGGCGCACGGACATGAAGAAGGCATTAAACAGCGTCCGCTTCACCGGATTATAAAACCGGGACTGAAGGGCAAACACATAGGTGCTGATAAAGATATACAGCATCAGAAAGCCTCCGAATACAGCCGTCATCAAAAGCTTGGGAACACCTGTAAGACTGTTCATCTGGCCTGTAAGAAAGAACCAGAAGTCAAATGCCAAAAGCGCGCCTGCAGCCAGCAGAATCACCCATATAATCGTAGACTGCACAAAATTCTCCTTAAAGGAATGGAAAAAGTTTTTGATCGTACCGTCATTTTCATCTCGGACCAGTTTCAAAGTCACATAGTACACAGCCGTTGTAGCAGCTCCCGCAGTGACAATTGGAATGGAACACACAATCCACAGAATGTTCAAAAGAATCAAATCTCCCAGCTTTCCGATAAAGCGCCAGACGGGATTGTCATAATTAAACAGGCCTTGAAGCATAATATACCCTCTTCTTTCTTAAAATAAAAATATCACAGAATATTGTACCATATCAGCCCCAAATGCGCAAACTCAAAATAGTTGCAGGAGGATGTGAAATAGCCTATAATAAATGGTATCATCAGCAACAGCCTGCTGACAGTAAAAATCTGCAAACGGAGGAAGCGACACGAATGACTTTACGGCAAGAAGCTCAGGAAGAAAAAGAAAAACTCAAACATATGTCCTGGAAGGACAGGATCTGGTATATCTGGGAATACTACAAATTCCATATGCTGTTAGCATTCATTGCTATGGTAATCCTCTGGGTGATCGGCACCTCTTTGTACCGGCAGTCATTTACCACCCGGCTTTCCATGGCGGTTATCAATGACCGTTCCGGCGGAAATTCCAGTACCGAGCCTTTGATGGCAGGACTGAGGGAAGCCCTGGACTGTGGGAAAAAGGATATTATCGAGATCAATGAAGGCCTGTTTCTGGATACAAATGAGGAAACCATGTCCCAGTATTCATATGCCAGCATGGCAAAAATCGCCGCTCTTGTATCCGGAGGAATGCTGGATATTATGATCGCTGATGAGGCTACCATCCGCCATTACGAAACTCTGGATGCTTACCTGGATCTTAGTGAGCTTTTGCCGAAGGAGCTTTGCAGCCAGCTGGAGGATCAGTTTCTCTATACGACAACCACAGACGGTGAAAAAATCCCCGCTGCCGTTTCACTGGAAAAAATCCTCTTTAAAGGATGATACGGGTATTATCATGGAGCCGCCCTATCTGGCTGTGATCTCTAACACTCAGCATAAAGAAGATATCCTTGGGGCCATTTCCTATCTGTTCCGTTCCATTGAGCCGTAACATCCCTATGGCTTAATTTTCTTTCTTCAACCACTCTCATACCCAGGCATTCCGCCACTGCGCGGGAGGCCTGGTTTTTTTTCATGGATCACCGCCAGAAGTTCTGCTGACAGTACCTCATGGGCGTACTCTGCAATGGCTGTCACTGCCTCCCTTGCATATCCCAATTTCCGGTAAGGCTCAAAAATATGATATCCCAGCTCCAGCCACTGGCTTTTTTCGGGAAGTTTCCTCAAAGCATACTGCTCAAATATTTCCGCCCCCGGCGATGATACTCCTGCCATCCCCACAAGCTCATTTGTTTCCCTGCGCACAAGCGCCCAGGTACCGTATTCATAAAAAGCATACTGACTGCGGATATACTGCTCCATAGTCTCTTCCGACCGGAAAACCGCCTCTTCCCCGGCGTATTCCTCCTCAGGGATCTGCTTAACATCCCCTTTTACAAACTCCCGTATCATCAGCCGTTCAGTGAGATCGATCATCCAGGGAAGACCCAGATGACGCCGAAGGATCAGCTCCTCCAACTCTTCTGTATCATACTCCCAGCCAGGAACCACATAGGGGATCCCTCTCAGACTCCAATCGCCCTGCACAGCATTCTCTACACCCAAAACAGCCCTTCCGGCAGCTTTCGCCGCCAGAAGGGCCTGTGGTTCATCTGATATCAGAAGCCTGTGATCCGTTCCATCAATACGGATCCTGCGCTCCTTTGTCATCTCAGCACTTCTCCGGTTCCGGATATGTCTCTCCAAATGTATCAACTGTCATGGACTTGATCTTCTGCTCGCTTAACGGGCGGTCGCTGTAATCGGTGCGCTCATCTGCAATCCGGTTTACGACCTCCATGCCCTCTGTGATCTTTCCAAATGCCGCATATGCGCCGTCCAGATGAGGAGATGTTTTATGCATGATAAAGAACTGAGAGCCTGCAGAATCAGGATGCATTGCCCTTGCCATGGACAGAACGCCCTCTGTATGCTTTAAGTCATTTTTAAAGCCGTTCTGGGAAAACTCACCCTTAATGCAGTAGCCGGGGCCGCCCATGCCTGTTCCCTGAGGGCAGCCGCCCTGGATCATAAATCCGCTGATCACGCGGTGAAAGATCAGTCCGTCATAGTATCCTTTCGATACAAGGCTGATAAAATTATTAACTGTGTTGGGAGCAATCTCAGGATATAACTCTGCCTTCATCACATCGCCATTTTCCATGGTAATAGTAATAACTGGATTTGCCATTCTCATAATCTCCTTTTCATTTAATCTTATTCCACTATACCAAATCACAGGGAATTTGTCCAGCAAAAGGAAGGCCGCCCGGCGTCTTCTCCGGACGGCCTTCCCACTGGAAAACCATTATTCAATCATAATATATTTCTTCTGCTCTATAGCAGGCTTTTCTTCCTTTTTCGGGATAAACAGCTTTAAAATACCGTGCTTAAACTCACCCTTTATATCTTCCTCAACCATGTTCTCTCCTACATAGAAGGAACGCTCACAGGCTCCTGCATACCGCTCCCTGCGGATATAGCGTCCAGTATCCTTTTCCTGCTCATCCTGATCCAGCCCTTTGGCTGCCTGAATGGTCAAATAGCCATTTTCCAGAGAAACCTTAACCTCATCTTTTGTAAATCCGGGCAGATCCATTTCCAGCTCATACCCCTGGTCTGTCTCTTTCACATCGGTCTTCATCAGATTTTTGCCTCTGCGTCCGTACAGCATTTTTTTCAGCTCTTCTTTCATCTCTTTCATCAAAAAACGGAAAATCTCTCATAAACTCGTCAAACATATCTTCTCCAAAAATACTAGGCATCATCATAAATCATCTCTCCTTTTCGTGAAACCTTTTTGGATCTGTGATCTGCGATCTGCGATCTGCGATCTTATATCTTCCAATCCGTCTGCCGATCCACTATGGGAACCTCCGGAATCAAGTTCCTGCTTCTGAACTCTTTTCCTTTGTTCTAGCTGTAATATAACACTTATTATTAGCAATGTCAAGAGTTGAGTGCTAATTTATTTAAATTTTTTCCCACGATCCCCTTCTGCCCCTCATCCGGCTCCCATGGGAAATGGATTTCCGCAAGAACATTTTCCCAGCATATCAGATACTGATTTCGGAAACCATATCTGGAATCATAGATACGGTATGCTTCTATGGCTCCCCAGGGCCTCGCATCCTCTTCCTGATAAATCCTGTCTCCCTCCGGATAATGGCACTCTCCTTCCCGGATCAGAGCCTGCCTGCACCGGTCATAAAGCACCGGCAGCTTCACAGTTATCAGGCTATACTCCAGTTCCGGCAGTTCCCTGAAATTTTCTGCATCCAGGCGGGGCCTCTGGGAAATGCTCTCCTGCCTGAGAAGCAGGGATTCCTTTTTATCATTTTCTCTGATATATTCCTCATAGCTCTCCCCCGTCAGATCTTCCAGCTTAAGAGGAAGCTCATCCTGAGACACCTCCCAGGTTCTTCCCCCATACTCATAGGTTTCTTTTTCATCTGAAATAAACATGCCTCTATCAGACGCCTTCAAAATTCCCAAGGTAAGAAATCCCAGCATAAAACACGAAATAAAATATGCGGCGATCATTCCTGCGATCTGATGTCCTCTCCCTGACAGGCCCCTTTTTTTCATCCATCCCATTCCCGCATACACTATGCCAAATAAAAGGCTGAAACAGGCAACTCCAAGAACCACCAGCCAGCGCTCCATCAAACCTCCGCCAAACAGCGTTCTCAGCGTCCAGAGTATCATCATAAACGACAGCATTCCAAACAGAATCCTCCGAACTATCCCCATTCCCCGCGCAGAAGGGAGCCTGCCCTTTAGAACCTCCTTCTTTGCCCGTAAATACCATAAAATATAACCGATTGTCTCGCCCAGGCAAATAAAAACCACCATCAGAAAACAAATGCCTCCCAAGAGGCGGCCCCCGTCAGACAGCACTCCTGTAAAATCCCGGCCCAGAGATGAAAAAAAGTCCACTCCTGCAGCAGGGCTGCTGCAAAAACAAGGAGCCCTGAAAAAAGATATCTTTTTATCCCAATCCCACGAACCGCTTCCAGCTCCTCCTTTGCCGTACTACCAAAAGGAGGCGCCTCCTCCCGGCTGCAGCAGTAGATTCCCATACGGTCCGACTGGCAGACCTGCTTCCAGCCATCCTGTGGCAGCCGGCCCCGTCCTTTTCCTCAATCTCCTCTTTTATCCCCCTGCAATGAGACACTGCAAAATGCAGTCTTGCCGGTTCGATCCGTTCATACTCCCAGAACAGCCCGATCCTTTTGAGCATCCACCCCTTTTGAACCATCTGCTCCAGATGGGTGCAGATTTCTCTGTAATCGTAAAATGTAAAGTTCTCCATTCGGCGTTTTCGGTTTCTCACAGGCACACCCCCTTAATTTTTGCCACATTCTTCTCCATTTAACTGAAAAATGCCGCAGAAGCCCATTTCAGGCTTTCTGCGGCACTGCTTTCAGCGGTTTTAACACATTTTCCGGCGATTACAGGCAGCTTGCGTATGCAGCCTTTGCGCCTTCTGTATGAATCTTCTTTAAGTTTTCTGTAACCTTGGCCTCCAGACCTTCGATCTGTGTCAAATCCTGATCCCACATTTTTTCATTGGTCAGAACAGCATGTACCAGCTCCTCCTCAGAATCATCCTTATGGTCGTAGTAGAATTCCAGTACCCAGCGGTCATCGCTTACGGTATACTCATTGCCGGCCGGACGCTTGCATACAAGACCTGCATCTGTAAGGGCCTGGATATCATTGCTGTAAAATGCAATGTATGCAGCCAGAGACATGGTCAGGCACTCAGGCAGCCTGCCCTCTTCCTTGATGTACTCCAGGAAGGACGGCATATTTCTTGCCTTCCACTTGGAGGTAGAATTTAAGGAAATGCTCATCAGCTCATGGTTTACAAATGGATTATTGAAACGGTCAGATACAGCTGCTGCGAATTTTAACAGGTCATCCTTGTCCAGAGGAAGGGTTGGGATCACCTCATCATAGAGCATCTTGTTCATGAAGCCCTTGATCACCTCATCGTTCATGCAGTCGCGGACAATATCCTCGCCTGCCAGGTATGCGCCCAGAACAAAGCCAGTATGAGCGCCGTTTAAGATACGCACCTTTCTCTTCTTATATGGGCTCATATCAGGTGTTACAAATACCTTGTCCATCAGTCCGGCCTTCTTAAATGGCAGAACATCATTTAACTTCTCGTCACCCTCGATTACCCAGACGCCGAATACCTCGCCAACGTCTGTCAGCGGATCCTCGTAGCCGTTCTTTGCATCCAGAGCCTTTACTTCCTCTGCATCACGGATACGGCCCGGAACGATACGGTCTACCAGGGAACCGCAGAAGGTGCAGTCCTCATTGACATACTTCTTAAATCCGTCCTCAAGTCCCCACTGCTCAATGTACTGATTTACGCACTTCAACAGCTCTTTGCCGTTGTTGTCGATCAGCTCGCAGGCCAGCATGATAATACCGGACTTTCCAGCCTGATAGCGATGATAGAGCACCTGTGTCAGCTTTGCAGGAAAGCTTGCAGGAGGGCAGTCAGCCTTCTGGCAGGAAGGATCATACTGAATACCTGCCTCCGTCGTATTGGATACGATAATCTCAAGATCGTCGCTTGCGGCAACCTCCATCATCTTGTCATAGTCAGCCTTCTCATATGGATTTAAGCAGTTTGCAACGCTGGAAATCACACGCTTGTCGTCTACCTTCTGACCATTTTCACTTCCGCGCAGATACAGGGTGTACAGACCCTCCTGCTCGTTGATCATCTTTGCCAGACCCGGAGCAATGGGCTGTACCAGACAGCACTTTCCGTTCCATCCGGCCTTTTCATTTGCAAGATCAAACCAGTAATCCACAAATGCACGAAGGAAATTTCCCTCGCCAAACTGAAGGACCTTTACAGGGGCATCCTCCAGGATATATCCGTCATAGCCGGATTTCTTCAACACATCATAATTTAAAAGTGCCATAATAAATGTTCTCTCCTTTCCTTTGTGAACCATCTTTGTACTTTATTTTACCACAGGTATTTACCATTTTTAAATAGAAATATTTTATTTTGTAGAAAACATGAAAATTATAGCTGTATTTTTGTAAAATTTGTTGTGTTTCTCGGTATTGTGTATTTTTTATCAATGTTACATTTTCTTACATGGCTCTTTCATAAGAAAACAGACAACTTTTCCGCTCTTTATAAATTTTTTAATGGCAAATCCGTTCCTCAGCCCAGCCACAGTCCATATAATGATTATAATAGGACGGCAGATCATCACCGTATATTTCTCTCAAATCCGGATTATTATCTGAATAATACTGTGCATCGAATACAAAGGAAATATGTTCCGGTATGTCCGGTTCTTCATTTCAGGCTTATGCCTGTACAGGCCTATTATACCCCATTCATACCCCAGGCCAAGAGGGATATTAAACTTGAACAATTTTTTGAGTAAAAGGTGTACGCCCTTATAAACATTTGAGTACAAAAAAGCGAAAAAAATCCCTGGAAACCTAGAGTTTCCGGGGATTTCCCATGTCAAAATTATTCACATGTATAAGGCATCAGAGCGATGTGGCGTGCGCGCTTGATAGCTACAGTTAAAGCTCTCTGGTGCTTTGCGCAGTTGCCAGTGATACGACGGGGAAGGATTTTTCCTCTCTCGGATACGTATCTCTTCAGCTTGTTTACATCCTTATAGTCAATTACGCCATTCTTGTCGCCGCAGAATACGCAGACTTTCTTTCTTCTGCGCATACCGCCCGGTCTTCTCATCTTAGCGCCCTCTGGTCTTTCAGTCTTATTAAATGCCATTGGTGTTGTCCTCCTTTATTATTCACCGTGAAGAATCCCGGTCTAGTTGAATGGAAGTCCTTCGTCCTCAACTCCGTCCGGAATATTCATAAACCCATCACCAATCGCGCTGGCAGGAGCCGGTCTCTGAGAAGGCGCAGACTGTCCGTAACCGGACTGTCCATATCCGCCCATATCAGAAGCCGCACCCTTACTGTCCGCGAACTCCTGGTCATCTAAGATGACCTCGGTGGTGTATACCTTTTGACCGTCCTTATTTACATAGCTTCCTGTCTGGATACGTCCGGATACAAGAACACGCATGCCCTGGCGGAAATACCGCTCTGCAAACTCGCCTGCACGGTCAAATGCCACACAGTTGATAAAATCTGCAGTCTGCTCGGAGTTTCCATCCTGATTTCTGCGGCCTCTTCTGTCCACTGCGAGAGTGTATCTGGCAATCGCCATGGAACGCTCTCCCTGGGAATATCTTACTTCCGGATCTCTTGTCAATCTGCCCATTAAGATAACTCTGTTCATACGGTCACACTTCCTTTTCAATTCCGCTTAAGCGGTCTGGGTATCTCTTATGCCTCAGCCTTAACGCATAAGTATCTGATCACTGGTTCCATAATACGAACGTGAGCTTCTACTTCGTTCGGGCATACAGAATCAGACTCGAACTGGATGAAGTAGTAGTAAGCCTCATGCATCTTCTGGATCTCGTATGCAAGTCTCTTCTTACCCCACTCATCTACGTTAGTTACAGTACCGCCGAAACGGGTGATGTAACCCTTTACCTTCTCGAGTGCTGCTGCGCGCTCTTCGTCTTCAAGCTTCACATTCAGAACAACGGTTAATTCGTACTTGTTCATCTTGCTTTACCTCCTTGTGGTCTCTGGCCCCTGCTTTCAGTTTCAGGAGCAAGGATTTAATATGTCACGAATAATTATTCTACCAAAGGTTTTGCTTAAATGCAAGCCCTTTTTTCGCTTTTTTCATGGGTTTGTGGACATTTCTCCGCCGCTCTTTTTCAGGCCTCTGGTATTCTTCTCCACCATCCTCCTGGCCACCATGATCTGATGGCCGCAGCCAGTGCATTTTAAGCGGAAATCCGCCCCCACCCGCAGGATCTCCCATTCGCTGCTGCCGCAGGGATGAGGCTTTTTAAGCTTCACAATGTCTCCCACCTGGTAATCTGGTTTTTCAGTCATAATCCGCTCTCCCTTTTTTATTCCTCTGCCCTTGTCCCTATTCTGCCTGTTCTTAGGAATCTGCCAGAATACGGTCAATGGCCTCCTGTTCCTCCTTTGTAAATACTGGTCCGTCCAGAGCCTTTATATTGTCCTCCAGCTGGGCGACGCTGCTGGCGCCGATGAGAACGCTGGTCACTTCCTTTCTGCGAAGGATCCAGGAAAGAGCCATCTGAGCCAGACTCTGACCACGATTTTCTGCCATCTCATTTAACGCGCGGATTTTTTCCAGGCGTTCTGGCGTGAGGTAGCGCCCTCCTACTGTGGTGTTGCTGCGTGACGCTCTGGAGCCCTCAGGAATCCCCTTTAAATACCGTCCCGTCAAAGCCCCCTGAGCCAATGGGCTGTAGCAGATGCATCCTACTCCTTCCCGATCCAGAACCTCAAAAAGCCCATCTTCGCACCAACGCTCGAACATATTGTAGCGGGGCTGATGAAGCAGACACGGGGTCTTATTTTCCTTTAAAATGGCAATGGCCCGCTCTGCTTCCTCTGCCTCATAATTGGAAATTCCCACATAAAGGGCCTTTCCCTGGCGCACCATATCGGAAAGAGCGCCCATGGTTTCCTCTAAAGGAGTATCCGGATCCGGACGGTGATGGTAAAATACGTCCACGTAGTCAAGGCCCATGCGCTTCAAGCTGGCGTCCAGACTGGACATCAGGTATTTGCGGGAGCCCCAGTTACCGTAAGGACCGGGCCAGCAGTCATAACCGGCCTTGGTGGAAATAAACAGCTGGTCTCTGTAGGAAGCCAGATCGGATGCCAGAACGGCTCCAAAATTTTCCTCCGCCTTTCCTCTGGCCGGAGCGCCGTAATTATTTGCAAGGTCAAAATGAGTAATCCCAAGATCAAAGGCCCGAAGAAGGATCTCTCTCTGCTCCTCCAGAGGCTTTTCCAGTCCAAAATTCTGCCACAGCCCCAGAGAAATCTCTGGAAGCAGTACGCCGCTTCTTCCGCTGCGTCTGTATTTCATATGGTCATATCTGTTTTCTGCTGCCTGATACATAATTATTTCCTCCTCTATCTGATACCGGCCACGGCTCCTAAGACCTGGCCGATACTGTCGTTAATGATCAAATCTGCCTGGGAATCTCTGGGAGTGGCAGAACGGTTGATAAGCACAAGTTTCTTTCCTCTATAATAGTCAATCAGGCCGGCAGCCGGATAGACTGCCAGAGACGTACCGCCCACGATCAGCAGATCTGCTTTTGAAATGTGCTCGATAGAGCGGCGCAGAACCGTATCATCCAGTCCCTCTTCATACAGAACCACATCCGGTTTGACTGTGCCGCCGCAGGTGCATCTGGGAACACCTTCACTGTTCGTTATATAATCCAGATCATAAAACTGTCCGCAGCGGGTGCAGTAATTTCGATGTACGGAGCCATGCAGCTCCAGCACCTCCCTGCTTCCTGCCATCTGATGAAGCCCGTCAATATTCTGGGTAATAACAACCTTTACCTTCCCCTCCTGCTCCAGCTTTGCAAGCGTTCTGTGGGCGTCATTGGGTACAGCCTCTTTATAAATCATCCTGTCTTTATAAAAACGGTAGAACTCCTCCGTATTCTTCATATAAAAGCTGTGGCTGATGATTGTTTCCGGAGGGTACTTATACTTCTGACGATACAGCCCGTCCTCGCTCCGAAAGTCCGGAATTTTGCTCTCAGTAGAAACACCAGCACCTCCAAAGAAAACTATATATTGGCTTTCCTGAATCCACTCCTTTAACTGCTGCCATTTTTCATCCATGAGTTTTCCTCCTTTGCCGGATTTTGAACCTATTATAGCACGGGTTTCGTTTAGATTCACTATGAAAAACAAAATTGCTCCCATCCGTTTACTTATGCTCCCTCCGATGATATGATAAAAGAAATTAAACATTCGATCCTGGAGATAACATACATGAGCCAAATCAGAAGAATTACTACAATCAAACAGCAGGTATATGAGATATTAAGAGATGATATCTGCAGCGGCGTCTATGCGCCAGGACAGCAGATCCAGGAAACAGAGCTGTCAAAAAAACTGGAGATTTCCCGCAGCCCCATCCGTGAAGCCCTGCGCCAGCTGGTATCCGAAGGACTTGCCGTAGAATATCCCAACCGGGGCGTATTTGTAAAAACCTACACTCCAAAGGATATTGAAGATATGTTCGATTTGCGGATCCTGCTGGAAAGCTATGCCATTATGCGTTCCGGAAACTGTCTGACCTTAGAAAAACACCATGAATTAAACGACTGCATGGAACGCTTAAAAACCTATCACAGCCAGGACGATATACAGCGTTATGTGGAAGAAGACACTCTGCTTCACCAGCTTTTGATCCAGCTCAGCGGAAATAATCTGGTAATCAGTACCTATGAACGCGTCTACGCCATGGTTCAGCGGTTCCGCATCTATTCCTTAAAAAGCCGGAAGCGTTTTGACGATTCCCTGACCGAGCATATACAGATTATCCAAAATGTACTGGCCGGAAATGTCAAAGAGGCTGACCGGATCAATCGGGAACACCTGCTTCTTGCAAAGGATGCCATTATCGTATATCTGGACCAGATGCATCAGGATTGATGTATTTCCGTACAAAGACAGCCGGCACACCCGCAAAAAAAGAGCCATCTCCCAAATTAGAAGAGACAGCTCTTTTTTCATATCATATCACAGTCCTGCATTCTTCCCATCAATGGATAAAGATAGACAGGATGCAGAAAATAGCTGAACCAAATGCCGGAACCAGAATAGATCCAATCGTCCATGTCTTTAAGCTGGTCTTGATATCCATACCGGAGAAATTGGTTACAACGTGGAAATAGGAATCGTTTAAGTAGCTTGGGCACATGGTTGTCAGACAAAGTGACAGTGCTGCAAGATACGGATTGATATTCAGTGTGCTGATCATCGGGGCAATAATCGCGGAGCCTGTAATCATAGCTGTAGTTCCGGAGCCCTGCGGGAAACGCATGATGACACCAATGATAATCGGTACTAAAATACCTGGAACTCCCGCAGCAACGATTGCGTCTGCCATCATCTTTGCTGCGCCTGTCGCATTGATAACTGCGCCAAGGGCACCGCCTGCTGCTGTGATGAATACGATAGGACCTGCATCACGACAGGCTTCCTGCATCAGATCCACACAGGTCTTGCGGTCATATTCCGCACACAGAAGGAATGCGCCCATGCAGAGGGAAATAAACAGCGCCATAACCGGCTGTCCGAGGAATTTCACACACTCTGCAAATGCAGTTCCCTGAAGCGCTCCGATCTGTCCTACCAGAGTGTTGGCAAAGATCAGAACAATGGGTACTAATAAGGTGGCAAAGGATAAAAATGCACTGGGAAGCTTCTCAGCAGCCAGCAGATCTGCAAAATCCTCTGTAGCAAGATCTTCATTGCGGCTCTGTTTTTCCTGAATGCGGTCAAGAACCTTTAACTGGCCCTCACTGTACTTGGAACGGTCGATCTCATAAGGCACAACCAGATCCGGGTATTTCTTTCCAAAATACGGAAAAGAAATACAGAAAAGATAAACAGGGGAACAGAAATCAGGATACCAAAAATGATATACATTCCCAGATCCAGATTATAACCATTTTCCTGAAAGGTTCCTACAACTGCCAGAGGACCCGGTGTAGGCGGAACCATAAAGTGGGTAATGTAAAGTCCCATACCAAGAATGCCGCCCAGCCAAACCATGGATTTCTTAGTAAGGCGTGAAAACTCTTTTGCCAGAGAGGACAGGATAACGAAACCGGAATCGCAGAATACGGGAATGGAAACTACGAAGCCTGTAAGTCCAAGAACCACATCGCAGTTCTTTACACCGACCATTTTAAGGATTGTCAGAGCCATACGCTTGGCAGCGCCGCTCTTCTCCAGGAAAATTCCCATGATACAGCCAAAGCCGATTACAACGCCGATACTTGCCATAGTGTTTCCAAAGCCCTTGGTAACGGTGCTTACACATTCGGTCAGGGTCGCAACTGTGGCTCCCTCCGGACCAAATGGCATTGCAAGAACCGCAATCAGGATTGCCGAGATGATCAGTGACGGAAATGCATGCATTTTTGTAAAAATGATCAGTACCATCATAACGACCAATACCGATTGCCATAGCTAATACAGGATTCAGCATAAATAATTACCCCCTTACATGATTAAACCCCAAATATCAGATTACAGGACCCAGGCAGAAAATATCCATGGATCCGTAATAGCCCAGTGCCTCGTTCTTTGTCATTTTTCCTGAAAGAACATCCAGCATCAGACGGAAGGCCTCTTCTCCTACCTCCTCGATCGTCTTTTCTCCCTGAATGATCCGTCCTGCATTCAGATCCATGTCGTGCTGCATCCGCTCATATGTATGAGGATTGCCGCAGATCTTGATTACAGGCATGGACGGAAAGCCCTGAGGTGCTCCTCTTCCAGTGGAGAACATCATAAACTGCGCTCCCGTGGCCGCCATTCCGGTCAGAATCTCCGGTTCCCGTCCCGGAGCATCCTTGATCCACAGCCCCTTCTGTCCGTCTACCCGGTCACAATATTCTAAAACTCCCTGGATCGGCCGATGGCCGGATTTTACGATCGCTCCCAGGCTCTTTTCCTCAATACTGGAAAGTCCTCCTGCAATATTGCCCGGTGTAGGCTGACCGCCTCTCATATCCTCTCCTACGGATTTAGCCCGTTTCTCCATCCGATCTACGATTTCATAGATTTTCTGGCCTATGGGGCCGTTTTCTCCGCCTACTGCCCGTTTAGCAAGAATGTGCTCGCCGCCTAAGAATTCTGTGGTTTCCCCAAATACCACAGTTGCTCCCAGGTCTACCAGCTTATCTGCCACATAACCGATCACGCAGTTGGAAGCCATACCGGAGGTAGTATCGGAAGCACCGCATTTAATTGCCATGACTACCTCAGAAATATCAACCGTTTCCCTCTGCAGTCCGGAAATCTCCTGAACCAGTCTCTGAGCCGCATCAATTCCGGCCTGGATTGCCCTGGAGGTTCCTCCCAGCTCCTGGATCCGGATAATCTCTACCGGTTTTCCGGCTGCCCGTATTTCTTCCACCATCCGCTCGTGGTCTGTTCCCTCACAGCCCAGGCTGACGATCAGCGCCGCTCCCACATTGGGGCTCTGTCCCAGATTGGAAAGGGTGTCCGTCACTCTCTTTAAGTCAATGGGAAGCTGGCAGCAGCCCTGATGATGAAAATATCCGATGGTTCCCTGCACCTGACGGCAGATTGCCTGGCCTACGTCATTAGCACAGATAACGCTGGGGATCACAGCTACCAGATTGCGGGCGCCAACCTTTCCATTGGCTCTCCGATATCCCTGAAATGTATATTCGCTCATTGCTCCACCTCCTCCAGATCGCCTCTGCCTCTTAATGCATCCAGGTTATGCACATGGACATAATCACCCTTTTTGATATCCGTGCTCGCCGCTCCAATGGATTCTCCATATTTCATAATATGAGCTCCCTTCGGAATGTCCGTCACTGCGATCTTGTGACCGTAGGGAACATCCCCATGGACGCAGATTTCTTCCTTCTGCCCCTTTTTATCCCGGACCTCTACCACCGTGCCGTCTGTGATATCATCGGCAAAAATGGTAGCTACATTGTCCAGATCGTCTACCTTTAACGCCAGCTTAAGCTCCATCTTAGTCCTCCTGTTCCTTTACTGCCAGCACTGCCACGCCATCGGGAATAACAATCACCCTTGCGTCCCGTCCCATCATCTCATAGGCCATTTCAAGAGCCTCATCCGGCGAAGAGGCCGGGATCATATTGGCTTTGCGTACCATCTCATGATCCAGATAGGTGGTCACAAGAATCACCTTATGCTTCTTTAAGATCCTGGAATAGATCTGTGCACACCACTGCTCCGGGATCGTCTCTCTGGGAGGAATCTTTGACAAATACGCATCAATTTCATCCACCGTTCCCTGAACGATCAACTTTTCAAAATGAGTGCCGCCCATACCGTCAAAGCAGGAGGCACACATGATGATAACTCCGCCGTCTTTACAGCAGGCCTCTGCTGTGGCCACTGCCTTGGGACTCTGATACAGGTTCTGATCCAGAGGATAACCGCCGTTTGAGGTGATAACGATATCTCCCGTCATGCCCGGACACTGAGCCAGACCGCGGACAAACTCCACGCCTTTTTCATGAGCCTTTTCCAGATCTCCTGCAAAGGCTGCAATTACCTTTTTCTCCCCATTTAATGCTACATTTAAGATAAACTGAACATTCACTGCTCTGGCCGCATACACCATATCCTCATGGATGGGATTGTGCTCCAAAACGCCTGTAGCAGCATAGGGACTGGAAATGGCCTTGTAGGAATGGTTTTCATTTACGGTTGCCGCATTGCAGATACCCGGCAGGATACTCTTTCGTCCTCCTGAAAAGCCGGCAAAGAAATGCGGCTCAATAAATCCTTCCGTAATCAGCAGATCGCAGTCTAAGGCCAGTTTGTTTACCCACAGCTCCGCTCCGGAGGGAAGACCGGTCACATAGGCAAAATCATCCGGCTCAAATGCCTTATTTACCGCAATCTTCTCATGGTCTACGATCGGATCGCCAAACATCCTGCGCTGCTCTGCCTCTGTGGTAGGACGGTGAAGGCCGGTAGCGATCAGAATCGTAATATCTGCGTCCGGATTTCCTTTGCGGATCTCTGCCAGAAGCAAAGGCAGAGTCAGTTTACTTGGTACGGCCCTGGTGTGGTCTGAGGTAACAAGCACGATCCGGTTCTTTCCCTTTGCCAGTTCACTGAGCCTGGGTGTTCCGATGGGATGCTCCAGCGCCTCCTTTACCAGCTCCTCCTCACTCTTTCCTGCCTCGTATTCATCTGTGCGGGCCGTGATCACCGCCTCCAGATTTTTTTCATCCACATGGAGATCTAGACTGGAAGTGTAATATGGAATCTTAATAGTCTTCAAACTTCATCACCTTCCCTGAATTTTAATCCGTCTTTTTAAATTGTCGACTGTCTACTTTTTCATTCTATTACATTTGCAGCTTAATGTCAATATTTTCCAATATTTTATTTTGTTTTCAACTTTTTTTGATATTTTTACACATATGACTGTCATAAAAAACAGACCCTCCATAGAATTACTTTTCCATGAACAGTCTGTTTCCTTTTTTATCCCCTTGCCACCTCTTTTACCAGAAGAAGCCTCTGCCCGGCCTTAATCTCCTCGTCCGCCAGTTCATTGGCTGATATGATGTGGCTGATGGTCGTATGGAATTTTTTAGCGATCATCCAGAGACTGTCACCGGGCTGAACAATGTATCCCGCAATTCCCGGCAGCTCCTGAAGCTTCTTTAAATCCAGAGGGCCGGAAGAGATACCTGTGATCACCTGTTCCTTTACAGGCTGCAGAACCAGGAAGTCCAGCACTGCCACAGCCTTAATTTCCACCATATCTCCTCCCATCATCACGGCTGTGAGCTGTTCCAGCCCCGCATCCAGCTGGTATACGCTGTCTTCCCGGATCCCTCTGGCCTCTGCCGTACATTTAAAGGGAATCTGCTCTACTGCCGGCTGAACCGGAGCCTGGTCATCACTGGTAAGATAAAGAAGTGTCACCTCCAAAACCCCCTCTATCTTTAAGCAGTCCTCTCCCGGTTCTACCTCATCCAGTTTTATGGTTCCGCTGTGATGACAGATCTGTAAAATCCGCTCTCCCTGGGGAAGCTTCACTTTTTCTCCGATTCTGGAACGGCATACATTTCGTGTAAGGATCCGGTCAAACACCGTTTCCCTACGCTCCGGCGTCAATTCCCGGCTGTTGGAATATACATCGCTTAAAAGCTCTGTTTCCAGTTCCTCATACAGACGGATATCCAGCTCAAGAACCCCGTCAATCTCCAGTTCCCGCATTTCTCCGTCATAATCCGGTTTTGCCTCGATCTCTCGATGGGAAAGCCGGACCGTAATCATGGGGATCTGATCCTCCTTTACTCCCTCTGCCTCCATTTCTCCTGAAAACGGGATCGTTTCCTCCAGCCACTGCACAGGCATTGTATCATCCTCCGCCTCATAGATCACAAATACCGTGAGCTCCCCTTCCAGATGCAGAGTGCCGTCAAGAGGCTTTACCGATACAGCCCGCAGCTTCATTTCTTTCCATAAAAGGCGGCCGATCCCCGGCTTTCCGCCTGTAAGCCCTACTGCCTCCCGAATCCGATAGGTATCCTTTCTGCATACTGCCATAGATGCGGCTGTCATCCGGCGCTTTAGGGTTTCAACCGGCATTTCCCCATGATTCTCCGCAGCCCCTGTATAGGCCTCTGTATCTGTCCCCCCCTGCTTTACATCCACGGCAGCTTCTGTATCTTTTGATGCCTCAATCCGCACCTGAAGGGTAACGATCGCCTGAACTCCCAATTTTCGGGAATGGATCATATTCGTATTCAGGTCATCCAGCGTCCATGACAGACTCACTGTATCCCTATCCTCTAACTGGGGAACATTGATCATCTCCTCAAAAGGAATGCTGCCTCCCAGCGTCTGCAGTCCGCCTCCCTCCCTGCGGTACAGAACCTGAAATTCCAGACGTCCCTTTACATTTACCTTATCCCCCATAGGTTTTACCTGCTCCGCCTGGATCTCTCCATTATCCAGCATAACCTGCTCCATATCGTCCATGGTGTCAGGCACAATAAAATCATCATCCAGGGTGATCTGAGTAGCCACATTTCCTTTCCACTGGTTCATATGTATCTGTTTCTTTATAAGCTCCATAAAAACACCTGCCATCCCTCATAGTCTCTTATAAAAAGAATCTATGCAAATGGCAGGTTAAATATAACTCTCAATAGGTTTCCAAAAAATGGTGCCGCACACCCTTCTGGACATAGCCCAAACAAGCGTCCAGATTGATATTTTCCACACTTTTCATGATATTCGCATCAATAAAGGGGCTGTTTTTCCTAAGCCTTGCGATCAGCTCCTTCATCTCCTGGCGCTTGGAAGTATGGACAATATCACCACCGTTCACCGTTTCCCCGGCAGCCGCCCGTTCTTTTGCGATCTGCTCCGTAAACTGGCAGGCACATTGGAGGAAATGAAGGTGGTTGCTGTCCCTCCAGGCCAAAATATCCTCTTCCTTTACAAAGTACAAAGGCCGTATGAGCTCCATACCGGAAAAGTTGGTGCTGTGAAGCTTTGGCATCATGGTATTGATCTGGCCGCCGTAAAGGATCCCCATAAGAATAGTTTCGATCACATCATCAAAATGGTGTCCCAGTGCAATCTTATTGCAGCCCAGCTCCTTTGCATGGGAATAGAGGTAACCCCTCCGCATTCTGGCGCAGAGGTAACAGGGGGACTGATCCACATCCACCACAATATCGAAAATATCCGAGTCAAAGATCCGCACAGGAATATTCATAAGAGCTGCATTTTCCTCAATGAGTTTCCTGTTTTCCGGCTGATATCCCGGATCCATCACAATAAATTCCAGTTCAAACTTCGTATCGCTCTGGCGCTTTAACTGCTGCAGGCACTTGGCAAGCAGCATGGAGTCCTTTCCTCCGGAAATGCACACGGCCACTCTGTCTCCGTCCTGAATCATCTCATATTCCTGAAGCCCCTTTACAAAGGGCCTCCAGATGGTTTTTCTGTATTCTTTTATAATGCTCCGTTCTATATTAACGTAAGGGGCTTCCTGCTTCATCCCTGTGTGCTTTCTCCTTCTGTTTTCTCATTTCCGGATACGGATTTCTCTGAAAGAAGCTTTACCGTTTCCTTCAGCTGCGTGATCTCCTGAGTCATCATCCGGATCTGGTTCTTCATCTGCTCGTATTCCTCTAACGTCATAGTTTCCCGCTTTTTCGGCAGGGTAACGCCGTCCTTTTTTATGGGACGGGCCGGAATTCCCACAGCTGTTACATTGTCCTCCAAGGGCTTTAAAAGCACCGCATTGGCGGCAATAGAACAGTTATCTCCCACCTCAAAGGCGCCTAAAATCTTAGCTCCTGCACCTACCATAACGTTATTTCCAAGAGTTGGATGACGTTTGCCCTTTTTAGTTCCCACGCCGCCCAGCGTGACTCCCTGGTAGATGGTGCAGTTATCTCCCACCACCGCCGTCTCTCCGATGACCACACCGCTTCCGTGATCGATCAGAATCCCGCGTCCCAGCGTAGCACCCGGATGGATCTCGATCAGCGTAAAGAAACGGGCTATCTGTGAAATAAGCCTGGCAATAAAAAACATTTTATGCTGGTAAAACCAGTGGGCAAACCGATGCCAGATCAGAGCATGTATGCCCTGATACAGCAAAAGAACCTCAAACGCACTGCGGGCCGCCGGATCCCGCTCCTGCACAGCCTTTATATCCAGCCAAATATCCTTTAAGATCATTTCTGCTACCAACCTTTCCCAAATGCGTCCATTTTGATTCATAACGCATTTTGATGTAGTATAGCATATGATCCCGGCGAAAAAAAGGATTTTCTTGCGTTTCCGCACGTTACAGTGCACGCTGGCATCTGGAGTTCAGGACGACTTTGAAGGCCATTAGAAAACCGGAGTCCTGAACACAGACGCCAGAATGCAGTGCAGCGTGCGGAAACCCGCCTTTTCTTTCTACTACTTAAAAATAACCGGCTCCTCTAAAAGCTCTGTCCGCAGTACAATGTAGGGGAAGGACTGCTCCGTGCCCGGATCTTCCCCCTTTTCCGGCCCCATCAGCTCCGTCGCCAGAACAATGGAATTTTCCGTCAGATAAAGTTCTCTTATGCTGATACTGTACCCCCCTGTCGGCTGAGCCCCATATCCCACTGCTATGTACAGGTTCTTATCGTCCGTATAGGTCAGCTTAAATGGCTGGGACACTTTCTCTGAAATCAGCTTTGAAAGCTCTTGGGGCAGTTCCTCTGAGGGGGCAGTCTGAAATTCCAGATCCCGCACCTTATCCCTGTTTTCCTTTGAAACGGAACAGCCTGCAAGCCCTGCGGCAAGAGAAAAAATCACTCCCATTATCCAAAGGATCCTTAAAACTCGTTTCATAGCTGCAAAAACCTCCCGGAATATACCATCTGTTATCAGTATATTCCGGGAGGCCTGTCTGAGACCCTTACATTATTTTACGAATCCAGCCCTCAGGCGCCTTAATGCGTCCCATCTGGATACCGGTCAGCGTATCATACAGCTTCTTTGTAACTGGGCCCATCTCCTCCATACCGCTTGGGAAGCAGATTTCCCTGCCGTGGTCATTTATCTTTCCTACAGGTGAGATCACAGCCGCTGTACCGCAGAGACCACATTCTGCAAAATCCTTTAATTCCTCCAGCTTTACAGGCCTCTGTGTTACCTTTAAGCCCAGATAATGCTCTGCCACATACATGAGAGAACGCCTTGTAATAGATGGGAGAATGGAGTCGGACTTGGGCGTAACAACCTCTCCGTCCTTTGTAATAAAGATGAAATTGGCTCCGCCGGTTTCCTCCACATACGTTCTGGTGGCCGGATCCAGGAACATATTTTCATCAAATCCATTGGCATGAGCCGTTTCATGGGCATGAAGGCTCATAGCGTAATTTAATCCAGCCTTTACATGACCGGTTCCATGAGGAGCCGCACGGTCAAAATCGCTGACGCAGATCGTGATCGGCTTCGCTCCGCCCTTAAAATAAGGGCCCACAGGCGTCACAAACATTCTGAACTGATATTCATCTGATGGCTTAACGCCAATCACCGGGCCGGAAGCAAACATATACGGGCGGATATAAAGCGTCGCTCCGCTGCCATAAGGCGGAACCCAGGCTGCATTTGCCTTTACCACCTGATCCAGAGCCTCTAAAAAACGCTCCTTTGGAAATACCGGCATTTCCAGACGGCTGGCAGAATCCATCATACGCTCTGCATTTAAGTCCGGACGGAAGGTAACGATGCTGCCGTCCTCTGTGGTATATGCCTTTAATCCCTCAAAGCACTCCTGGCAGTACTGCAGGATACCTGCACATTCATTGAGCACTACATTAGAGTCCGCAGTCAGTCTGCCTTCTCCCCATGCTCCATTCTTATAATCTGCCACATATCGCATATCTGCGGGCATATAGCTAAAACCGATATTGCCCCAATCCAGATTCTTCTTTTCCATCTTTATTTCCTCCATTCCTGTCCGCGGAATTATTTTACAGCCATTATAGACTTATTGAATTAGAAAATCAACGGAAAAACGGACAGCCGGGTATATCATTCGGATATGGGAGGTATAACTCCTGTCAAAATGAGGGAATCCTCAAAGCCACCATCTGGCCCGAAGATTCCCTCTCAGCTGTCTCACCTGTTATGCAGTATTACACTTCAGGTATTCATATTTATTTCTGGCTTTTTCCGTCCCATACGCCATCTTTGTCCACATACCATCCATCTATATAGGTATCTGTCATTAAACGGCCCTTGGTTCCATCTGATGCTTCGTTAAAGTAGTACCACTTTCCGTCGATCTGATGCCAGCCGGTGTACATATATCCCTGTGTTCCGTCAGAATACGGGTGAAGATAGAACAGATAATCTCCATCACGGAACCAACCAGTAGCCATGTAACCATCTTCCTTAAAATAGTACCAACTGATTACATTATTCCAAACCAGCTGTTTCCATTCTCCAGCAGGCCATGTTCCATCAGGATACTCAAACCACCAGCCTTTATCGTCTCTGTGCCATGTTCCTGCGGTATTTTCTGCAGAAGTATACACTCTTCCGCCGGAAGCTGAACCGGAACTGGAACCATCAGAGCTTCCTCCATGATTTCCATTGCTGTTTCCATCGTCACTTCCGCCATAGGAAAGACCAAATCCCAATTCATAATAATTGCCGTCACTGTCTCTGTATGCGTATGCCTTTCCATTCTCATCCTTCATAGATTCCGGCATATACTGATCCTTTGCATATCCGGGAACATCGTTAGGAGAAATGCAAACGCCGTCTGCATTTACTTCAATTACACTATCATTTCTCGGAAGAGTAATCGGCATCTTTCCGGTCGGTTCATATGCACCTGTAATAACATCCATAGTTGCAGATGTAAGTGTATCAAAACCGGCAAGGACAACATCTGAATATGGCTCTACATTGCCAAGCATCCAGGCAAGCGTAAAGTTTACATTTGTAATAACCTTTCCTCCATTTGCTCTTACAGCTTCTGAAATCGCCTGAATTTCCTGAGCATTTTCAATCGTAGATTCCTCATGCGTTGCTTCAATCGGACGTCCCTGCTCATCTACATCATGGACTGTCTTATTCGTACATATATCCAGTTCAAGATATCCCTTCGTTGCTGAAAAATAATTTCCAGAAGACGGGTTTACAAAAAGCAGTGCATAATCTGCATCATTATAATTATTGGTTAATGTAAGATTATATCCGCCTGCCGCAAGGCTTTTGCGAAGCTCAGAGGTTGTTTCGGCAGACTTTTCCTGTCCAAAGTACTGAATAAATACCTTTTTGCCCTCAAGCTTATCTTCAGTCAGAGGCAGAACTCCTTCATTGTCCTTCAAAAGAACAACTGACTTCTGATGTGCCTCATATGCCTCATCCCAATTGCTTTCATTATCTACAACTGCCTTTGCTTCCTCAGGATCGCGGTACGGATTCTCAAACAGACCCAACTCAAACATTTCTTTTAAGAGACGCTCGTTGGACTGATCCAGATCAGCCGTTGTCAGCGTCACATCATCTACCGTATAACCATCCGGTACCGGTTTCTCTGTCTGATAGTAATCAGATTTAGGTCCGTCAGGTCCTCTGTTCCATGCTTCTACAATTGAGTTGACATCGTTCGTATCACTGATAATGTCTGTTCCGGCATTAACAGCAAGTGCATTTCTTTCCGGAACATCCAGTTCTTCTACACCCCATGCCATATTTCCGGTAATTCCGCTGTCGCTGTTTACATATCCTTCATGACCAATCTGATCTCTTAAAAGACCATTGATAAATACCTTATTAAATGCAAATCCAACCGGAACCATCTCAATTGGATCACCGTTTAAATCATACTGCGGTTCACTCTTCTGAGCTGCAGGTTTTGCATAATACGGCATAATTGATGAAACATTATTTTCTACTGCTTTGATAAAGGCTGGGAGATGATATTTTTCCAGGCTTCCCTCTGTCTGGTATACATTCCACTGGCCCTGTGAATAATGCGGATCAAATCCGTTTTCTCTGGCGCCTCCGCCCGGGAAGTGCTTTACAGTAAGGCCAACTCCGTTTTCTTCCACACCTTCCGTTCCGCCCTGGAAGCCTTCTACCAGCCGTCCAATAATATCGCTGATCAGTTCCGGACTCTCACCAAAGGTTCCATACGTTCTCTGCCATCTTGGGTCTGTCATCGTATCTGCCATATACATATAGCCCTTTTTCAGACCGCAGGCATCCCACTCGCTTCTGGCAATCTCTGCAAAACGGCTGATCAGGCCTGCATCTCCGCCATTGGCAATATCACCAATTACAGCAGCAGCCAGTCCGAGCGTTCCCGGCCATGTAGAGAATACACCGGACGCATCATTCATTCCAAAGGTCATCTGTCCGTTTTCATTTCTGGAGTTGGAAGCCATAACAACAGGAATACCTAAACCTGTTTTTTCTGCCACCAGATTCATCTGGTTCATCCAGGAAGCCATATCTTCCGGTTCCGGATTCTGACGAAGAATAAAGTGACGCAGTCCCCAATCTACAATAGCCTCTGTTGTTCCCAGTGTGCGTGATACGCCGAAAATTTCAGAAGACATATCGTCTGTATTTGAGGTTTCATCTAAAAGCCCTGTTTCTTTATCAGGATCCTTACTGTAGATACCCATACCTCGGGAATTGATAACCATCATTCCGGCCTTTTCCCTGATTGTCATCTTTTCTACCAGATCCTTCGCACGTGCTTCCGGTGTTTCGCGCCAGTCCTCATATACATCCAGCTGTCCGTTTCCATTGGAATCCTTGAAGTAGGAACCGTCCGATTCTATGATACTCTTCACAGTAGCTCCGATTGTAGGTCCATTATCATTTTCCTTATATACAAGGCTGTCATACCATGCGGATACTGTATTGTCCGTTGCGGTCGGATAAGTGGAATCCAGGCTGTTTAACTTCATCAGTTTATTCGGTTCTGTTAATTCGTAAATTCCATCTACGCCGGCTCCGCTGATCTTGTATCCATTAAAATGATTAAATACATTGATATAGGTATATGCACATGCATTATCAGCCTTCTTAATTCCCAGATACAGCTTGGATGGTCTTTCTCCCAGAAGATCTTCCGCTGCTTCTGCTGTCTGGCTTATGATATCCCAAAGAAGGCCATCCTCTTCTCTGGTTGGATCCTTCTCTTTATCCAATACTTTCCAGCTGCATCCTTTCTTTTCAGCAGCCTTTTGCATCTGCGGTGATACCAATATACGCAATTCCCTTTAGCCTTCAGTTTGGTTACATCAAATTCTGAATCGTTCTCAAACATCGGCCCGATTACTGCCTGACCCTTATAGTCATCCGGAATGCATACGCGGATATAGTTGGAGTATCCCTGAAGCGGCTTTCTGATATAAGGAATATCCTCCAGAAGAACGCCATAAATATTGGCCTTTCCTTCTGCCCGATATGTAATCTCCGTATACCCGTCTTTCTTTTCTTCCTTAAGCTTCTTCAGAATCGGCTTTGTCTGCATGGAGGTTTCAATGTCTTTAAACCACGCCGGACGATGTCCCAAAACAGGCTGGTTTTCAGCGATGGACATCATACGATCCCGCTCTTCTTCAATCAGATATCCTTCTGCAATCGCCTCATCCAGAGAACTTTCATACTGACTTCTGTAGTCCTCATAATCAGTATATAATTCCTTTAATTCCTCCTGAGACAGATATACCATTGATCCGCCGTCTGTAGAAGTTTTTCCATTAACGCCTCCGTAATATTTGGCAACCGGAACCGAAATCTGAGGTGGTACAATACCTTCTGTCAGATTTCCGTATGCATCCCTGGAATCCAGGTTAACATCCTCTACCGTAAAACCTTCCGGCATATCTGAGCCATCTACCCACTCAATCAGATTTGCAAAGACAGAATTCACATAAGAATCCATATTCAGGTCTGTATTCGCATTCGGACGGTCTGTCTCCGCATCCATCTTCATCGGCGGATAATTGCCGGCGGGACGTCCTGCCTGAATCTGTATCTCATCCGTCATATCTGGTGGGAAAATCTTTGAAGAATGGGCGCCGCCTGCTACCACATAATGACGATACATATCTACGCCCGGTTCATCCCCATCCTCTTTTATGTAATCCGGATTTGACTTAACACAACTGGAATAATCATTTTCTCCCTCTAACAGAATGTAGGGTACAGGAGAATCATAAGGAGTCGGGAAACTTCTGGATGCGCCGTGACTGCTTAAATCTGTATCTGCGTATGCGCCCACTACATTGACAAAACCATCAAAAACCGGATTTCCGTCACCCGTATCTTTATCATAATCCATACCAACTGCATTGGCCTGACCAAAGCAGTTCACATAGGTGTTCACATAAAAACCGGATTGAGACTGTCCCATAAGGAATACTTTGTCTGCTGTCTCTCCGCCTAAAAGTTCACTATCCGGAGTTTTCAGCATTACGCCCAACTGTCCCAGCATATCCCAGAACAATCCGTTGCGGTCTTTTTCATTCAGTCCCTTATCTCCCCATTTAAGGTTTTCATACCGTTTGGCATCAAAACGTTTTAAGGATTCTACATTGCAGTACTTTGAAGTAATGCCCACATAGGCATATCCATTTCTCATAAAGTAGTCATAGCTTCTGCGCCAGATATCCGGCAGATCCACCTTGCTGCTGGCATTCAGAATATCTACAAATACAACTCCGTTAAAATCGGCAGGATCTTCCGGCATATACACAAATACACGATTGGTATAGTCCTGCTTGTCCGGTCTAGACGCATTGCTTCTGGATGCATTGCTTCCGGTTGCGGTTGTAACCTTATGGTCGTCCTTTAAATCGTATACCCGTGTATTTCCGCTGAGGAAATATTCTGTTTCTTTGTAGTTGTATTTATCTGTGAAACCAATATTCTGCTTCGTTCTTCCGTCTTTCTGGCTCAGATACATAAAACTGTCAGAAGTTTCAGGAATTTCCTTAACCGACGGAGTATCGTTATGCATCTCAACTACCAGATCCAGCATATCCTTGCTGAGAGATTCATTGCGAAGCGCATTACTGTCCGTTGCTTTTTTAGGTTCACTGGGCGTAGCCAATGTAATCTGGCTGGGAGTCGCTACTCTCTCTGGAATCTGTACGGCAGAAGCGGTCTCTTTTTCTTCCTCAATTTCTGCTTTTTCTGATTCAGGCTCTTCTTCCGTTTCTGCTTCTTCTGTCTCAGCTTCCTCCTCAGTTTCTGCCTCTTCCGACTCAGATTCTTCTTCTGTTTCTTCTTCCTTCGACTCGGCTCCCTCCTCGGTTTCTGCTTCCGATTCAGACTCTTCTTCCGTTTCTGTTTCTTCCGGCTCTGTTTCCTCCTTAGTTTCTGCTTCTTCTGACTCAGCTTCCTCCTCGGTTTCTACTTCTTCTGGCTGATCTGAACCGTTTTCTTCTAGGGAATCCTCTTTTTCATCTTCCAGATCGGAACGTTCATCCCCCGCTTCATCATCTGTTAATTCTGCACCATAAACTTCGCTGACATTTGTCATGCCCCCACCCCCGGGTATAACGCCAACTCCGGCGGAAAGACTGGAGCCGGTCATAGAAGCAGCCAGGACCGCCGCCATGATCGGTTTCATTTTCTTTTTCATGTTTTTTCTCCTTTCCTTATTCTCCCCTATTTTCTGCCATGCGCGCTCAGGCAGAAAACATTTTGATTTTTAACAAAATGTTAACA
>ENA-OQAB01000212-OQAB01000212.1-human-gut-metagenome-genome-assembly--contig:-NODE-212-length-33422-cov-3.078901_pt1 | contig 33422 bp, 38 predicted proteins | sample MGYA00242490_ERZ504517 | MGnify/ENA primary metagenome ERZ504517 (study PRJEB26092, sample SAMD00036298) | human gut metagenome | host: Homo sapiens | study: EMG produced TPA metagenomics assembly of...
GATCATGCCGGAGCAGTTTCAGGATATTTACCGGCCGGATTATGTGATACCATTTAAAAAAGGTCAAAAAAGGACGCTCTGGATGCCCTGAAAAAACACTATCTGAAAAAACCGCTTCTTCCTTCTGTTTTTAAAGACGAAAATCATCTGGAAGAAATAAAGGCAGTGTATGTGCCTTTCTGGATGTACGATCTGGAATCCTCCGGCCGTTTCCAGTATCAGGGAACCAGAGTCAGATTCTGGGAAACAGAAAAATATGAATGTACGGAAACAAGCTTTTACCATATTGTCAGAAAAGGGAGCATGAAATTCTGCCGGATTCCGGTTGATGGTTCGGAAAAGATTGACGATACGATGATGGAAGCGATAGAACCCTACGATTACCAGGAACTGGAACCTTTTCAGCTTTCTTATCTGTCCGGTTATATGGCAGACAGGTATGACAGAGAACCGGATGAGCTGACAGACCGCGTACATGCAAGAATGGAAGAAAGTATGCGCCGGGCAGTGCGAAATACGGTGATCGGATACGATACGGTGATTCCTGTGCAGGAGGATATCAGGATCACAGGAAAAGGTCAGGTAAAATATGCGCTTCTTCCGGTGTGGTTTCTGAATACAAAATGGAATGGAAAAACTTATTCCTTTGCCATGAACGGACAGACAGGAAAAATCATCGGTGATCTTCCGGTAGGAAAAGATCTGCTGATCCGGTACTGGATGAAATATCATATATTTTCTGCTGCTGTCATTTTTGTTCTGTTTGTGATACTTATGCTGGCGGGGGTGATCGGATGAAAAAATTACATAAGCTTCCGGGTTTTCTGCCTGTACTTTTATGTCTGGCAGGAATCATGTGGCTGCCGGTATCTGTACAGGCAAAGGTATATGACAATTATGGGATTTTAAATGAGGAAGAAATAACAGCACTGGAAAAAGAGCTTGCAGAGATTGAAGAAGCCTATCAGTTTGAGACCGCATTTCTTATTACAGACAATGTGGGAGAGGAGATGGATTATCGTCAGTATGCTGCCCGTTTTATGCAGATGAACCAGGTGGGATACGGAGAAAGCAATGAGGGATTATGTGTGTTTCATCAGCCGGATGCCCGGAATATCACCATTGTATTCCGGGGAAAGGCCCAGGATCAGTTTACAGAAAAAATCCAGGACAGGATGCTGGATCACTGCACAGAGAAGCTGAAAAAGGACGATACTCTGGGCGCGTATCAAAGTATTGTAAAGGATCTGGAGCAGGGACTTTCCCGTGTCAGTCAGGGCAAAAAGATCCGCCCCATGGATATCTCTGATACGCCTCTGACCCTTTCGGTTCTGAAGTGGCTTCTGATTTCCATAGCTGCAGGCGCAGTGCCGGCTTTTGCAGCATCCTGGTATCAGAAGAATCGGATGAAGACAAATGTGATCCAGACAAATGCAGATCTGTATGCAGAGGCAGAGGAAACACAGTTCAGTCAGATGAGAGACATGTATATACGCAGAGCTGTGACCAGAAGGAGAAAACCGGAAAATAAAGGCGGAAATAACGGTTCTTCCGACTCGTTTACAAGCGGAGGAGAAAGCTTTTCCGGATCCGGCAGAAATTATTAACAGGAATTTATACAAAGAAGGAGTCAGGTGGACTTCTTCTTTGTATATTAGACAGAAAAGAATGAGCAAATCCGCGAAAAAAAATTGTCAAAATCCCATGAAAAATGCACAAAAAACAGGGTGATATATCATATAAATTGCATACATGCACAATTGATTTTTGACTTTCATATGTTATAATTTTTTTGTTAAAAAACTTATCCGGGGGGTGACGTAATTGAAAAAAATTCTTACTTTTATGAGTGTTGTCCTGGCTGCAGTTCTGGCCTTTCCGGCCAACGTATGGGCAGCGGGCAGCGGTGAGGCGGCAGCGCAGGTTCCGGTGTGGCTCTGTATTCCTTTTGCCGGACTTCTTCTGTGCATAGCAGTAATGCCGCTTGTAAAAGGCGAATGGTGGGAAGCCCATCAGCCGCTGATGGTCGGATTCTGGATCGCGGCCATGGTGCTTCCGTTTTATCGCAGTATACGGAGCAGGAAAAACAGTGGAAACAGTGCTGGAATGCACGGTCAATGATTATCTGACCTTTATTATCCTTCTGTTTGGCCTTTTCTGCGTATCAGGAAATATTACCATGGAGGGGGACTTTGCCGGTTCGCCGAGGATCAATGTAGGTCTTCTTGCTCTTGGGACACTGCTTTCAAGCTGTATCGGTACCACAGGAGCCAGTATGCTTATGGTGCGTCCTGTGATCAAAATGAATTCATGGAGAAAGCGCAAAAGCCATATTATGGTGTTCTTTATTTTTATGGTATCCAACATGGGAGGCTGTCTGACACCGATCGGTGATCCGCCGCTTCTTATGGGATTTATGAGAGGCGTTCCTTTTTTCTGGAGCCTTCATCTTCTTCCCATGCTTCTTTTTAATATGGCTATTCTTTTGTTTGCATTTTATCATCTGGATAAATGGGCATATCGCCGGGATATTGCAGAGGGCCGTAAGCCGGATATCAGCAAACCCGGTACAGAGTTCAGAATCGATGGTCTGCACAATATCGTATTCCTTCTCATGATCGTAGGTGCGGTTATTTTAAGCGGAGTGCTTCCGGGAATGCCGGCTTTTCAGGATGGGGCAGGAAACGTAAAAGGAATCCATATTTTCGGAGAGGTTACATTAAGTTTCCCGGCGCTGATCGAGATCGCAGTGATCCTTCTGGCAGCATGGCTGTCCTTCCGCACAACAAAACAGGAGATCAGAAGAAGAAACCATTTTACCTGGGGTGCGATCAAGGAGGTTGCAGTTCTTTTTATCGGTATCTTTATTACTATGCAGCCGGCTCTGATGCTTCTGAAATCAGTAGGACCTGAGCTTGGTCTTACCCAGCCGTCCCAGCTTTTCTGGGCAACAGGAGCGCTTTCCAGTTTTCTGGATAATACTCCTACCTACCTGGTATTTCTCACAACAGCAGGAACCCTTGGAATCACAAGCGGAATCGCCACATCTCTGGGAACAGTTCCGGCAAAGCTGCTTTCTGCGATTTCCTGCGGAGCAGTATTTATGGGAGCCAATACATACATCGGAAATGCGCCGAACTTTATGGTGAAGTCCATTTCTGATGAGAACGGTGTGAATATGCCTTCTTTCTTCGGATATATGCTCTGGTCCCTGGCGTTCCTTGTACCTGTATTTATCATAGATACTTTTGTATTCTTTTTGTAAGGAGGGCGGACAGATATGGAAGACAATCAGAAAAAATATACAGAGCTTGCCAACCGGATTTACGATCTGGACGGAGCGGTTTATGAATGTGTAGGATCTTCTCTTGGCCGGACCTTTACAGGAGGAAGAGAGAGAACAGTCCGGACTTTAAGCATGCTGATGTATACAAAGCCGGACGGACATCTTCTGAGAAGTGAGCTTGCTCTTATCAGCAACATGGCCCGCACCATTAAAAACAAAGAAGAAAAATCCAGGATGATGACAGAATATAATGAGATTCTTATGGAGATCGAGAAGCTGCCGGACGTATTCGGCAAGGTGGATATCCTGGATGATGAGAGAGTGCGTCTGAATCTGGCGGCAAAAAGAGAAAAGCTATCAGAAAATGACCATCTTGTGATCTGCATCAGCCGTACTCAGGGAAGTGCCGGAAATGATATCGGTTTTGAACTGGCGGACAATCTTAAGATCAATTACTATGACGTGGAAATCTTTGACCAGGTTATGAAGCGCCTGGAGGCAGATAAGGATGCAGTCAATGACGCGGAAAACTTTGTTGATTTTAACAAATATACGAAAAAAAGCGGCGGAAGCCTGAAAACCAGATTCCGGGAGTTTAACCGTTATCACGGCCTTCCAAAACAGGATGCAGTATTTTTTAATATGAGCGATCTCATCTGTAATCTGGCAAAAACAGAAGACTGTATTATTATGGGACGCTGCGCAGATATGATCCTGAAAAACAATCATATCCCTCATATCAGTTTGTTTATCAGTGCTCCGTTTTCGGTTCGTGTGGAACATATTATGGCTGTCAGAAACATGAACCTGAAGCAGGCAGTGAGGTTCCTGAAAAAAATGGACAGACAGCACAGAAAATATTATCAGTTTTATACCGGTGAGAAATGGGGAAAACCGGAAAATTATGATCTGTGTATCAACAGCGCAAACTATGGCATCAAGGAAACCATTGATGTGATCAGAAGAATGATCGGAAAATAAAAACATAAAAATCTCATACATTCAGCGTTTTGCGGCAGAGAAAAAGCCCGGCTGATGTATGAGATTTTTTTCTTAAAATAACCTGAAAATGCAGACAGGTGAAGCGTTGCGTTGGCCGGGAGATTATTTATTGACATCAATATAGCTGTACAGGGTGTATTTGGAAATGCCAAAATAATTTGCGACCTTGTCTCCTGACTTAGTGATCAGAAATGCCCCGGAGTCGTTCAGGAACTGAATGGCAGTTACCTTGTCTTCCTTATTCATAAGAGCCACCGGTTTGCCTACCAGAGCAACAGATTCTTCAATCAGATGATCCAGAAGATCATTGACATTATGGGTAATTTCTTTTGGCTTTTCTTCTGTGTTGACAGGAGTGACCAGATCATGAACTGCGCTTTCAATCATGGTCAGTCTGGAAATATCATAGTTGATCCCAAAAACATAATGGAGACTGCCGTCATCATCACGTATATAAGAGGTGCTGCACTTCAGAATTTTGCCGTCAGAAGTTTTCATCAGATATCCGGCGTGATCCCGGGGCTCATCCTGTGTCTTGTTATTATTATGCCGGATCACATCAAAAACCGCATTGGAAGGTCCGTCTCCGATCCCTCTGTTTGTCACATGTCCGTTTTCAATATACACGATAGAATTTTCCGGATCCTTTGTTTTCAGATCATGAATGACTACTTCGCAGTCAGGGCCGAACTGACAGGCAATATCGTGAGCAATCTGTTTCAGTACAGTAAGCCGTCCCATAGTTTACCTCCTCCGTTGTTGCTTTTTTCTTTTATATTAACATAATAGGATATAAATAAAAAGTTTTTTTGCGAAAAAAATTTGTGTAAAGCCTCAAGAAGTTTTGAGTAACCTGCGCAGAAACAGTTGAAGCAGGGGAAAAATATGGTATATTGAATAAAAGAAAGGGAAATCGGGGGTGTTTGATTATGAAATATTTACTAAAAAATGGTACGATAGTATCAGGTTCCGGTATACTTGATCAGGATGTTCTTATAGACGGTGAAAAGATTGTCAGGGTAGGAGAAAATCTGCCTGCAGAGGATGCAGAGGTTATTGACGTAACCGGAAAACTGCTTTTCCCTGGGCTTTAATTGACGGGCATACGCATTTTGATCTTGAGGTTGCCGGAACAGTAACTGCAGATGATTTTGAGACAGGACAAGGGCAGCCATTCTGGGTGGAACAACTCTGGTCATTGATTATGCCTCTCAGGACAAGGGCGGCCATACGCTGAAGGAAGGCCTGGAAAATGGCATGGAAAGGCAGACGGAAAATGTTCCTGCGACTATTCCTTCCATATGTCCATTGTAGAATGGAATGAGCAGACGGAAAAAGAAGTCCAGGATATGATCGATGAGGGGATTACAAGCTTTAAGCTTTACATGACTTATCCTGCCATGATCGTAAATGACTGTGATCTTTAATAAGATCCTGAAAAAACTGGGAGAGTGCGGCTGCTTTGCCGGAGTTCACTGTGAAAATGCCGGAGTGATCGACGCTCTGATCGATGAAGCCAAAAAACAGGGAAGAACAGGCCCGGAAAATCATCCTCTGGTACGTCCGGATACCATGGAGGCTGAGGCTGTCCACAGACTTCTCGTGATCGCAAAAGAGGCGGATGCTCCTGTTATGGTGGTTCATCTTACTAACCGCAAAGCCTATGAAGAGATTATGAAAGCCAGAAAGGAAGGACAGACGGTGTATGCGGAAACCTGTCCTCAGTACCTTCTTCTGGACGACAGTGCCTATTCCAGACCGGATTTTGGCGGAGCCGTTTATGTGTGCGCGCCCCCTATCCGCAAAAAGGAGGATCAGGATTGTCTCTGGGATGCATTGAAAAAAGAGGACATTCAGACCGTTGCCACAGATCAGTGCAGTTTTACTTTGGATCAGAAGGCTTTGGGCAGGGATGACTTTACAAAGATCCCCGGCGGACTTCCGGGAGTACAGACTAGGGGAACGCTGCTTTATACCTACGGTGTCCGTACCGGAAAGATCACGGAAGCCCAGATGTGCAGATTTTTATGCGAAAATCCCGCAAAGCTCTATGGGGTATATCCGAAAAAAGGCGTGATCCGGGAGGGCAGTGATGCGGATATTGTTGTTCTGGATCCGGAAAAGGAAAGTGTGATCTCAGCTAAAACTCATGCATACAATACGGATAATAATCCCTTTGAAGGATTTGCTCTTCACTGTGCCATTGACGACGTATTCCTGAGAGGTCATCATGCAGTGCAGGATGGAAAACTGAAAGAAGAAAAACTGGGAACCTTTATCCCAAGAGGAAAGAATACTTTGGAAGCAGAGAAATAAAAAATCAGGCTTTTCTATAAAATCCGTAGATCAGTGGAAAAGGAATGATTTGAAACCAGAAACTAACCAAGAAGCTGTTTTACACAAAAGAGAACAAACGGTTTACAGGAAAATACAGCAGGAATAATAAAAACTGCAGAGAGTCCCGTCTCAGAAAAGAAACGGACTTCTGCAGTTTTTATTTATGAATACGGATCAGAGATCAACGTGGATATTCTGTTCCTGGATGTGATGGCGTTTGGCATAGCCCGTAAGGAAAAGAGTCAGAGCGCCGTCCCCTGTTACGTTGCAGGCAGTGCCAAAGCTGTCCTGAAGAGCAAAAATAGTAAGCATCAGGGCAGTGCCGGTTTCGTTAAATCCAAGCACGCCGGTAATGATACCAAGGGATGCCATAACCGTTCCTCCGGGGACACCGGGAGCACCGATGGCAAATACGCCCAGAAGAAGACAGAAAAGGATCATGGTGCCAACAGAGGGAAGAGAGCCGTACAGGATTCTGGAAATCGTCATACAGAAAAATACCTCTGTGAGAACAGAACCGCAAAGATGGATATTTGCAAAAAGCGGAATACCAAACTGTACCATATCCTTCCGAAGCGGCTTTGCCTTCCCTGCGCATTGAAGAGCAACGGCAAGGGTGGCTGCTGAGGACATGGTTCCAACTGCGGTCAGATAAGCAGGACCGTAGTAACGTACCACATCCATGGGATTTTCATGTGAATAGATCCCCGCAAGAACATAAAGCAGAGCCATCCAGATAAAATGTCCGATCAGCACGATCACAATTACCTGAAGGAATACAGGAAGCTGTTTTGTGATAGAGCCCTCATATGCCAGACTGCAGAAGGTCAGGGCAATAAAGAAGGGAAGAACCGGAATGATCACTTTGGAAACAATAGAGAGAACAATTGCCTGAAATTCTTCAAGAACCCCTGTGATCATTTTTGATTTGTTCCAGGCTGCGGCAAGTCCGATCATAATGGAAAAGACCAGCGCGCTCATAACAGACATGATCTGCGGGATCTCCAGTTCAAAAATTACTTCCGGAAGCTGTTTCAGCCCTTCTACGTCAGTGGCAATGGATAAATGAGGAATCATTGCATATCCGGCTGCTGTAGACATAAAGGCCGCGCCAATGGAAGAGACGTAGGCGATCACAATGGCAACGCCAAGCATCCGGGAAGCGCTGTTGCCCAGCTTGGTAATAGACGGTGCAATAAAACCAATAATGATCAGAGGCACACAGAAATTGATCAGTTGTCCAAGCACGTATTTCAGAGTGACCACCACATTCAGGATACCGGAAGTGATGCCGGAGCCGTCTGTTGTATTCAGGATAATTCCGGATACAATACCAAGAATAACTCCTACAAGAAGCTTAAATGGTAAACTGGTAAAAAAACTGTTTTTTTCTTTCATAAGTAAAAATATCCTCCTTTAAGGTAAGAATCAGCAGTCCTGATCTACATTTACGCGGTCGATCATAATATTCAGTATTTCCGTATCAGTGGCCTTCATTCCCACACGGCCGATATATCCCATGCTTTTTATGGTTTCTTCCACATCGCCCCGGATGATCCCCTCCCCCGGAAGGAAGCTTTTATTCTGGATACTCATGTGAAAAGCCATTAAGGCAGCGTCAACAGAAGAGGCGATTTTTGCAGCGCAGGATGGTTTTGCGCCGTCGCATACAATTCCGCCTACATTTCCCAGCGTGTTGATAATAGTCAGGGAAACCTGCTGATAGGTTCCGCCGTACATGTAAGTGATTCCAGCTCCGGCTCCGCAGGCAGCGCTGACAGCTCCGCAGTATGCGGAAAGACTTCCAATATAATATTTCTGATGAATGGCAACCAGGTTACTGACAACAAGGGAACGATAAAGCTTTGCTCTGGAAACTTCCCATTCCTCCGCGTAGGTGATAACAGGAAGAGAAACTGTCATGCCCTGATTGCCGCTTCCGGAATTGATCACAACCGGCATGGAACAGCCGCCCATGCGGGCATCGCTTCCGGCGGCAGCTCTTGCGCAGGCTCTGGTAGTAATTCCTTTTCCCCATACATGCATCAGTGTTTTGCCGATCTGCGCCCCGTAATTATTGTCCAGGCCTTCCTGGGAAATTGCTGTATTTAAACGGATCTGACGTTCCAGAAGCTCCCGGACGTCCTCGATCTTTACCTGATCGGCAAAATCCAGAATGTCTTTTACCGTAAGCTTTGATTTGTCAACAGGAGGTTCCTCCTGCTTTTTCTCTGTGGTTTCTCCGGAAAAAAGAACCTGGCCGTCTTTGACGATCCTGGTGATGTTGGTGTGCTGGTCAACAATGGTCACTTCCGCATAGTGGCTGTCTTTTCTTACCTTTGCACAGATATAAAGATTGGAAACACCTTCTGCAAGGGTGCAGGAACAGATGTGTTTTTCAGCCAGCTCCTGAGCCTGTCTGATGTGTTCCGGACGGATGCCCTCAAGAACTTCAAGAGCTTTATCCGCATTGCCTCCTGTAATTCCAAGAAGCGCTGCAATATCAATTCCTTTCAGTCCTCCGGAATTGGGAACCGTGACGCCTTTTACGTTTTTTATAATGTTTCCGCTTAAATGCATTTCAACGGAATCCGGGAATTCACCCAGAATCTGCCGCGCCTTGGCTGCTGCATAGGCAATGGCAATGGGTTCCGTACAGCCCAGAGCAGGAACCAGTTCATGATGCAGGATAGCCAGATAATTGGCATATAATGCAGAATCCATATTTTTCCTCCGATGTTGTAGATAGATTCCTGATCATTTCAGAACGGCGCTGAAACTTCAGGTGTTGTTCCTGTTACTGTATGAAGTAACGTTTTTTTCATTATAATAGAAATTTGTGTGCCGAGTATAGTATAAAATCCGGGAATTTTGTAAAGAAACACAGAATGCCGGAAACGTTTCACAGATAAGACCCTGCAAGGCGTGCCGGCATATAGATCTGAAATACCGGCACATGCAGCGCAGAAGGTGGCTGACACTATATAAAAACAGTATTTTACGGAGTCCGATCCATCAGGTGCTCCACAGAATAATCGTGGGAGAATTGTGACAGAACTTATACATAATGACGATAAAAACGAGAATTTACAGAAAAATTAGTTGTTTTTTGACGAAAAGATATGGTATGCTGAAACAGTACCGGACTTTTAAGGAAAGCCTGAGAAGAATGGGCGTCAGAGAATGTAAAAAACAGTGAGATACGGCTGCAGTCAGAAACTGCGGTCTTTCTGTATATGTTCCGGTGTCCAGAAGGACACCGTTTTATTTTTTATCAGGCTGGGAGCGGATGCATGGGAAATATGACAGCCTGTATCTGGCGGAAACAGACAGGAAGGGAGATGTTTTATGGATACAAGAATTGCAGTGATCGCCATTATTGTGGAAGACCGTTCCAAAAGCGGGGAACTGAATCGGCTGCTCCATGAATATGGAGAATATATAGTAGGAAGAATGGGAGTGCCTTATCGTCCGAAGGGAGTGTCTGTGATCAGTGTGATACTGGATGCTCCCCAGGAAAAGATCAGCGCGCTGTCCGGAAAGCTTGGAATGCTGGAAGGCATTACCAGCAAAACCGTATACTCAAAAATGCCGGAGAAAGAGCTATGAAAGAACTGATCGACAAGCTGCACCATACACAGGAACTGACCAGGGAAGAATTTTTGACACTGCTATCCAACAGAAATACAGAGACAGATCTTTATGCCCGGAGGCTGGCAAGGGGGGTGCGGCAGAAAATATATGGAGATCAGGTTTATATAAGAGGGTCTGATCGAATTTACAAGCTACTGCAGAAACGACTGTTACTACTGCGGTTTAAGAAGGAGCAATCATGCCGCCCAGCGCTACCGTCTGACAGAAGAGGATATCCTTTCCTGTTGTCACAGGGTTATGAGCTGGGATTTCGTACCTTTGTACTTCAGGGAGGCGAGGACGGATATTTTACAGGGGAAAGGCTGGCCGGGCTGGTACGTCATATCAAAAAACAATATCCGGACTGTGCCCTGACACTTTCCGTGGGGGAACGAACGGAGGAAGAGTACAGAGCATTCTGGAAGGCCGGAGCAGACCGTTATCTTCTTCGCCATGAGACTGCAGACGAGACGCATTACCGGATTCTGCATCCGGAACCCTTATCTCTTCAGCACAGGAAGGACTGTCTCAGAACGCTTAAAAAGCTGGGATTTCAGACAGGAGCAGGATTTATGGTGGGGTCTCCGGGACAGACGGCAGAGACACTGGCAGAGGATTTTCTGTTTCTAAAAGAACTGGATCCGGAAATGGTGGGCATCGGGCCTTTTATTTCTCATAAGGATACTCCTTTTCGGAGCAGAGAGGACGGAACCCTTGAGGATACGCTGTTTTACCTGGCTCTTGTGCGGCTGATGCTGCCCCGGGCGCTTCTTCCGGCAACCACTGCTCTTGGCACCATTGCCCCTGACGGAAGAGAGCTTGGGATACTTTCCGGAGCCAACGTAGTCATGCCCAATCTGTCACCTCTTTCTGTGAGAAAAAAATATATGCTTTATGACGGAAAAATTTCCACAGGTGACGAGGCCGCAGAGTGTGTGGAACAGTTAAGAAAGAGAATGGAGACAATCGGCTGTTGTATTGTAACAGACCGGGGAGATTATAAAAAATAAAAGGACAGGCTGCTTCAGGGCAGCAGAAGGAGGACTTATGTATAATCCGAAATCAACAAAGGCAACAGAATTTATTGATCATCAGGAAATTCTGGATTCTCTGGAATATGCCAGAGCAAATAAAAATAATACGGAGCTGATCGAAGGGCTGATCGAGAGAGCAAGAGACTGTAAGGGATTAAGTCACAGAGAAGCAGCGCTTCTTCTGGAATGTGATGATCCGGTGCTGGTGGATAAAATGTATCATGTGGCAAAAGAGATCAAACAGAAATTTTATGGAAACAGAATTGTTATGTTTGCGCCTCTTTACCTTTCTAATTATTGTATCAACGGCTGTGTTTACTGTCCTTATCATGCAAAGAACAAACACATCCGCCGTAAAAAACTGACTCAGGAGGAGATCCGCCAGGAGGTAATCGCCCTTCAGGACATGGGACATAAGCGTCTTGCTCTGGAGACAGGAGAGGATCCCAAAAACAATCCCATTGAATACGTTCTGGAAAGTATCAAAACCATTTACAGCATCAAACACAAAAACGGAGCCATCCGCCGTGTGAATGTAAACATTGCAGCAACGACAGTAGAAAATTACAGGAAGCTGAAAGAAGCGGGAATCGGAACCTATATTCTTTTCCAGGAAACTTATAATAAAGAAAGCTATGAGGCTCTTCACCCCACAGGACCGAAAAGTGATTATGCATATCACACAGAGGCCATGGACCGGGCTATGGAAGCCGGAATAGACGATGTTGGCTGCGGAGTGCTTTTTGGACTGGAAACCTACCGTTATGACTTTGTGGGAATCCTGATGCACGCAGAGCATCTGGAAGCCCGGTTTGGAGTAGGCCCTCACACCATCAGTGTTCCAAGAATCTGTCCGGCTGACGATATTGACACAAAGGACTTTACCAATGCAGTTCCGGATGAGATTTTCCAGAAGATCGTAGCCGTGATCCGCATTGCAGTTCCTTATACAGGAATGATCATTTCCACCAGAGAGTCTCAGAAATGCAGAGAAAAGGTATTGGATCTTGGTATTTCCCAGATCAGCGGAGGCTCCAGAACCTCTGTGGGAGGCTATGCAGAGGAAGAGGCAGAGGAAGACAACTCATCACAGTTTGATGTCAGCGACAGACGTACTCTGGATGAGGTCGTAAACTGGCTTCTGGAGCTGGGTTATATTCCAAGCTTCTGTACAGCCTGTTACCGGGAAGGACGCACAGGAGACCGTTTCATGTCTCTTGTAAAGAGCGGGCAGATCGCCAACTGCTGTCATCCCAATGCCCTGATGACGCTGAAAGAATATCTGGAGGATTATGCTTCCCCGGATACAAGAGAGAAAGGCCTGAAGGTGATCGAGAAAGAGCTTCAGACGGTGGAAAGAGAAAAAACAAGAGAGATCTGCGCAAGGAATCTCAAAGAGATTGAACAGGGAAAAGAGATTTACCGTTTCTAGGTCAAAGCAAAAAAAGGCTTGCATAATCCACCCGGAATGGGGTATCATGGTGGTATGCTATAAAGGAGGAAAATTCTTATGAAGAAATCCAGATTACTGATTGCACTGGCAGGTCTTACTCTTGTTGCATCCGGCTGCGGATACAGCACTGGAGGAGAGGATTCTACCGTGACTGTGATAAAAGCAACCCCAACCCCTACTGCAACGCCCACACCGGCAGCAACACCTACACCGGCTGTGACAGCAACACCGGTGCCGCAGACCTCTCAGACAGCAAGCGGCGTCAAGATCATACAGAAAAATGTTACATATTATGCAAACAATGAGGCGAATATCCGTACAGACTGTGTAACAACAGATCAGACAAATATCATCAAGAGCACCAAGGTAGGCGATCAGCTTACCGGCACAGGCGTCAGTGAAGACGGCCAGTGGATCGAGGTAGACCTTGATGGACAGAAAGGGTATGTCAGCGCCCAGTATGTGACCACTGAGGCTCCGGCAGTAACCCCTGCGGCAGAAGGAACTGCCGCGCCGGTTCAGTAAAAAAAGCGAAGAAAAACCAGAGCATATTTTCTATTTGGAATAGAGAAAAGCTCTGGTTTTTAAATATTGTTATTCCTGGATATTTGTCCTATAATTAAATTAAGAAAGTTCCGGGAGGTGGTAAAGAATGTATAATATCAGTTTGAATGAGCAAGTGATACAGGCAGTAGAAAAAGAAACAGTTCACTTAATAACAGAGGCTATGGATCTGATGTGGTAAAAATTATACTTTATGGCTCTTGCGCCAGAGGGGATTATACGGAGGATTCAGATATTGATATTGCTCTGCTGCTGAAAAGTGATCGGTTGAAGGCAAAAAAATACGGCAGTGTTTTAGCCAATATTGCAACGGAGCTGGCAATGAAATACTTTGCGGTTGTAAATTTTGTATGCCTTCCATATGAGGAATATATAGACAAAAACGATTGGTATGATTATTTTCGTAATATAAAACAGGAAGGGAGAGTGTTATATGGATGAAGGATATTATATGGCTCTTGCAAAGGTGAGAATGGATCGGGCTGAAGAGCTTTTAATAGAAGCAAAAGATTTATTAGAAAAATCATCATATAAATCTGCAAATAACAGAGCTTTTTATGCAATTGAATAAAGTGTAAAGGCTCTTTTGGCAACTGAAAAAGTAGAGGTTGCCACTCATAACGGAGGATTAAACAGTTCAATTATCTCTTTATTTTTAAAGGAGATGGAATATTTACTTCTCAGGATTACCAGAAAATTGTCAATGCAGACCAAATTCGTAATGCATCAGATTATGATGATTTTTATATAGCAAGTAAAGCGGAATCGAAACAGCAGGTAGAGAATGCCGAGTATATTGTAAATAAGATCAATAACTACTTAAAGGATAAATTCGGTTCTGTCTTATAATAACAAAGTAAATCTATTTTGCACTTATATAACAAAAGACCAGTTTATTGTACAAAACTGGCCTCGAAAATTTCTTTATTCTAATTTACTCCGGATAAACCAGCCGTTCCTCTTTGATATCGTAAAGAACCTCTTTTAAATATTTATCAGCCAGATATTTTGCCATGTTCAGGTTCATATCCAGATAGTTGCCGCAGTCCTTTGCAGAAGCGCCTGGGATTTCTCCTTCAAAGTCCCGGATGAATTCAAACATTTCTGTTATCAGTCCCACAATATCCTTTGATTCGTAATCTCCTGCCAACAGAAGATAATTTCCGGTGCGGCAGCCCATTGGACCCCAGTAAATGACTTTTGGTCCAAATTCTGTATGATTTCGGAGAAAAGTAGCTGCCAGATGTTCCATGGCATGAAGCTCTGCAGTATTCATAACAGGCTCTTCATTGGGGGAAGTCATACGAATGTCAAAAGTGGTGATCACCTGATCGCCCAGATAGTCTTTTCTGGAAACATAGATTCCCGGCTGAAGCTTAATATGGTCTATGGTAAAGCTCGCAATTTTTTTACATGTTTTTCCTCCTGGATTTTTATACTTCCTATATTTTAAGTTACTGCTCACGACCTTTGCAGTAACCTGGTCAAAATGCATTTTAAATTGTCTTTAGTGATGGCATTTTGCCCTGTATGTCTCGGGATTTTGGCATATATACGCCAAAACACCCTGCGGGATAGTGACCTGTGACTATTTTAACAGATTAGGTTCCAGGTGACAAGTAATTGACTTTATTTCTACAGAATGATAAACTAATATACAATTCAGATGTGCATAAAGGAAAGGCTCAGAAGGCATTCACAGAGCTTCCGGAGCCGGAAACTGCAGAACGTGGACAGCCTTTGTTTCAGGAAATCATGATTCCGGTAATAAGGAAGACATTCAGGATGTGTAGAATCTTTCCAAAATGCGTCAGTAAGAGAGGTATAGACTATGATAAATGATAAAAAAGTTTTATTCAGCGGAATGCAGGCAACAGGAAATCTCACACTGGGAAATTATCTTGGCGCTCTGAAAAACTGGCTGACTTTAAGTGATGAATATGAGTGCTTTTACAGTGTGGTAGATCTTCATTCGATCACTGTTCGTCAGAATCCGGCAGAGCTTCGCAAAAGCGCCCGCAATCTTCTGACTCTTTATATTGCAGCAGGCCTTGACCCGAAAAAGAACTGCATTTATTATCAGTCCCATGTTTCCGGTCATGCTGAACTGGCCTGGATCTTAAATTGCTTTACTTATATGGGCGAGCTGAACCGTATGACTCAGTTTAAGGATAAATCTGCAAAGCATGCGGATAATATCAATGCAGGTCTGTTTACTTATCCGGTTCTGATGGCAGCAGATATACTTCTGTATCAGACAGACGTGGTTCCGGTTGGAATTGACCAGATGCAGCATTTGGAGCTTACCAGAAATATTGCAGAGCGTTTCAATAACATTTACGGAGATGTGTTTACTGTTCCGGAAGCATATGTTGGCAAGGTGGGAGCAAAGATCATGAGCCTTCAGGATCCCACCAGAAAAATGTCCAAATCTGACGAAAATCCCAATGCCAGCATTTATCTTATGGATGACCCGGATACCATTATGCGTAAATTTAAGCGCGCGGTAACAGATTCCGAGGGCTACGTAAGCTACAGAGACGAGCAGCCGGGCGTAAAGAACCTCATTGAGATTTACTGTGCCTGCACAGGAAAAACTCCGGGTGAGGCAGTGAAAGAAATTTTGAGGGAAAAGGCTATGGTGAGCTGAAACCGGCGGTTGCAGAGTCTGTTATTTCTGTTCTCAAACCTCTTCAGGATGAATTTGCCCGTCTTTCCAGGGATAAGGCATATATTGATTCCATTATCAAAGAAAATGCAGAAAAGGCTAATTATTTTGCTACCAAAACTCTGCGCAAGGTTCAGAGGAAAGTTGGTTTTCCGGACAGGATCCGGTAAGAAAAAGGGAAAGAGAAACTCCGGCATATGAACATAATCTGACAGAAAGTCACAGGAAGGTTTTCTGTCAGCAAACAGCAGAATCAGGAGGAAAATAAAAATGAAACATAAAACTCTGGCAGTACTTTGTGCAGTAGTCCTTACAGCAGGTATGATGACAGGATGCGGACAGAAAACAGAAGATACAAAGACAGAGAGCGGCAGCGAGAAGACAGTCAGTGACGAGATGGCAGAAAAAGCGGGATTCAGCGACGGTACCGGTGAGGAAGCTTCTGATAAAGAGGAAGCTTCCGATGCAAAGGATACAAAAGAGGCAGTTCTTGATACCAGTAAAGAGCTGACAGGAATCCATCATGCGCAGATCAATGTGAAGGATTACGGCGAGATCCAGGTAGAGCTGGATGCAGATACCGCTCCTGTCACAGTGACCAATTTTGTAAAACTGGCTCAGGAGGGCTTTTATGACGGACTGACCTTCCACCGTATTATGGACGGCTTTATGGTTCAGGGCGGGGATCCTCTGGGAAATGGAACCGGCGGCTCTGATGAAAATATCAAAGGCGAATTTTCCAATAATGGTGTGGAAAATAATATTTCTCATACAAGAGGCGTAATTTCCATGGCAAGAGCTATGGATCCGGACAGTGCAAGCTCTCAGTTCTTTATCGTGCATGAGGACAGCACCTTCCTGGACGGAGATTATGCAGGCTTTGGCCATGTAACAGAGGGAATGGACGTTGTGGATGCAATCTGTAAGGATGCGAAACCCACAGATGACAACGGAACCATCAAACCGGAAGAACAGCCGGTGATCGAGAGCATCACCATTGTTGACTGACATACAGGGTAAAAATAAATCCTTGTAATTTACAGTACAGAAGTATATAATAATTACTGTTCACAGGTTGCCGGGAACAGTAACCTATGATAAACAATAAAACAAAATAAAGCAGACGGGAGCTTGTATGACAGGCTGAGAGGAAGGTATGACCTTCGACCGATAACCTGATTTGGATAATGCCAACGTAGGGATGCCTGAGCATAAGTGTATGTATAACGGGAAATTACCGAAGCTGGTAGTTTCTCGTTTTTTATTTACCGGGAAAGCAGTTCCTTTTCCATGGGATTTTGAAATGCGGGGCGGAACAGTCTGGTTTCTGCTTGAAAAGAGGTGAAAATATGGTAAAGATCAACGGCAAGCTTCTGGAGGCAGAGGGAAAAACTCTGACAGAATATCTGGAAGGCGCAGGCTATCAGATACCGCGTGTGGCAGTAGAAAAAAATGGAGAAATTGTGCCAAAGGCAGAGTATTCCCACACGGTTCTTAAAAATGGAGACAGCGTTGAAGTAGTGAGCTTTGTAGGAGGAGGCTGAATGATTCCAACCAGAGAAGAAATGGAACAGGCATTTAAGATGCGTCACGGAAAAGAACTGCAGGAGAAATTTTCTTCAGCAGTGGTGGCAGTCTGTGGTCTGGGAGGGCTTGGCTCTCACATTGCCGAAGCCCTTGCCAGGGCCGGGATTGGTAAGCTGATCCTGATTGATTTCGACTATGTAGATGTCAGTAATCTTCACCGGCAGCAGTATAAGGCTACACAGGTAGGAAAGAGCAAAACAGAAGCAATGGAGGAGAATCTCAAAGAGATCGCGCCGTATCTGAACACGGAAGTACATAATGTAAAAATAACCCGGGACAATGCAAAAGAGCTTTTAGAGGAGGCAGATATTATCTGTGAGGCCTTTGATGATGCAGAAAGCAAAGCCATGCTTACCGATGTGGTACTGTGCAGCATGCGGGAAAAATATCTGGTAGCCGCATCGGGAATGGCAGGAATGGGAAGTGCCAATGATATCCGTACCAGAAAGATCACAGAACGTTTTTATCTCTGTGGAGATGAAACCAGCGAGGTAAAAGAGCAGCACAGCCTTGTGGCTTCCAGAGTGATGGTATGCGCAGCCCACCAGGCTCATGCAGTCCTGCGCATACTTGCCGGAAAATAATGCTGCTGCCACAATTTTACAGCAACAGTAATAAATCAAAGCTTATTCCAGACAGCAGCAGTCAATGGGAAAGCGCACTGTAAATCGTGAGATATTTAACTGCGCAAATAACAGTGGAAGAACAATGCACAAAGAGAGGAAACGGACAATGAATGATAAGCTGATCATAGGGGGACATGAATTTAACTCCCGTTTTATTCTCGGCTCAGGAAAGTATTCCCTGAAGCTGATCCAGGCGGCAGTAAAGGACGCCGGAGCAGAAATTATTACACTGGCAGTACGCCGGGCAAACACAAAGGACCAGGAAAATATCCTGGATTTTATTCCAGAAGGAGTGACCCTTCTTCCCAATACCAGCGGGGCGAGAAATGCTGAGGAGGCAGTGAGGATTGCCTGTCTTGCCAGAGAACTGGGCTGTGGTAATTTTGTAAAATAGAGATCATGCGTGATTCCAAATATCTGCTTCCGGACAACCAGGAAACCGTAAAAGCAACAGAGATCCTGGCGGATAAAGGATTTGTGGTCATGCCGTATATGTACCCGGATCTGAATACTGCCCGTGATCTGGCAAATGCAGGAGCAGCGGCAGTGATGCCTCTTGCTTCTCCTATTGGCTCAAATAAAGGTCTGGCAACAAAGGATTTTATCCAGATTCTTATTGATGAGATCGACCTTCCCATTATTGTTGATGCAGGGATCGGAAAGCCTTCCCAGGCCTGTGAGGCAATGGAAATGGGCGCGGCGGCAATTATGGCAAACACAGCTCTTGCCACAGCGGGAAACCTGCCTCTGATGGCTGCTGCTTTTAAACAGGCCATTGAAGCCGGACGAAAGGCATATCTTGCAGGGATTGGAAGAGTGCTTACAAGAGGAGCAGCTGCTTCTGATCCGCTGACAGGATTTTTAAGGGATTAGAGGTGAGTAAAGTGGAAAATCAGTTTTTTGTAGATTCTGAGTATCTTTCTGAAAAAGCTTTGGAAAAAAAGCACCGTCTGGAGACAGATCCTTCCTTTCGGAAAAATCATATGGAATATCTGCCCGGGATGGAACAGATTGAATCTCAGGTGTGCGGTCACGTTATGGATCAGATGAAAAGCTATGACTATTCGGCTTACACAGCTTCTGATGTAAGGGCTGCGCTGAATCATGAAACCTGCTCCGTGGAGGATTTTAAAGCTCTGCTTTCTCCGGCGGCAGAGCCGTTTCTTGAGGAAATGGCCCAGCGGGCCCGCATGGAGACAGGACGGCATTTCGGAAACACCGTGTATCTCTTTACGCCTCTGTATATTGCAAATTACTGCGAAAATTACTGTGTGTACTGTGGATTTAACTGCTATAACCATATCAGCCGCATGAAGCTTTCCATGGAGCAGATTGAAAAAGAAATGAAGATCATTGCAGACAGCGGTATGGAGGAGATTTTGATCCTTACAGGAGAAAGCCGCAGTCAGAGTGACGTAACGTATATTGGAGAGGCGTGTAAGCTTGCGCGGAAATATTTTCGTATGGTAGGACTGGAAATCTATCCGGTAAATACAGACGAATATGCTTATCTTCACCAGTGCGGCGCAGACTATGTGACCGTATTTCAGGAAACCTATGATACGGATAAGTATGAACAGCTTCATCTGATGGGGCACAAAAGGGTATGGCCCTACCGTTTTGACGCTCAGGAGCGGGCTCTGCGGGGCGGCATGAGAGGAGTGGCTTTCTCAGCTCTTCTTGGGCTTTCCGATTTCCGTAAGGATGCTCTTGCAACCGGGCTTCATGTGTATTATCTTCAGCGAAAATATCCTCATGCAGAGATGTCTCTGTCCTGTCCGAGACTTCGTCCTATTATTAACAATGATAAGATCAATCCTCTGGATGTTCATGAAAAGCAGCTCTGTCAGATTATCTGTGCATATCGTATTTTTCTTCCGTTTGCCGGAATTACCGTATCATCCAGGGAAAGCGCAGAGTTTCGGAACGGCATTGTGAAGATTGCCGCAACAAAGATCTCAGCAGGGGTGTCCACAGGGATCGGCGATCACGAAAGCAAATACAAGGGCAGGGAATCAGAGGAAGAAAAAGGCGATGAACAGTTTGAAATTGATGACAGCAGAAGTCTGGATGTGATGTACAGAGACATTGCAGAGGAAGGGCTTCAGCCGGTTCTGAATGATTATGTATATGTATAAAGAAAACAGGAACTCAGATATTTTGTGTATCACAAACAGGAAGCTCTGCCGGGAAGACTTTATTACCAGGATGCGGAAGATCGCAGCCGCTCATCCGGCAGCGGTGGTTGTGAGAGAAAAAGAGCTTTTGGAAAAGGATATATGGAGCTTGCGGAAAAAATTCTGAACATATGCAGGGAACAGGAAACCGTTTGTATTCTGCACAGCTTTCCGGAGGCAGCTCTGGAGCTGGGATGTGACAGTCTCCATCTTCCGCTTCCGGTTCTCATGAAAATGGAACCCGGCAACGGCAAAGCTTTCGGGTTCTGGGAGCCTCCTGCCATTCTGTGGAGGATGCGGTACTGGCAGAAAAACTGGGATGTACTTATATTACGGCAGGGCACATTTTTGATACGGACTGTAAAAAGGGACTGCCCGGGCGGGGACTGGATTTTCTGAAAAACGTATGTGCAGGTGTTTCCGTTCCTGTTTATGCAATCGGCGGTATCTCCCCTGCCAATATCAGTAAAGTAAGAGAGGCCGGGGCAGCAGGAGCCTGTGTTATGAGCGGGCTTATGGTCTGCGAAGATCCGGAGGATTATTTGCAGGAGTTTAAAAGACAGGAATAAAAGAGAAACAATATTTTTACAGAGCTTTGTATTCTGAATAAGGGGAAAGGACAAAAGATCAACATGAAATTTCATAAAGATATGCTTCTTCTTTATGCAGTGACAGACAGAAAATGGACGGGCAGGCAGACCCTGTACGAACAGATTGAAGAGGCTCTCAAGGGCGGAGCGACCATGATCCAGCTTCGGGAAAAGGATCTGCCGGAAAGTCGGCTTGTGGCGGAAGCAGAAAAAATAAAAGAGCTCTGCCACAGCTATCATGTTCCTCTGATCATTAACGACAATGTAAAGGCAGCGCTTTTAAGCGGAGCGGACGGTGTACATGTAGGAAAAGAGGATATGGCGGTTTCTGACATACGGAAAATAGTTCCGGAGGATTTTATCATAGGAGCCACTGCAAAAACTACAGAGCAGGCCAAAAAAGCAGAACAGGGGGGCGCGGATTATCTTGGGGTGGGAGCTGTTTTTCCTTCTCCTACCAAACAGGATGCCATTCGTATTACAAGAGATCAGTTAAAAGAAATCTGCAGCGCGGTTTCTGTTCCGGCAGTGGCCATCGGCGGGATCACCAGGCAGAATATAGAAGAGCTTGCGGGAGGGAAAATGGCAGGGGCAGCCGTAGTATCCGGGATTTTTTCCGCTCAGGATATACAGAAGGAAACGGCTCTTCTGAAGAAAAAAATACAGGAGGTTTTAAATCTATGAGCGTTCATGCAGCTCTGACTATTGCAGGAAGTGATTCCAGCGGGGGCGCCGGGATCCAGGCAGATATTAAAACCATGATCACAAACGGCGTGTATGCCATGAGCGCCATAACGGCCCTGACTGCCCAGAATACAACAGGCGTGCGCTCTGTCATGGAGGTGCCGCCGGAATTTCTGGGAGACCAGCTGGATGCGGTATTCGAAGATATTTACCCGGAAGCAGTAAAGATCGGCATGGTATCTTCAAAAGAACTGATTCAGGTAATTGGAGAGAAGCTTCGGTTTTATCAGGCAAAAAACGTGGTGGTGGATCCGGTTATGGTGGCTTCCAGCGGCTCCTCCCTGATGAAAAATAACGGGGCAGAGATGATGATAAAAGAGCTGTTTCCCCTTGCGTCTCTGATCACGCCAAATATTCCGGAGGCAGAAATTCTTTCCGGCTGTGAGATAAAGAATAAACAGGATATGGAGGCGGCAGCAGAAAAGCTCAGTGATCTTGGCGCAGCGGCAGTTCTTTTAAAAGGTGGCCACAGTATCAGTGATGCAGACGATCTTCTCTGCGTGGAAGGACAGAAGATCTGGATCAGAGGAAGAAGAATCCATAATCCCAATACCCACGGAACAGGCTGTACCCTTTCTTCGGCGATCGCATCCAATCTTGCAAAGGGAATGGAAATGGAAGAGGCGGTAAGAAAAGCAAAGGAATATATTTCAAAGGCTCTGGAAGCCGGACTGGACCTGGGAAAGGGAAGCGGCCCTCTGGATCACGCATTTTTATATGGCAAATCTGTAAAACAGAAAATAGATATAAATGAATAAAATCAGTATTACAAAAATAAAGACACGGAAAGGAAACGCTTTATGAGAGAATATAAAACACAGATGGAGGCTGCAAGACGTGGGATTATCACTCCGGAAATGAAAAAGGTTGCAGCAAAAGAGTACCGCACAGAGGAAGAAATCAGAGAGCTTGTTGCAAAAGGCCAGGTGGCTATCTGCGCCAACAGACTTCACACCTGCATTGAGCCAAATGGAGTAGGCTCCATGCTGCGTACAAAGATCAATGTGAATCTTGGAGTTTCCAGAGACTGTAAGGATTATGACATTGAAATGGAAAAGGTAATGGCAGCAGTGAACATGGGAGCTGAGGCTATTATGGATCTTTCCTCTCATGGAAACACACAGCCTTTCCGCAAAAAACTGATCCGGGAATGTCCGGCTATGATCGGGACCGTTCCTGTTTATGACAGTGTGATCCATTATCAGAGAGACCTTTCTACTTTGACTGCAAAGGATTTTATTGACGTGATTCGGCTTCATGCACAGGACGGCGTTGATTTTGTGACTCTTCACTGCGGAATTACCAGAAAGACCATTGATCAGATCAAAAAACACAAAAGAAAAATGAACATTGTATCCAGAGGAGGTTCTCTTGTTTTTGCCTGGATGAGCATGACAGGGGAGGAGAATCCTTTTTATGAGTATTATGATGAGATTCTGGATATCTGCCGGGAATATGATGTGACGATTTCTCTTGGCGATGCCTGCCGGCCCGGCTGTCTGGCAGACGCCAGCGATGTATGCCAGATCGAGGAGCTGGTCCGTCTGGGTGAGCTGACAAAGAGAGCCTGGGAAAAGGATGTGCAGGTTATGGTTGAGGGACCGGGACATATGCCTCTTGATCAGATCGAGGCAAACATGAAGCTGCAGCAGTCCATCTGCATGGGAGCGCCCTTTTATGTTCTGGGACCGATCGTTACGGATATTGCGCCGGGCTATGATCACATCACTTCTGCCATTGGAGGAGCCGTTGCAGCTTCAGCAGGAGCTGCCTTCCTCTGCTACGTAACTCCTGCAGAGCATCTGGCCCTTCCCAATGTGGAGGATGTGAAGCAGGGGATCATCGCATCCAGGATCGCGGCACATGCAGCGGATATTGCAAAAAAAGTTCCTCATGCAAGAGACATGGACGATGCCATGGCAGATGCAAGAAGAACCTTTGACTGGGAAAAACAGTGGGAGTGCTCCATTGACCCGGACACTGCCAGAAGCATCCGGGATGACAGAGCTCCGGAGCATGAGGATACCTGTTCCATGTGCGGGAAATTCTGCGCGGTACGAAGCATGAACAAGGCTCTGAACGGAGAATATATTGGATATTCTTTTAAGACCTGGAGCGGGCTTACAGCTTTATGATAAGAAACAGGGATGGGCGGATTATTGGGACGGTTAAAATAATCGCTGCGGATCACCAGATACTTCCTGGGATCCAGAGCAGAAAGCCAGGCAAGAACCTGGTCCCGTTCCTGAAATCCGGAGTCCCCTCCGCTGTAAATGCAAAGGGAGATCAGCCCGCTTTTCTGAAGCAGAGAGAGTCCCTGCTCCAGAGCCTGGATGCTGGTTTCGGCCTTTGTGGACAGGGAATGATCTCCTCCGGGAAGATAGCCCAGATTAAATACAATACAGCTGACAGATCCTGGAGAAGCATAGCTGCCCATATTGATATGGGAATCAAGGATCAGCTGATAATTTTCGGGAGCGCCTGCACACTGCAGGCGCTTTCTGGTATTAGTAAGAGCCATTTCCTGAATGTCAAAGGCCAGTACCTGTCCGTTTTCTTTACAGAGTGTACTTAAAAGCAGGGTGTCGTTTCCGTTTCCCATGGTGGCGTCAATACACAGATCTCCGGGTTTTACCTGTTCCCGGATAAACCGGGCACACCATTGCGTGATCTGACAGGAATCCATAAAATGTGTCTCCTTTTAATAACTGGTTGTCAGGGAAAGATACAGGTTCCCCAAATTATCCAAGATAGCTTTTCAGAAGATTGAAGGTATTTTCCACACCTTTTTGTGGCTTCTTTCATATCCGTGAGAAGCGTATACGCCCGGACCGATAAGACCGTGGCGCGCATCCACTCCCGCGCTTAAAGCTGCATCTGCATCAGAACCGTAATACGGGTATACATCTACGGCAAAATCCACATCCGCCTGTCTGGCAGCCCGGATAAGTCCGGAAACAACATCATAATGATAAGGTCCCCGGCTGTCCTTGGCGCAGATGGAAACCTGACATTCCGTACATTCCAGACCTTCCCCTACACAGCCCATATCCACGGACAGAAGCTCTGTCACCTGTTCCGGTATGGAAGCGCAGCCGCCGTGTCCCACTTCCTCGAATACGGTAATGTGCTGGTAGATCCTGCGGTCAGGAGTAATATTTTCATCTTTTAAATATTTGGCATAGCCCAGAAGAATGGCAGTACTCAGCTTGTCATCCAGAAAACGGCTTTTAATAAAGCCGGAAGGAGTGACAACTGTTCTGGGATCAAAGCAGACAATGTCTCCGGTCATAATTCCAAGAGCTTTTACCTCCTCGGCAGAAGTTACCAGCTCGTCCAGAAGAACCTCCATGTCCTTGTAGGTTCTTTTTGTATCATTGTATTCTCCGTTTACGTGAATGGAGGCGTTGCATAACTGGAAAGTTCCGGTATAGGTTTTTCCCTCTCTTGTAATGATACGGCAGTTTTCTGCTTCCGCATTATTTGCATTCATTCCTCCTAAAGGACTGAGTTTCAGCCGACCCTCGCCGGTAATAGAAGAAACCATGGCTCCCAGTGTGTCGGTATGTGCCATCAGCATAACAGGTCCCTTTGCAGGATCCTCTGTATTTTCCTCTGTGCCCCGGGAGATCTGCACCAGAACGCCGCCCTTTGTGGTAAGCTGCGGATCATATCCCATTTCTCTGTAGTTTTCCAGAAGCCACTGGGATACATGTTCTGTGTATCCGGAAGGACTGTCAATGGAAAGAAGTTTCTGCGCCTGCTGAATGATATATTCGGTATAGTCTTTCATTGTGAAGTCTCCTTTGTAAAAATTTCTGTACTGTAAATGAGCAAATTCAAAAAACGCACAAAGTAATTTCTGTTTATCCACGTATCATAGACAGATCGGTTCCGGCAATTTTTGGTGTCCGTTTATTTTTCCGTGCTAAAATCCGGTATTTCCTCATTTATCGTTTTGCATTTATTATAAGAAAAAACACACCCAAGGTCAATTACAGAAGAGTTATTTTCCATAAAAGAGTTACTGCCAGGTAATGGTTGGCACTTTTTTTATACAGAGTGACAGAGCAGAGATAAGCCCGAGCTGCCAAAAGGGAGACTGATATATATGCCGGAATCCGTTATATACAGTACAAAATGCCACCATCAAGGGTGTATAAAAATATAAACACAGGAAAAATCCATTGCAATTAAAAGAAGGGATTGGTAAAATAAATGGACAGGTAAAAAAGCTTTGGTCTGTTCAGACCATTAAAGGGAGGGAATCGAAATGTTAAAGGGAAAAACAGTACTTCTGGGTGTAACAGGAAGTATTGCAGCATATAAGATCGCTTATCTTGCCAGCGCGTTAAAGAAGCTTCATGCGCAGGTTCATGTATTAATGACAGAGAATGCCACGAATTTTATCAATCCCATTACATTTGAATCTCTTACAGGAAACAAATGTCTGGTAGATACTTTTGACCGGAATTTTCAGTTCCAGGTAGAACATGTGTCCATTGCAAAACAGGCAGATGTGGTGATGATCGCTCCTGCAAGCGCCAATGTGATCGGAAAGCTTGCTCACGGGATCGCAGACGATATGCTGACTACCACGGTCATGGCATGTAAGTGTAAAAAATACATTTCTCCTGCCATGAATACAAATATGTACGAGAATCCCATTCTCCAGGATAATCTGAAGATTCTCCGCCATTACGATTATGAAGTGATCGATCCGGCGGTGGGATATCTGGCATGCGGAGACACCGGAGCCGGAAAAATGCCGGAGCCGGAAATTCTCTTACAGTATATATTGAAAGAAATTGCTCGGGAGAAGGACTTAAAGGGTAAAAAAGTCCTTGTAACTGCAGGGCCCACTCAGGAGGCTATTGACCCGGTCCGCTATATCACCAATCATTCCTCTGGAAAAATGGGATATGCTCTTGCCAGAGCTGCCATGCTCAGAGGAGCAGAGGTCACACTTGTAAACGGTCCCTGCGCGATTGCGCCTCCCCCGTTTGTAAAAATGATTCCTGTTGTCACTGCGAGGGATATGTTTGAGGCAGTCACATCGGTAAGTGAGGAACAGGATATTATTATCAAAGCTGCAGCAGTGGCAGATTACCGTCCGCTGCATGTGGCTGATGAAAAGGTAAAAAACAGGATGGAGAAATTAGCATTGAGCTGGAAAGGACGGACGATATCCTGAAGTATCTGGGAGAGCACAGACGTCCGGGACAGTTTTTATGCGGATTTTCCATGGAAACACAGAATATGATCGGTAATTCCAGGGCCAAGCTTGAGAAAAAGCATCTGGACATGGTGGCAGCCAACAATCTAAAACAGGCAGGCGCCGGGTTCCAGGGGGATACTAATATCCTGACCCTGATTACACAGAATGAGGACGTATCACTTCAGCTGATGAGCAAGGAGGATGCAGCCAATGCCATTCTGGATAAAATCCTTTCTGTCTTAAAAGAAAGGGAAGTGTAACCCGTTTATCAGGAGGCGGGCAAATACATTTACCGCCCGCAGTTCCGCACCGTATTGTATCCCTGTAAGAGGGAACGATAACAAGGAGGAAAAAATGAAAACAAAAAACAAATTCACAACATCACAGCTTACTGTACTGGGATTAATGTCAGGTATTCTTCTGCTTATGGCATATACTCCTTTGGGGTATCTGAACATTGGTCCGCTGGCCATTTCTTTTAATGTGATTCCAGTAGCGGTCAGTGCAGTAGTACTTGGTCCCGTAGGCGGCGCAGTAACAGGAGCCATTTTCGGACTGACCAGTTTTGGACAGTGTATTGGAATTGGAGGAACCAGCGCCATGGGCGCCGTTTTGTTTGGTATCAGCCCTGTTCTTGCTTTTCTGCAGAGGTTTATCCCAAGACTTCTTATGGGAGTTTGCGTGGGATATATTTTCAGAGCAGTACGGAAAAAAACCAATATTTATGTTTCCTGCGCAGTGACCGGTTTTTTCTCGGCATTTTTAAACACAGTATTTTTTATGACAGCGCTTGTAGGTATGTTTGGAAACACGGAATATATCAGGGAACTGATAGGAGGACAGAATGTAATCCTGTTCTGCTGTGCTTTTGTGGGTATTAATGCAGTCTGCGAAATGGCAGCATCTACTGTGATCACCGGAGCGGTGGGAAGTGCGCTTTCCAGAGCAAGGCTGATTCCGGCATCTCAGATTGCAGTGAAATAGAGCAGCTGATAAAGGAATGAACAGAGATGATTTTAGCAATTGATATTGGAAATACAAATATTGTAGTCGGATGTATAGACAGAGAAAAAACTTATTTTGTGGAACGTCTTTCTACTGTACCGTACAAAAACAGAACTGGAATATGCCATTGATCTGAAAAACAGTTCTTGACATTTATCACATTAAAGGACAGGAAATTGAAGGATGTATTATTTCTTCTGTTGTTCCTCAGATCACAAATGTGGCAAAGCTTGCCGCAGAAAAGATTCTTAAAAAAGATGTGATGGTGGTTGGTCCGGGACTTAAGACAGGCCTTAACATTATGCTTGACAATCCTAGCGAAATGGGAGCTGACCGGGTGGCTGACGCAGTGGCGGCCATGACCTTTTATCCGGTGCCGCTGGTGATCGTGGATATGGGAACTGCAACAACGGTTTCTGTGGTAGATGAAAAGAAACGGTTCATGGGAGGAATGATCCTTCCCGGAGTGAGAATTTCACTGGATGCCCTTACTGCAAGGGCATCTCAGTTAAGTGGCATCAGCATAGAAGAGCCAAAAACGACTGATCGGAAGAAATACAGTAGACTGTATGAAAGAGCGGAATCCTTTATGGAAATGCTGCGGCAGTGGACGGTATTGTAGACAGGATCGAAGAGTATCTGGGACAGGATGTAACGGTGATCGCTACAGGAGGAATGTCAAAAAAGATCATTCCTCATTGTAAAAGAGAAATGATCTTGGATGCGGATCTTCTTCTAAAAGGGCTGCTTGTGATCTACGAAAAAAACAGATCATAAAAATTCCTGAGCCATGTCCTGAGGGACAGGCGCTGTCAGGCACATCTGTCTGCCAGTTATGGGATGAGAAAATTCTATCTGTACAGAATGAAGAGGCTGGCGGCTGAACCGGCGGTAATCCGGGCAGTACAGATAGTCTGCAGGAAGCGGGTAGCCCAGATATCCCATATGTACGCGGATCTGATGGGTGCGCCCGGTTTCCAGATGAAGTTCCAGAAGAGAGTGATCGTTTCTGGTATCCAGCCTTTCATAAAAGGTAACTGCGGATTCGCCTCTGTCAAAATCTACACATCGTTGAATTACAGAATCTCCAAGCCTTGCAATGGGTGCGGAGATTTTTCCTTTTTCCGGGGTGATTCCTTTTACTACTGCCAGATAAGTGCGGCGGATTTTCCGGTGTTTCATCTGAGTAGAGAGGATAGCGGCGCTTAAAGGATTTTTGGCCAGGAGCAAAGCTCCGGAGGTATCCCTGTCAAGGCGGTTGATACAGCGGAAGGGGCAAAACAGATTTTTGCTTTCAAAATAAAAAGCAGAGCCGTTCGCCAGGGTGTTTTCGTAGTTTCCCATGGAAGGATGCACCGGCATTCCTGCAGGTTTATCTACGGCAAGAATATCTTCATCTTCATATAAAACAGAAAGGTTCATGGGAACCGGAATAATATGTTCTGTGGAGCCTGTTTCCGGAACCAGGATTTTCAGAACATCCTGATTTTTTAATAAGGTACGTCCGCCTGCTTTTTCGCCATTGAGATAAATGGCGTTTTTTTCTGCTTTCATGGAAGAAAGGATATGTCTGGAAAAACCTTTTGAACGCAGAAAATTCAGAATCTGCATATTGGCATCCGCTTCTGTTATGTGGTAGGTAACTGTTCGATTCATAGAGAAGTTCCTTCTTCCTTTTCTGTAGATTGAGCGTTTGAGTCAGAAGTAATCTGTTTTTTGCTTTGTTTTATAAGTTTCCGGTAGGCTCCGGCAGACATACCGCAGTATTTTCGAAAGCTCTGGGACAGATAACTCTGAGAGGAAAAGCCGGCCTGGTGGGCAATATCTGAGATTCCATAATCAGAATTTTCAAGAAGCTCTTTGCATACCTCGATCCGTTTCCGGTTCAGGTAGCTGATAGGAGAAATTCCATAGTATTTTGTAAATTCATGGCTCAGATAATATTTATTCAGATGGCTGAAAACAGCAAGATCATCCAGAGTAATGGATTCGCTGTAACTGGAATCCAGATACCGTTTTACAGCAGCGCAGGCTCGGCTGGGGTGCTGAGAAGAAATGACTTCAAAGGCAGAATCTGTAAGCCGTTTCAGCTGCAGGGTAAGGATTTCCAGAAGATGCATGCAGATGCTTTCATATCCTTCTGCCTTTTTGTCCAGCTCCTGGAAAATCGCGTTAAAATAAAAAAGAAGATCCGCCTGTTTTTTTCTGCAGTTAAAAATCTGGAAATCCCGGTGGTCATTAAAAGAAAAGGAAATTCCGTCCACTCCCACAGTAAAATAACTTAAAGGAGAGATTCCGTTGGAAATTTCCGTATGGCTCAGATGGGGATTGACAATAATAAGATCGTCTTTTTCAATAGGGAAAATCTGATTTTCAATCAGAAAGCTTCCTTTGCCCTCCCGTACATAAAAAAGTTCTGTAAAAGTGTGGGAATGGGGGATGCTGGACCAGTCTCCCTCATAGCGTGAGGCTGAGGCTGAAATAAGTACAGCATTCATGGAAGTTTCTGTTTCTGATGAAAAATGAAGAGACTGATTGCTCATAAAAACTCCTTTCCGCAGTTTCTGTTATCATATCATAAAAAAATTCTTACAGCAAGATTTCTAAAAAACAAAGCAAAAAGAGAATTGAATTCATGTGCAAGAATTATTATTCTATAATCATAATGAAAAAACTAAGCGTATGTACAGGGAGTTTTTTGCACAAATTATATGGAGGTATGAACATGGCAGAAAAAAGAGGAAGAGTCACGATTCCTACAGATCTGGACGTGATCAGAGAGACACTTGATATTATGAAAGAGTGGGGCGCAGATGCCATCCGTGACTGTGACGGAACAGAGTTTCCTCAGGAACTGAAGGATACCGGATCCAAGATCTATGCAACTTATTACACAACACGTAAGGATAACGACTGGGCAAAAGCGCATCCGGAGGAGATCCAGCAGATGTATATTATGACATCCATCCACACAGCAGTGGAAGAATCTCTGGAAATTCACCTGATGGATCATCTTTACCCGGATATGCTTGCTGTAAATACAAGAGATGATATCCGCAAATGGTGGGAGGTTATGGACCGCACCACAGGACAGCCGGTTCCATGCGAAAAATGGTCTTATCATGAAGAGACCGGAAATGTCAGGATTCAGGCAGTTCCTTTTCATCAGTATACCGTAAGCTTTCTTGCATATATTATGTGGGATCCGGTCCATATGTACAATGCAGTTGTCAATGACTGGAAGGATGTGGAGCCGCAGATGACCTTTGATGTGCGTCAGCCTGCCACAAGAGAGTATTCTCTGAAACGTCTCCGCCGTTTCCTGGAAACCCATGAGTATGTGGATGTAGTGCGTTTTACTACATTTTTCCATCAGTTTACTCTGATCTTTGATGAGATGGCAAGAGAAAAATATGTGGACTGGTACGGATATTCTGCATCAGTAAGTCCTTATATCTTGGAACAGTTTGAAAAGGAAGCAGGCTATCCGTTCCGTCCGGAATACATTATCGACCAGGGATATATGAATAATACATATCGCATCCCTTCTAAGGAATTCCGTGATTTCCAGGCATTCCAGCGCAGAGAGGTTGCCCTTCTTGCAAAAGAGATGGTAGATATTGTTCATGAGTATGGCAAGGAAGCCATGATGTTCATGGGCGATCACTGGATCGGCATGGAGCCGTTTATGGATGAATTTGCCCAGATTGGACTTGACGCAGTAGTTGGAAGCGTTGGAAACGGCGCAACACTTCGTCTTTTCAGCGATATCAAGCATGTAAAATATACAGAGGGACGTTTCCTTCCGTATTTCTTCCCGGATACTTTCCATGAAGGCGGAGATCCGGTAAAAGAAGCAAAAGTAAACTGGGTAACTGCAAGAAGAGCCATTCTGAGAAGCCCGATCCAGAGAATCGGTTATGGCGGATATCTGAAGCTTGCCATTCAGTTCCCGGATTTTGTGGATTATATTAAAGAAGTGTGTCAGGAGTTCCGTACTCTTTACGACAATATCCAGGGTGTCACTCCGTACTGCGTAAAGAAAGTGGCTGTCTTAAACTGCTGGGGTAAAATGCGTGCATGGGGTAATCATATGGTCCATCATGGCCTTTACTACAAACAGAACTATTCCTACTTCGGAATCATTGAGGCTTTAAGCGGCTCTCCTTTTGATGTTTCCTTTATCAGCTTTGAGGACATCAAGGCAGATCCGGCGCTTCTTAAGAATTTTGACGTTGTGATCAATGTCGGCGATGCAGATACTGCCCAGAGCGGCGGAGAATACTGGATCGATGAGACAGTAAGCACTGCAGTCCGTGAGTTTGTCTATAACGGCGGCGGCTTTATCGGCGTAGGTGAGCCTGGCGCTCATCAGTGGCAGGGTAAATTCTTCCAGCTGGACGATATTCTCGGTGTGGAAGAAGAAAGAGGCTTTAACTTAAATACAGACAAATACAACTGGGATGAGCACAGAGATCACTTTATTCTGAAGGACTGCGACGGAGAAGTGGATTTTGGCGAAGGCAAAAAGAACATCTTTGCTCTTCCGGATACAGAGATCCTGATCCAGAAGGACAAAGAAGTACAGATGGCAGTAAATACCTTTGGAAAGGGACGCGGCGTTTACATCAGCGGTCTGCCGTACAGCTTTGAGAACAGCCGTGTGCTTTACCGCGCAGTGCTCTGGTCCGCATCTGCAGAGGAAGAGCTGAACTGCTGGTATTCCACCAACTACAACGTAGAGGTTCACGCCTATGTGAAAAATGGCAAATATTGTGTGGTTAATAACACTTATGAGCCTCAGGATACTACTGTTTTCCGCGGAGACGGCAGCAGCTTTGATCTTCACATGGAAGCAAATGAAATCAAATGGTATGAGATCGGATAAGTCTTACTGAAAGACCTCCCTTCCCATGTAATCAATAACCGCCTGTATTTCCGGCGAAATCCACTTGTTTTTGTGGTAAAGGATCTGTTTCCAGATTTCGATATTCAGATCCGGCACGGGAATACGGGCGAGTTTTTTTTCCTGAACAGCTGTTTCTGCCACATAATCCGGCAGAAAAGAGACTTCCAACCCTTTTTGCAGCATCTGTGTGATCAGGCTGGTATCGCTGAGCTCCAGAAAAGGAGTGATCTCCAGAGAAAGACTGGTCAGGTGCTGATCCAGAAGCTTCTGATAGCTGGTATTCCTTTCTGTAAGGATAAAGGATTCATGGATCAGCTGCTTTACAGGAACAGATTCCCGGGATGCCAGAGGATGAGCTGAAGAACAGAAAAAAATGGCAGGAAACAGGAGCCTCATAGGCGATCACATAGTTTCTGTCATAGATATGGTGATCCAGAGTGTACACAAGATCAATTTCATTCTGGCTTAAAAGCCGGAACATTTCTTCTGTGCTGGTGCTGATGACCTCCAGGGAGATATCAGGGAAATGCCGGTGGGAACTGTTCAAAATTTAATTCCTGGGAACAGCCAAGTGAACTTAAAGAAGGAG
>ENA-OQAB01000213-OQAB01000213.1-human-gut-metagenome-genome-assembly--contig:-NODE-213-length-33223-cov-4.586355_pt1 | contig 33223 bp, 34 predicted proteins | sample MGYA00242490_ERZ504517 | MGnify/ENA primary metagenome ERZ504517 (study PRJEB26092, sample SAMD00036298) | human gut metagenome | host: Homo sapiens | study: EMG produced TPA metagenomics assembly of...
GCGCCAGAATCCTCTGGGCATCTTTAAAAGAATAAAAAAAGAAATGGACGAGAGCGAGAAAAACTCACTCACGTCCATTCGCGGTGGATGATTTAGTTGGCACCCCAACATTTGACAAAGAGCCTTTGTTTTTCTATTGTAGCAAATATTTTGCAAAAAAATCAACTGAAAAGACCGCTTCCGCCAATCGTCGACTGATAAAAAACAGCCTGCCGTCACAGACAGCAGGCTGTTTCCATCATAGCATATAAAGGCCGACAATGAGTTCCTTTCCGGAACGTATCTGCATGAAAGGGTACATGGCTATCCTTTTAAGCAGATACATCACCGACAGCGATGAATCAGTTATTGGCAGCCGGCAATTCACTGGTGCAGTGCGGGCAGCGCGTGGCATCGTCAGCGATAGGCTGGCGGCAGAAGGGGCACAGGCGCGGATCCGCAACGGGTGCCGGTTTTGGCATCAAACGGTTGAGCTGCTTGATGACGATAAAAATAGCGAAGGCAATAATTAAAAATTCAAGAATCGTATTGAGGAAAGAGCCGTAAGCAATAACCGGGATACCGGCTGCTTTGGCATCGGCCAAAGTTTCTACCTTTTCGCCGTTCATGCTCAAAGGAATGAAGAAGTCAGAAAAATCGATTCCGCCGAGGAGCACACCGATTGGCGGCATAATGATGTTATTGACAAGAGACGTAACGATTTTGCCAAAAGCACCGCCGACAACGACGCCGACTGCCATATCAAGGACATTCCCCCGCATGGCGAATTCTTTAAACTCTTTAATAAAACCCATGCTATCCACTCCTATTCAAAATATAATGATGAGATATTGGTACATCTATTCTATCACTACTTCTCAAAAAGTGCAAAAGGTTTTGGAGGAATTTAGTACAAATTATTTTCTATTTTGCATCGAAATTGCCAAAGGGCTGTTACCGGATACCGGCCAATTTCGCCGGATCCATGGCCTTATCGAAATCTTCAGCCGTAACCCAGCCCAGTTTCAGGGCTGATTCTTTGAGGGTCAAGCCTTCTTTCGCCGCCGTTTTGGCAATGGTGCAGGCCTTATCGTAACCGACTAAGGGTACAAGGCCAGTGACCAGGATCAGAGAATTGTAAAGATTGGTCTCGATTCGTTCTTCATTGGGTTCAATGCCGACGATGCAGTGCTTGCGCAGGGATTCCATGCAGTCCGACAACAAGCGGATCGACTGGATAAGGTTGTAGGCAATGACCGGCATAAAGACGTTCAATTCAAAGTTGCCCTGGCTGGCGGCGATACCCATGGTTGCATCGTTGCCCATGACCTGGACGGCAACCATGGTCACGGCTTCGCACTGCGTCGGGTTGACCTTGCTGGGCATGATGGAGCTGCCCGGTTCGTTTTCGGGAATACGGATTTCGCCGATGCCGCAGCGCGGTCCCGATGACAGCCAGCGGATGTCATTGGCGATTTTCATGAGGTCGCAGGCAAGGCCTTTCAGCATGCCGTGGACGGCAACGAGTTCATCTTTACTGGTCAGGGACTGGAATTTATTCGGTGCTGTATGGAAGGGCGTCCCCGTCAATTCACTGACGATTTCGGCAAAGCGGCGGTCATAGCCTTTCGGACAGTTAATGCCCGTGCCGACAGCCGTGCCGCCCATAGCCAAATCACGGAGAAAATCGACGCCGCAGCGAAGCATTTCCTTATTGCGTTCAATCATCCGGGCCCAGCCGCTGAATTCCTGTCCCAATGTCAAAGGCGTCGCGTCCTGCAGGTGGGTGCGGCCGATCTTCACGATGTTTTTAAAGGCTTCCTGCTTATCATGCAAGGCTTTATAGAGGGCATCCATAGCCGGAAACAGCTGCTGTTCGATGAGCAGAACCCCGACCATGTGAAGGCCCGTCGGGAAGGTATCATTCGAGCTTTGAGAATGGTTGACGTCGTCGTTGGGATGGACGCGCTGTTCCTTGCCCGCTTCTTTAAGGATAGCCGCTGCCCGATGGGCTACGACTTCATTGACGTTCATATTGAACTGGGTCCCGCTTCCGGTCATCCAAACGGCCAGGGGGAAATTGCCGTCAAGTTTCCCTGCCAATATTTCATCGCAGGCCCTTGCAATGGCATCGGCCTTATCGGCATCGACGACGCCCAGTTCCTTATTGGTCAGTGCGGCTGCTTTTTTCAGATAGGCAAAGACCGTGACCATTTCGGCAGGAATCTTTTCGGTCCCGATTTTAAAGTTTTCAAAGCTCCGCTGGGTCTGAGCGCCCCAGAGTTTGTCTGCCGGGACCTTAATCTCTCCCATCGAGTCTCTTTCAATACGATATTCCATAGTATCCTCCTTTAAATTCCCATGGCAGACGGATAAAAAATACGAGCATCCATCGTTTTTAAGTCAGCTGCCATGAGTGGTCTGAATTCCATTTGGGCTATGATATCCCGCTCTATATCGATACCCGGTGCGATTTCGGTCAGCATCAAGCCGTCTGGTGTCAAACAAAATACAGCTCGCTCGGTCACGACCAGGACGTCTTGATTCCGAGCCGCAGCATACGTCCCGGAAAAGGTAATCTGTTCGACCGTCTTCTTAAATTTCTTATAACGTCCTTCATGGTCGATGATTAATTTTCCACCCTCACAGTGTTCCCGCAGTTGACCGGCCGTAAAGGTTCCCATGAAAATCAACTTCTTCGTAGCCTGTGTCAGATCCATAAAGCCACCGGGTCCGGTGACACGGCCGTTGAATTTCGAGACATTGACATTCCCTTGGACGTCGATTTCCGCCAGTCCTAAGGCGCAGAGGTCGAGGACCCCGCCGTGGCAGATATTAATCATATCAGACAGCTTCAATTCGGCTTCTGCATTGATGGCCGCGCCCATATCGAGTCCCGATAAGGGAATACCGCCGATGATGCCCGAATCAGCCGCCAAGGTCAGGCTCGGACCGAATCCTTCTTCCGCCGCAACGGCACCGATGATTTCAGGAATGCCGATACCAAGATTCATGACGTCGCCCTTTTTCAGTTCCATCGCCGCCCGGCGAGCACAGATTTTTCGGTTATCCAAGGGATGAGGCGGCAAAGATTGGATAACTACCCGTTTTTCACCGCTCAGTTCGGGCCGATAGCCCCTGGCGGCAAAGCTTTGGACGTGATATTTCGGGCGGGGCACGACGATGTAGTCGACGAGAAAATGAGGAATCTTCACTAATCGCGAGTCAAGGCGTCCCCGAGGTACGACATCTTCTACCTGGACGACGACGATTCCCTTTGACTGGCGCGTCGCTGCGGCGACTTCAAACTGCTCGCCGATCATAGCTTCCCGCTCAAGGGAAATATTACCGTCTTCATCGGCTAAAGAGCCGCGAATGAAGCAAATATCAAGGGGAAAGGCAGGATAATAGAGGTACTCTTCTCCCTCGATATGAGCCAGGCGAACGATATCCTTTCCTTCGGCCATCGTCTTGTCATTGGCTTTGCTGCCGTCGAGGCGCGGGTCGGCCAAGGTATGGAGTCCGATATCGGTCCAAACACCTTTTCGTCCGGCAGCCAAGGCTCGATACAAGTCCAACAGGGTTCCCGCCGGTACGGTATAAGCCAGGCAACTATTTTTTGTCACCTTGTCGGCTAATTTCTTTTCCGCACCGAAATGGCTGGTAATGATTGTCTGTAGGAGTCCGTCCGCTGCCAGTCGATCACCGCCGCGTCCCCCACCGTCGCTCGTCCCGGAAATTTTCACTAAAGTCAGACTGCGTGGATGCCCCTCTTCGGCATATCGGTCATGCAAAGCTTTGAACAACCCGTCCGGCGTGCCAAACCCGGCTTGACCGCTGACAGCCAGGGTCGTGTCATCACGGACCAATCGCGCCGCCTCATAAGGCGTGATAAATTGTACCATCGGTTCCCCTCCTGTCGCTTTGATACAAACCTTTTGACTGTTAGAAAGAAAGCCCCTTTACCATAAAGGGGCTTTGTGAATCGTAAGCGATTACGACAAATGTTTTAATCCTTTAGCACCGATATCGCGGCGAACTTGCTGGCCGTCAAAGTGGATTTTATCCACTTTGTCATAAGCCTTTTCAATGGCACTTTTAAGGTCCGGTGCCACAGCCGTTACACCGAGAACACGGCCGCCATGGGTCACATAGGCCCCGTCCTGTTTGGCCGTTCCCGAATGGAAGACCATCGTATCGTCGCTGTCGATACCGTCGAGGCCGTTGATGACATCGCCCTTATGAGACGAGGCAGGATAGCCGGCAGAGGCCATGATGACGCAGCAGGCCGAAGCATCTTTCCAGTGAACCATATCGGGCGACAAGGTTCCCTTCGTGCAGGCATACATGATCTGCGCCAGATCGCCGTCGAGAAGCGGCAGGACAGCCTGCGTTTCCGGATCGCCGAAACGGCAGTTGAATTCGACAACTTTCGGACCGTCTGCCGTAATCATGAGGCCGGCGTAGAGGCAGCCCTGATAGGTAATGCCTTCGGCCTTAAGGCCATCCACGACGGGCCGTAAAATCGTATCTTCAACGACTTTTTGGATAGCCGGCGTAAAGACCGGAGCCGGTGCGTAAGCCCCCATGCCGCCCGTATTGGGTCCTTCATCATTATCAAAGATGCGCTTATGGTCCTGAGCTGAAATCATGGGCACGATGGTCTTGCCGTCGACGAAGGCAAGAAGGCTTGCTTCTTCACCGACCATGCATTCTTCAATGACAATGCGGCCGCCGGAAGCCCCGAAGATGTGATCTTCCATCATAGCATTGACGGCTGCAACAGCTTCTTCTTCCGTCTGGGCTACGACGACGCCCTTACCGGCAGCCAGACCGTCCGCCTTGACGACGATGGGAGCGCCTTGTTCATGAATGTAGGCTTTGGCGGCATCGCCGTCGGTAAAGGATTCATAGGCTGCCGTCGGAATCCGGTATTTCTTCATGAGATTCTTGGCAAAGACCTTGGATCCTTCCATCTGAGCCGCCGCTTTATTGGGGCCGAATACAGCCAATCCCTTGGCCTGAGCTACATCGGCCAGACCTTCCGTAAGGGGTACTTCCGGACCGACGACGAGCATGTCGATGCCTTCCGAAACGGCATAATCAGCAATGCCTTCGAGGTCCGCTAAGGAAATATCGACGCATTTGGCGATATCCGCCATAGCGGCACTGCCGGGAATGGCGTACAAGGCATCGACACTCGGGCTCTGAGCTAATTTCCAAGCCAGGGTATGTTCGCGGCCGCCGCCGCCGATGACTGCTACCTTCATTACTTTGCAGCTCCCTTCTCAACCTGTTCCGCCAGATACGCTGCGATAGCCGTATCGTAGACAGCCGTATGATGGAAGGCTTCCTGCGCCAATTCCAAGCGATATTCATCGGAAAAGGCACCGTCTTTTTGGAGGATGGAAATAATTTCACTATACTTGTCGGGATTGGTTACGATAGCGACATATTTGTTATTCTTCGCCGAAGCACGAACCATGCAGGGACCGCCGATGTCGATGTTTTCAATGGCTTCGGCCAAGGTGACATTCGGTTTGGCAATGGTCTGCTGGAACGGATAGAGGTTGACGACGACCAAATCGATTGGCGTAATGTCGTGATCCTTCATGGCTTTGACGTGTTCCGGATTATCACGGACAGCCAAAATAGCGCCGTGAATCTTCGGATTAAGGGTCTTGACGCGGCCGTCCATCATTTCCGGAAAGCCCGTTACGTCCTGAACGGCAATGACCGGTACGCCTGCTTCTTTTAACGTACGCATGGTACCGCCCGTCGAAATGATTTCAATGTCGAGAGCCGCCAGGGCCTTGCCCAATTCGACGACGCCCGTTTTATCAGATACACTAATGAGTGCGCGTTTTACCTTCATGCTAACCTTCCTCCTATTCCTGAGTTCCCAGGACGACATTACCGCGAACCGTCAGTTTGTCGTCACAAAAGAGTGCCGCTGCCTTAATGTACGTCGGATGTTCCTTCGTGAGGATACGAGCCGCCAGCGTATCTTCCGTATCGTCTTCATAGACCGGAACGGAAGACTGGAGGATAATCGGACCGGCATCCATATCAGGCACGACGAAGTGAACCGTGCAGCCGGCAATCTTGACGCCGGCTTCAATGGCCTGACGCTGTGCGTGGAGGCCGCGGAAAGACGGCAAGAGAGCCGGATGGATATTGAGCATCTTGTGTTCATAATGAGCGATGAAGTCGCTGCTCAAGAGACGCATGAAGCCGGCCAGGCAGATGAGGTCTGCTTCATAAGGAGCAATGGCTTCGAGGATATATGCTTCAAAAGCTTCTTTCGAATCAAAGGCCTTGCGGTCGGCTAAGATGACCGGTATCCCCCATTCGCGGGCCCGATCCATGACCGGTGCACCGGGGATATCGCAGACCAAGGCCTTGATATCAGCCTTGATGGTACCGGCTTCGACGGCATCGTGGAGGGCAATGGCATTGGAGCCGCGGCCTGAGGCAAAAATGACCATCTTTTTCTTAGTCATGGAACACGCCTCCCCGCAAGGTAACGGGTACGTCCGAATCTGTGACCTTGCCGATGACATAAGCTTTTTCATCGCGGTCAGCCAGATTCTTAAGAATGCTGTCGGCATCCTTTTCGTCGACGATCATGATCATACCGATGCCCATGTTAAAGGTACGGTACATTTCCTTGGCATCGACGCCGCCCCACTGCTGGAGGAGCGAGAAAATCGGCAGCTGCGGCCACGACGTGACGTCGATATCGACACCGACGCCTTTTGGCAGGACGCGGGGAATATTTTCATAGAAACCGCCGCCGGTGATGTGGACCATGCCTTTGACGGTAAAGTTTTTGATGATCGGCAGGCACGGACGCGGGTAGAGGCGGGTCGGCGTGAGCAGGCATTCACCGATGGTCATGCCCAATTCATCGACGTACTGATCGAGTTTCATCTGCTGGCGTTCAAAGACGATCTTACGGACCAAGGAGAAACCGTTGGAATGAACCCCCGTCGACGGCAAGCCGATGAGGACGTCGCCGGCCTTGATCGTTTCGCCGGTAATGACTTTGTCGCGGTCGACGATGCCGACGCCAAAGCCGGCCAAATCGTAGTCGTCTTTGGCATAGAAGCCGGCCATTTCTGCCGTTTCACCGCCGAGGAGGGCACAGCCTGATTCTTTGCAGGCATTGGCTACCCCTTTTACAATGGAGGCAACCTGAACCGGATCGAGCTTGCCGACGGCGATGTAGTCGAGGAAGAACAAGGGTTCCGCACCTTGAACGAGGACGTCATTGATGGACATGGCCACGCAGTCCTGACCGACCGTATCGTGCTTGTCCATCAGGATGGCCAGGCGCAGTTTCGTACCGACACCGTCGGTACCGCTGACCAGGATCGGCTTTTTAATATCGCTGTTCATCAGCGAAAAGAGGCCACCAAAACCGCCGAGGTCGCCGAGGACTTCCGGACGGTACGTAGCTTTTACAGAGTCTTTCATCAATTCGACGGCTTTATTGCCTGCGTCGATATCGACACCGGCATCGGCATAGGTCAAACCCTTATTTGTGTTCGAGAGCATATTTTTCTCCTTCCTCGTTCGTCTGCGGCGTATCCGTAGGATAATCATCGTTGAAGCAAGCTAAGCACATATCTTCCTGAGGAATGTGTTCAATGGCTCGGTTGAGGCCGTCGATGGAAATGAAGTGCAGCTTGTCGACGCCGATGTATTTTTGAATCTGTTCCTGGCTGAAGGTCGACGCAATGAGTTCCTTGCGGACCGACGTATCGATGCCGTAGAAGCAGGGATATTTGATAGGCGGTGCCGAAACGCACATATAGACTTCCTTGGCGCCGGCTTCCCGCAGGAGCTTACAGATGATGCCGCTCGTCGTGCCGCGGACGATGGAGTCGTCGACCATGACGATGCGCTTGCCCTTTACGACGGATTTAACGACGTTGAGTTTCATGCGGACAGCCAATTCACGCTGTTTCTGATTCGGCTTAATAAAGGTACGGCCCATGTAGCGGTTCTTGATGAGACCATGTTTGAAAGGAATGCCCGAAGCCTGAGAGTAGCCGATGGCTGCCGTATTGCCGCTGTCGGGGACAGAGATGACGATATCCGCATCATACTGGGTTTCATTCCACATTTCACGACCCATGTTCAGGCGGGCCTGATAGACGTCCTGACCGTCGATGACGCTGTCGGGACGGGCAAAATAAATGTATTCAAAAGAGCAGACCTGCTTGCGCGGTGCTTTAGCAAAAATCGTCGATTTGACACCGTTTTCATTGATCTGAACGAATTCGCCGGGATGGACGTCGCGGACGAATTTAGCGCCGATGGCGTCGAGGGCACACGTTTCCGAAGCCAGGACCCAACCGCCTTCATCGGTACGACCGATGCACAGCGGACGGAAACCGTAAGGGTCACGAACGCCATAAAGGGTGTCTTTCGTCATGAGGACCAAAGAGTAGGCACCTTGAATGCGGTTCATGCTTTCCATGATGCGTTCTTCAATGGTGGATTTCTGGCTGCGGCTGATGAGGTTGACGATGATTTCACTATCCATAGTCGTCTGGAAAGCAGCGCCGCCGCGGTCGAGTTCTTCGCGGAGAGCCCGGGTATTGGTCAGGTTGCCGTTATGAGCCAGGGCCAACTGTCCCATCGGTGTATATACCGCCAAGGGCTGGATATTGCGCGGGTTATTGGAACCGGTCGTCGAGTAGCGGACGTGGCCGATCCCGACAGGACCCCCTTCTTCTTCCGGTACGCCGTCGGCAAAGACCGTGCTGATGAGCCCCATACCGCGGTAGGTATGAATATCCTGGCCGTCGGTCAAAGCGATGCCGCCGCTTTCCTGGCCGCGGTGCTGCAGGGCAAAGAGCCCCCAATATACGTAGCGGGGAATATCAAGGTGTTTATCAAAAATCCCTAAGACGCCACATTCTTCATGCTGCTTATCCCAAATCGGATCGTAAAACATGAATTAAACCTCCTGTTATTGAGAAAAATAGGACGCAATCCCCTTACAGGGCTTTTACGTCTTCTTGTAATTTCTGGTTCTTAGCCATGACTTCATTGGCCATGTTTTCGCGATAAGCCTTGTACTTCTTCGCTAATTCGGCATCGCTGACAGCGCCGATCTGAACAGCCAAAAGGGCCGCATTCTTGGCGCCGTTAATGGCGACAGTCGCAACGGGAATCCCCGACGGCATCTGAACGATAGCCAAGAGGGCATCCATGCCCTGCAAACTGCCGCTTTCCAAAGGAACGCCGATGACCGGCAGCGTCGTGTAGCTGGCTACGACACCGGGCAAATGAGCTGCCATGCCGGCGCCGACGACAAAAGCCCGGATACCGCGTTCTTCAGCTGTCGTGACGAATTCACGAACCGCTGCCGGCGTCCGATGGGCCGATGCCAATAAGACTTCATAGTCTACCCCAAATTCTTTAAAAATAGCTACTGCTTTTTTCATAACGGGAAAATCAGAGTCGCTTCCCATAATTAAAGCTACCTTCATCAGAGACCCCTCCTTAGGAATAACAAAACCCAAAAGTGACAGAAATCACCTTTGGGCTTTCAGTTAGATACACGGAGACTGTTTACAAACGGCATAAAAACCTGTCCATAAACATTTTGTCATAGTGCGTCTCCTTATTGATTAAAATATTTATCAAACACACTTTGATTCTATCAAAAACACACCTGCCTGTCAATGAAAAACCGCCTTTCTATGGCAAGACAGTATCCCCCACCAAGGGACTGTGTTACAATGGAATAAAGATGCGATGGAACGGAGGAATACCCATGAATTTAAACGCTGAGCAGCAGCAAGTCGTCCATGAGCTGTCAGAGTCTATTTTACTCAATGCCCCGGCCGGAACCGGCAAGACCCGGGTCCTGGCAGCAAGGGTAGCCAATATCATAGCGCAAAAAAAGGCCGAAGGCTCGGAAATCCTCTGCCTGACCTTTACCAACCGGGCCTGCAAGGAACTGAAAAACCGCATCATCGACACGGTACCGGAAGAAGGCTTTGCCGTCACGGTAAAGACCATCCACAGTTTCTGCTACAGCCTCATCAAAGAAGAGACGAAACGGCAGAGCGACCGATACCATGATTTCCTGATCTATGACGATGAAGACTGCAAACAGCTCATCGCTTCCATAGACCTTACGCGGACGACACCGCGTCCGGCATTACAGGAACTTCAGACCTTCATCGAATTTGAAAAAAAGAAACGCGTCATCCCCGGCCTGCGCGATTTCACCAATATTCAGGATGACCTGAAAGGGTGGCTCACGGACTACGGCGAAGACCTTGTTTGGGAATATGATATCGCCCTTGCCGAAAACCACGCCATCGATTTTACCGACCTCATTACCGGGGCCTATGAATTTCTTCAAGACGATGCCATCTGCCGCCGCTGGCGGGAAAAGTTCCGTTTTATCTCGGTCGACGAAATGCAGGATACGAGTGAAGTCGAATATACCGTCATCAGCCACCTCTTTCCGGGCCGCAACATCCTCCTCTGCGGCGATTACTTTCAAACCATTTACGAATGGCGCGGATCCTATCCTCAATACATTTGGCAAGAGTTTAGAAACGACTATCAGCCTCTGGAAGTTACCTTCACCATCAATTACCGGGCCACTCAGCTCTTGCTGGAAGCCTCTCAGTCCTTCTTATTCCGCACCTTGGGGAAAGTGACCGTCCAGAGCATCTATACCGAGCCGGGCATCTCGGCCTCAAAGGATCGCGGCGCCCCATCATCCTCCATAAAGCCGGCACCGTGTTTTGAGGAAGCCCGCTGGATTTTCCCGCGAGGTCAAAGCCCTTCCTCCGGAAGAACGCCTGAAGACCTGCATCCTCGTCCGCGACAACCGCCAGGCTAAGCTAATCTGGATGGGCATTACATCGCATAACCAAAAGTACCCGCAAGACCAGCAGCTGCCGGTCACCTGCATCGACCAATTCCACCTGTTTAAACGACAGGAATGCAAAGACGTCCTGGCTTATCTGCGCCTCGTGCTCAATAAACACGACAACCTCAGCCTGAAGCGAATCGTCCAACGCTTCGTCCCCCGCATCGGCCGGCGTACCTTGGATACCATCGAGAGTGATTCCTATCGAAAGGTCGGCCTCATGCTCAGCGACTTCATCGATCCCTTGTCCCATCACACGGGAGATCCTTACGGCCTGTTACTGACGGCACTCGCCGAAGAGCGACTGGTCGTCTTCGACGTCGAAAGCACAGGCACCGACACGACGCAGGATGAAATCATCCAAATCGCCGCCATCCGCCTCGATGCGAAAGGACAGCCCATTGATAAGTTCAACACTTATGTAAAATCCGGACGAGCCGTCGGCACGTCATACTACGTCCATCACATCAGCGATGAAAAACTGGCCACCGAAGGAATTCCCCCCAAAGAAGCCCTGACAAAGTTCTTGGCCTTTGCCAAAGATGCCGTCATCGTCGGCCACAACGTCACCTATGACTTGTCCATCCTCCAAAGCGAACTGCAGCGCCTCGGCATTTCCGAAAGTGCCGACTTTCCCTACTACGATACCCTCGACATCTACCGCCGATTTTACCCGACCTTGCTCAACCATAAGCTAGAGACTTTGAGCCGCCTCTTCCCCAGCGGCCACAAGCCGACGCACGACGCCTTTGACGATATTTTGGCTACAGCCGGGCTCCTGATCCATGCCATAAACGAAAAGATTCGCCCGACGGAAACAGCCCGCCGGGCCGCTATGGCCATCTATCTCCCCCTCTTTGCCCCCTTCAGTCGAAAAATGGACGCTTTGCGGCGCTTGTCTTATCAGGCACGGCCCACGAAAATTATTACGTCCGTCATGAAGGACAACGGCGTCAAAGCCTGGTATCAAACACATCGTGACACCTCCGACAGAGCCAACTACATCGATCGTTTGGAAAACATCCGTAAGCTCTACCGTATCGCCAAAGAAACGGACGATTCCGGACAGAATCCGCGCGATGCCCTGACCGAATTTCTCAAGATGACGGCCCTTTCGAACAGCGAGCTCGACAGCATGCTGGCCAAGGACCCGAAAATACCGATTATCACCATTCACCAAGCCAAAGGCCTTGAATTCGACTATGTCTTTATGGCCAGTTTAGAAGACCATGTCTTCCCGACTTATTGGGCTCGTCAAAAAGGAGATATCGAAGAAGAAAAACGCCTCTTTTATGTCGCCATGACGCGAGCAAAAAAGAGGCTGTATCTCAGCTGGCACCAAGGATTCGGCCGTCAGAGCTATCTGCCGAGCCGCTTCTTGAAAGGTGTCAATTGGGATTATTGCGAAATCAGATAAGGCCGGCCATTCCCAATACCAGGCCCAAGACGCCGGACCCGAGGAGGACTTTGATGACGCCGATGCCTTTACGGGTTGCCACGATGGCGGCGATGAGGATGACGAGTCCGCCGCGGCTGAAGGCCAGCCAATCAGAAGGCAGTTCTTCCGTGTTCCATAAAGCCAGGAGAATGAAGCTCAGGCTGGCTACGCAGATGAGGGCTACGACGGCCGGACGAAGGCCGTTCAAGATGCCGCGAATCGGTCCGATGTCGCCGTACTTCAAAAAGATGCGGGCTAAGAAGATGCCCAAGAAAAAGGACGGCGTTACAAAGCCCAGCGTCGCTACGACGGCACCGCCAAGACCGGCGATGCGGGTGCCGACGAAGGTCGCCGCATTGATGCCGATCGGCCCCGGCGTCATCTGCGAAATCGTAAAGATATCAACGAATTCACTCATGGTCAGCCAGTGAAAGGTATCGACGACACTGGCCTGAATAAGCGGCATGGAGGCATAGCCGCCGCCGACACAGAAGATGCCGACCTTAAAAAATTCCCAAAAAAGCAAGGCATAAATCATGACGGCACCCCCTAGTTATACTGCGCTGCGCGCATGAATAAGAAACCGATGATGCCGTCGATGAGGATGAGCACCATGATATTGGTATCGAAGAACAAGTTGGCTACAAAGGTACCGATGATGATGAGCATCGGCAGGAGCAGCTTCTTTTTCCCCTGTTTGACCAAGAGATCGATGCCGACATTGACGATGAGGGCCGTCGCCCCGCACTGCATGCCGCGAAGAACCATTTTAATATAGGCATTTTGAATAAAATAATCATAGCTGTAAGAAATAATGGTCAACGTAATCAAACAGGGAAGGACCGTGGCGACAAGGGCCACCAAGGTCCCGAGAACGCCTGCCATGCGGTAGCCTAAAATGACGGCACTGTTGACAGCGACGACGCCCGGCATCGACTGGGCAATGGCAACCATATCGAGGGTATCCTTATCGCTGATCCAATGGTATTCGTCGACGTACTTGCCTTTCAGCAAGGGAATGATGACGAAGCCGCCGCCGACGGTGAAGGCGCTGATTAAAAAAGTCGATTTGAAGAGCGTCCAATAAAAGTGGGCGTCTCGTTTCGGTGTGACAAGATCCATGAGATTCATCCTTTCTGAAAATTAAAGGGATTTTTTTACATGGCTAGTATACCATAGGTATATCTATATTGAAAATATTTGTATCATTGCTATAATATATGTAAATCATATACCACAAAAAGGAGAAGCTATGGACCTTCGTCAACTCACATACTTTTTGGGCCATCCGCCGAAGAAGGCCAAATCACGGCAGCTGCCCGGCGCCTGAATATGGCTCAAACCGCCCTTAAGCCAGCAAATGAAAGGCCCTCGAAGAAGAACTGGGCGTCGAACTCTTTCTGCGGGAACCGCGCAGCGTCACCTTAACCGACGCCGGCGAAATCCTATACCGCCGGGCCCGCCAGCTCATCACCCTGGCCGACTCGACACGCCGGGAAATCGGCGACTTTAAAAGCGGCCTGCGAGGTACCTTATCCATCGGCACCGTCTCATCCTCAGGCAGCGTCATCCTGCGGCCGGCCCTTCGGCAATTTCACGACAGTCACCGCGGCATCCGCTTTGAAATCTACGACGGCAATACCTTCCACATCTTAGATATGCTGCGAAAAGGGCTGATAGAAATCGGCATCGTCCGCACACCTTTTAAGCAGGAAGCCTTCGACTGTACCTTTTTGCCGGAAGAACCGATGGTGCTGGCCTATGCCGGAAAAGACCCGAACCCTGAAAAAGAGGCCTTGACCATCCACGATTTAGACGGCCTGCCCCTCATCGTCTACCGCCGCTTCAATCAGCTCCTCCTCGACGTCTGCGAAGGACACAACCTTACACCGTCCATCCTCTGTCGAAACGATGATGCCCGGACGACACTCCTTTGGGCCGAAGCCGGATTAGGCTATGCCGTCGTCCCCGCCTCTGCCCTCTCGCCGGCACGGCTGACGACACTACAGATGAAAGTCATCGACGAGCCCCGACTGTACACGCGCCTGGCCGTCATCACAGCCAAACATCGCTACCTGTCCGGTATTGCCGGTCAGTTCATCGACGCCTTGACAAAGCCTGAGATCAGGCCTTAACGACCAAGCCCTCCCAATGAAGGAGGGCTATTTTTTTATCGATGCCTCCGGCATAGCCCGTCGCCTTGCCACTGGCCCCTAAGACGCGATGGCAGGGAATAATGATTGAAATAGGGTTGTGACCGACAGCACCGCCAACAGCCTGCGGCGACATCGTCTTCCCCGTCTGGGCTTCCACGGCTTTGGCCAACTCGCCATAGGTCGTCGTCTGCCCGTAGGGAATCTGACAGAGGAGGCTCCATACGCGGCGGCGGAATTCATTGCCCTCCGGCGCCAAGGGCAGGCTCATGATCGCCGGCATGCGGCCGGCAAAGTAATCGTCAAGCCAACGGACGGCCTTTGCAGTACCGGCGTTTCTTTCGCCGTCACCTCAGCCCCCTTCAATCCGTCCCTATCATATTTCTGCCCGTCAAACCAAAGACCGACCAAGGCCGTTTCATTGGCAGCCAAGGTCATGGCCCCTAAGGGAGAAGCATAACTCGTCGTGTAATACATTCCATACTCCTATTCCTACTCATTACAAACCATAGTACATTCTATACCACGCAGCAAAAGCACTCAGCCCTTCTTCAATCGTCGTTTCCGGCTTAAAATCAAAGTCGCGCTGCAATTCGCTGACGTCAGCATAGGTCTGATAGACGTCGCCGGCCTGCATGGGCAAATATTCTTTTTCCGCCGTTTTCCCCAGCGCCTGTTCCAAGACCTCGATGAAGTGCATGAGCTGTTCCGGCTTATGATTGCCGATGTTATAGACTTTATATCGATCGCCCGATTCATTTTTTACAGGCGGATTGGAAAGCATGTGCTCTATGCCGGTGACGATGTCGTCAACGTAGGTAAAGTCGCGGTACATGTCGCCGTGATTATAAATTTGAATAGCTTCTCCATTGCGGATCTTATTGGCAAACTTGAAATAAGCCATGTCCGGACGGCCGTAAGGACCATAGACGGTAAAGAAGCGCAGGCCCGTCGCCGGAATCCCATAGAGATGACTGTACGTATAGGCCATGAGCTCGTTTGACTTCTTCGTCGCTGCATAGAGGCTGATGGGGTGATCGACATTATCCGTCGTCGAAAAAGGAGTCTTTTCCTGATTGCCATAAACCGACGAACTGGAGGCAAACAACAGGTGAGTAACCTTATGGTGCCGGCAAGCTTCGAGGATATTGAAGAAGCCGATGATATTCGAATCGATATACGTCCGCGGATGGTCGATGCTGTAGCGGACGCCGGCCTGAGCCGCCAAATTGACGACGATATCCGGCTGAAACGACGAAAAAATTTGTTCTACGGCCTGTTCATCAGCTAAGTCGCCCTTCACAAAGGTGAAATTCGGAAACTGGTGCAAAATTTCGAGGCGCGCGTCTTTTAGCGTGACGTCATAATAATCATTGAGATTGTCGAAGCCCAGGACCGTCGCCCCTTTAGCCAGCAGCCGCTTGGCCAAGTGGAAACCGATAAATCCGGCAGCACCGGTAATGAGGACTTTTTGTGCTGTATCAAAGGGTTTAAAATTTGCCATATTCAGTTCCCCCCTCTTAATCGCGGTCAAAAAGATCCCGCGTATATACTTTATCCTTGACATCGGTCAATTTATCTGACCAGCGATTGGAAATGATGATATCGCTCATCCCTTTGAATTCATCTAAGTTTCGAATGACGCGAGAATGGAAAAAGGTTTCTTCTTTCAGCGTCGGTTCATAGACGACGACTTCAATCCCCTTGGCCTTAATTCGCTTCATAACGCCTTGAATGGCCGAAGCCCGGAAGTTATCGGAGTGGCTCTTCATGGTCAGACGATAAACACCAACGACCTTCGGATTTTGGGCAATGAGCATATCGGCAATATGGTCCTTTCGCGTCCGATTGGCGGCGACAATAGCAGAAATCAGATTTTGAGGCACATCCTGATAGTTGGCCAAGAGCTGCTTTGTATCTTTCGGCAGGCAATAACCGCCATAACCGAAGGACGGGTTATTATAGAAATCACCGATACGAGGGTCGAGGCAGACGCCCTTGATGATTTCCTGGGTGCGAAGACCACGCATTTCGGCATAGGAGTCGAGTTCATTGAAGTAGGCCACGCGCAGGGCCAAATACGTATTGGCAAAGAGTTTTATGGCTTCCGCTTCCGTAGACCCCGTAAACAGGACGGGAATATCTTCTTTGACGGCCCCTTCGACCAATAAATTGGCAAAAGTTTTCGCCCGGTCCGACACTTCACCGACGACGATGCGCGACGGATGAAGATTATCGTAAAGGGCCTTCCCTTCCCGCAAGAACTCCGGCGAGAATAAAATATTATCCGTCTTATATGTATCCTTTATTTGCTTCGTATAGCCGACAGGAACCGTCGATTTAATGACCATGACGGCCTTAGGATTGATGGCCAACACTTCCTCGATGACCGTTTCTACCGACGACGTATCAAAAAAGTTCCGCTTGGGGTCATAATTTGTCAGCGTCGAAATAATGACGAAATCGGCCCCGCTAAAAGCTTCTTTCGGATCAAGGGTCGCCTTAAAGTGCAGGTCGTCACGCTGCAAAAAAGACGAAATATCGCTGTCAACAATGGGAGACTGACGATGATTCAACAAGGAGACTTTTTCCGGAACAATATCCAAAGCGATGACTTCATTATGCTGAGCCAGCAGCATACTATTTGAAAGACCGACATAACCGGTCCCGGCAACAGCAATTCTCATATGTATTCCCTACTTTCTCTTCTTCCGAGCACGGCAACTTCGATTTCCGTCGTGCTACGCATAAAAAGCATACCAAAAAGGCCCCGCAAAAAGGATGGATCAACGGACTGCGGGGCCTCGTTTATTATAACTTATAGCGAATTTTCAGCCAGCTATACCAAAACAGGCATTGAATTCGTTTCCACGTTTCGCCCTTTTCCTGATAGACTTCTGCCAGCCGTTTGAAGCTGTGGTAGTAGGACGGTTCTCTGGGAGGCATGGGATCGTTCATGCTGTCCCAGAAGGAAATATCCAGGTAGTGGCGCCACAATTCATCATCCGAATCAAGGACTAATTCCCAAGGCTTGTCCCTACCGGAATAATGAATCAAGATTCCTTCTATGCTGAAATCTTTATTCTTGTGATGGAATAAATTCGGAATCGGCTTCATATTCCCGTCGATGACAAGATTCAACAAATCTTGGGTCTGTCCCTTGAAACGCCGCGGATCGGCCCCTTGATAGGCAAAGACCTGTTCCGTAATTTTTTCACGAATCCATTCCTTGACATCGATCCACATCAAGCCGTCTGAAAAGTAGACGTCCTGCTTCATCTTCAAAAAGGCCACCCGGTCCGGTGTATGATAGGTCAAGGCACCGATAGCTTTGCCTTCTAAATCCGTCGTCAAAAACTGTTTTAAACTGCCGACACAAATCATATCTGAATCTAAGTACAAGTAGTGGTCGGTGTAGTTCCGTAAAATCCACGGCATGACGATGCGAATATACGTAACCCGAGAAAAACGAGCGACTTTGATATGAAAATTCTGATAGATGCTCATATCCATCACATATAAATAAACATTACAGCCATATTTTTTAGCCGTCTTTTCTAAATTATCCTTATTTTCCGGGCTGTAGCTGTCGACAAAGACATGGAAAGAAAAAGCGATGTCTTTATTGGTTTCTAAAATCGATGTAATTTCTGCCCCCAAGGGTTTAAAAAAGGGATCGTTAATATTAAAGCCGATATGCATAGCCGGCCGTTCATCATGTTCCGGAAGCCATTCAAAGGCATGTTTTTCGGTATATAATGTCGCATTTTCAAAATATTCCGTCGTAAATGTATTTGCCATTTTCAAACCTCGCTTCATTAATATAAGGATATCTTTTTCTTTCTCAGCAGCCAATCAAATCGGAGGCGGCGGAAGAAGTCTAAGTTCGCATCAATGAATCGCTTCTGTTCCCGCTCCATAGACTGCAGACGATACCGATCATCTTCGGCCCGAACGAAATGAAAGAACTCTCGAGCCAGCTTTTTATTGAGTCTATCGATATACGACGAGTTACGCATATGTTCTTGATGAATCAAATCGTCACGCAATTTTTCAGTGCAGATACAGATGTCCAAAAACCGCTTGTGCCCGCCATGGGTCGTGCTCGTCGGGTTTTTGTAATAGTAGTATAAACATTCATCGGTAATCATCATCCGTTGACTGCGGTATAAGTAGCGGCCCGACACGTAATTATCCTGTGAATGGCAGCGTTCGGGCGATAAAATATCGATGACAAGATGCCGCTTATAGACGGCATTCCAAACAACTTTGCAAAGAAATTCTGTAAAATACAATTCAAAAACATCCGAGCCGGTAATAAGCTGATTTTCCAAGCCCTTTTTATGCGGCAAAATAGCCTCTTCCTTAGTCCCATCGGAACCGATGACGGAACAGCGAGCCATATCGAGATCATGTTCTTCGATAAGCGTGATAAGCCGTTCATACATCTCAGGATGGAGCCAGTCATCGCTGTCGACGAAGGCGATGTATTCTCCCTTAGCAAAAAGAAGTCCGTTGTTCCTAGCTCCACTGAGGCCTTCATTTTCCTGATGGACGGCGATGATACGATCGTCGAGTCGGGTATAGTCATCGCAGATTTTCCCACAGCCATCCGGTGAACCGTCGTCTACTAAAATGATTTGCAGCGGTTTATAAGTTTGATTACGAATCGAATCGATACACCGGCGCAGATATGCTTCCACCTTATATACAGGCACAATGACCGATAATAACCCTTTTTGCTCCATAGGACACCTTCCCAACTGCCTTATATGTTTAACCTACGTTATTATACTATAAAAAATCCAAAAAAACTATATTTCCTTATCCAGTACCAATTATTTTTTTATGGGCTTATAGCTGTTTTAAATATTTATGACGAATATGGGTGTACTTTCGATACTTTTTTAAATAAAACGTAAGCAGCTTATCTTCCAGCCATTGAAGCAGCCTGCGTTTTGCCAAAAAAGCAGGACCCACCCGATGGAGATAAATTTGGTCATATATTCCGGGGTTATCGGCCAGTTCCCCCCGAATGACGGCATATCGGGCTTGTTTTGAAAAAGAAACCACCCCCTGTGAATCGACAACGGCTCCATCACTATCAACGACGGTGTAGGTAACCGGTGACGATGTCTGACAGCGGTACAAGTTCAACGGACAACGTTCTTGCCCCTGAGGTAATACATAATCATAAACAAAGTCATCCCCAACGAGAAGTTTTATAAAAGGGGGAATGATGCCCTTCGGATGGACTTCAGAAAAGATTCCGACTTCACTTAATCCCCATGCTGCCCCTGTAGTTTCGAGAATCTTCAAGGTACAAGCCGATACGCTCTTGGAAGTTGGCAAGGTGTATTCAAGAACACGGCCTCTTGTCGGTAAAGGGCCGATATCATAGGAAGTTCCATCGCTAAAGGAAAGGCGAACTTTTTCAATCCGTCCGCTGTCTTCTATGTTTCCGGCAAGGCTCACCGTCGTAATGACCTGCTGAGATGGCCACTGAAAATGGAGGCATCGTTTCGCATCCCGATCATCGGGACTCCACAGATACTGAGCCGGAACAAATTTTTTCGCATCAATATCTACTGTGTCGATAAGTTTGAAATCACAAACCTTTGCTGCATTTCCGGAAGAAGCCGTAACCGTCGCCTGAAAGACGAGATTATCCGTCCGCCGCTGCCAAAAAACAGTATCGCCATTAGCAATCCGAACAGCGTGGAGGGCTGCACTTTGGGACGCATGTTGAAAAAGGGCTCGGTACAGAATATTACGGCGCAAATAAGCGCCTCTGCAGGCCGACCGTACGGGAAAACGCAGGCGTTTCTCCCATTCATAAAGAGAAGTGTCGATGAGAATGTCGTCACCGGGCGAAGGTTTGGGTACCGAGCGAATATTATCTGCATAAAAATCTTTCGGTGCTCCAAAAGAGGTACAGTAAGCAAAGCCTTTTAAGACCGTCGGATGATATGAGTTCCCGGACTGTCGAAGGATGTCTCCCAAGGCTTCCTCAAAGACGATGGAAGCCGCCCGATGGTCTGCGTGGACATCGCAGTCTACGACGACGAGGAGATCAGCCCTTATATCCAGTATCAGGTCCTTTAAATCCTGTTTGAAGTTCTGACGGCAGTAGCGGCTGTGCTGACCACGCTTTATAAAGGCGTAATCAGGGAAATCATGACAACCGTAGGTTTCTTGATGCCCTGCCGGAGACGTCACCGCCTTGTCCGTCGCATAGAAAAGATGACCGCCGGCATACGCATTGGACGTGTCCCCATAACCTAAAAAGAAGATCTTCCTTACGCCTAAGACCTGCAGCGACCGCGAAGCTTCTTTCATCCGCGTCACCGCGTCAAAGGAGTAATCCCCATTGGTCGTAAAAGCACAAAAGAACTCTGCGCCGCTTTGAACGTAATGGTACATCAAACTGCCGGCTACATTGATTTCATCATCTTCATGAGGGACGATAACCAAGACTTTTTTCCCACTGGCAGACTGATTCAAAAAAGAATTGTCCCCTGCCTGACACGGGCGCATTACGATCGCCTCCGTTTTGCATAGTAGTGGACAAGTGACGCCAATCCGTAGGACGTCGTATAGGTTAAATATTCCAATTTTTCCCCAGTGGCAAAGGGGTTAATTTCAGAAAACGTTTCAATACAGCTCCGTGCTCCGACAAAGTCTGATTATAAGAATCTTTCCGTCGATGTTTAATATCATAGCGCAAGAGAGCAATAATCGAGCGAACATATCCTCGAAAAGCGCTGTCTAAGACGGCTCCGATGATACCATCCGCCTCCATCCGCCGATAGATGCGCTCATGGACCTTAAAGTTTCCTTCCCAAACGGCTTCTGTATCCTGCCAAGATAAGCTGTCTTTATGCTGGATATAATGATAAAAGGCATTGGATACGAGGGCCATCGTTCTTGCTTTTAAAATGATTTCTGTTACAAAAAGCTTATCCTCTGAATAGGCCAGCTTTTCATTGAATCGCGTCTCGCCGATAAGCGCCCGCCGATAGACTTTATTTAAGGAACTGTCGATAAAATATCCCTTTTTCGACAGATAATTCACAGGCAAATCACTGACTTCGACGATCCCGACTTCATACGGAGTCCGTTCATAGGAATCCTCCTTGATAACCCGGCAGTTGACGAGATCAACCTTCTCGCCCTCTAACACTCCAATCATGATTTCGTACATCTGAGGATCGATACAGTCATCTCCATCAATAAATGAAATATACTCCCCCTGTGCTTCATCAAGGCCTCGATTACGCGCCGAACTGACACCGCCATTTTCTTTATGGATAACACGAATCCGTCCATCTTGTGCTGCTATTTTTTGGCAAATGTTGAGACTGCGGTCCGTTGAACCATCATCGATAACAATAACTTCCATATCGCGATAGGTCTGGGCTAATACACTCTCCAGAGTAGCCTGTACATAGCATTCATTATTGTAAACAGGTATGATAATGCTCAACGAAGGCTTCATGAAAGATTCTTCTCCTTTTTATAGTATACCCAACTATAGACCACCATTCCCCAATAGAACCAATAGAGCTGCATCGTATGACGATTAAAGAAATCATAGTCAAAGAGGCCAAAGAGATAAATAGCTAAGATAGGCAAGAAAAATCCAGCCAGCCAGGGAAATCCCGGCCCATGGCCTCGATAATAAGCGATGAGTGAACCGAGGACTACTTTTAGTTGGAACAAAATGAGTATAAAAAATCCACTGAGGCCGACGAGTCCCGTTTCATTCCAAACTTGCAGGTAAATATTGTGCGGCGACTGAATATTTTTTTCATGGAAGGGATTTTCTGCTTCAAAGCGTTCATGATAGACCTCGCCCCAACGGCCGAGACCGATTCCGATGTAAGGCTTTTCCTCTATGAGTTGAACAGCTACTTGTGTCAAATAAACACGTCCATCCTGACTAATATCTCTATCAAGCCTGTCAGAAATAAACTGCGGCGCTGCCACACCAATTATCAAACAAGACAGAACGAGAATTCCGGCCATTATTTTTAACGTCAGCCAAGCCCTTCCCAAATAGCAGAATACTAATAAGGCCAAGAAGACGACAAAAAAAGCCAAATAGGCGTTACGAGAGCCCGTACAAAGGAGGACGACAAAGGCTATGGCACTGACCAGTGCCATGAAGCACGAAGTCTTAGGCCAAGAGGCTCGATAACGAATCGCACCAAATAAGACACCGGGGATCAGCACCAACAGTACGCTGGCTAAGGAATTGGGGCTGCTGAAAGGACCAAACAAGCGATTGTCCTGCCAAATCGGATAGGCTGCAACCAACCCCAGATACCACAGGAGAGACAGAAAGAGGGCGAACCAAACAGACAGAAACGTTCCCTTCCCCGGTCTGGCCATAAGAATAACCAAGGCGAGGGGAATCAGGCGTTCGACGTACTTTAAAAGCACTGCCGGCCGACCGTCATTAAAAGGAATCGTAAGCGCCGCTGTTCCCAAAAACAGCGCAATGGTCACGACCGTCTGCCAAACGACAGGCGCTTTCCACAGCGTCCCCGCTATGGGCCGTCCTTCTTTTCTGCAAATGATCAAGTGAGCCAAAAAAGACGCCGTCATCAGTGATCCCGATCCGGCACCACAGCTGAGTGTCAATAAAAAGATGGGGACGTACGGAAGATAATTTTGTTCGAATGTTCGCCAATAAGACATAGATAGTTCTCCACTCTGACCGGCTGCACCTATCAAAGCCAGGCATCAACCGGCCGTAATAATTCAGGCCGCTGCAGACAATAAGCCGTCAAGCATTTCTCAGCGGCACAAATATCGTCGTATGGGGCGTCGCCTTGAATGACATCGGCACCGGAAGTTGCCGTCAAAGGCTGATAATGGGTTTCCCCAAAGCCGCCAATAGAGTCCATATTCACCCAATGATGGGGCGTGACACACGACGTTACCGTCTCTGTCAGAGATTCAAACAGGGAATAGTATGTAAATCCTGCTGGGGCAATGAGCTCAAACAGCGTCGGCAAAATATTCATGTGACCGCCGATACGGTTACCTGCCAAAGAATCTTTATCGAGTTCTCGATGATGGAACATGAGGACTGGAGAATGGAGTTCCCGGAAGGTATATTCCCTTCTCATGAGTGACGTATGCTGTAGTTCTGAGCACTTAAAGCCATGGTCTCCGGTAACGATGAACAGGCTGTCCGGATAGGCTTTTTTCATCTTCTGAATAAAGTCATTAATGGCTCTGTCGGCGTACCAGAAGGTCCCCATTACTTTGGGAATGATGGATTCCTTTAATACATCGGGCTGGACGTCCATGATGTTCTTAGCATCAAAGCCCAAGTCCTTTAAAGGAAGCTTATAGGGCCCGTGATTCGATGTCGTATAGACAAAGTGGAACTGGGGCACATCATCGCTGCGCTGTTGAATCATATCAGCGACCTTATTCAAGAAAACATGGTCGTAGATGCCGACCCAGGAACGAGGCGCTTTGGGACCGCAGATATCAGTACCGGAATAGGAATGATTAAACCCGCAGGCCGGCGCAAAGTGGTTGAAATTGCCATGGGATAAACTGCCGCCGTACCAATAGTTCGTTTCATAGCCCAGCTTGCGCAGCTGTATCGGCAGTGACGTCGGAAGTGTCCCCTCCCAAAAAGGTTCTCTCTCATTCAGTTCCATACCGGCATCAAAAATTCCCAGCATGAGGCCGACGATAGACGGTCGGGAAATGATTCCCCCTGATAACGTCGTATTGATAGACGCCGTATGGACGTCATTCATCAGCTTCTTTCCTTCATCGGCAATATGAAGGTCGGCAAAGGCCGGATCAAAATAAGGCTGAGAGTAACTTTCACCGACAACCAAGAAAATATGGGACGGCCGCTTTATCTTAGGCCCTTTCGCCTGGTGGGTCACCGCTTTCAGAGCATCCTTAAAAGAATCGACAGTGCCGCCCCGTTCTTCAATGAAGGGCTTCACGAAAGCGAGGTTTTCTGCCGGGCTTCGCTGCATCCGCTCACTCATGCGGCGATGGCGAAGCATCTTCAAGGCGATTAAATCATCGACGGTGGCTTTAGCCAGAAAAGGATCGCTCTTGACAATGGCCGGGATCGTATCCCATTCCGGTTTATCATCGTGCCAAAAGGTGCCGCCGTAGCGAAAAAAGTAAAAAGCACCGATGAAAAACAAGACGAGGGAAGCATTGAAAACATAATAATGCCAGCCGCTAATGGACGGATAGGGAATCACCGGTGTCGCCAATACAGCACGAAGGACGAAAAAGACAAGGCCTAAGTAAGGGATGAGCAAAGCCAATTTTCGGGCCCCATGATACTGATGGAAAAAGATGTCGATGAGGTTGTTTTTTTCAGCCTTTTCCCCGAGGAAAACGATATTATTAAAAATATCATGAAACTGGTTATAGAAAATCATTTTCCCAACGAAGGCTACGTAGAGGACGACACTGTAAGCCATGCCGAGCACGATGCGGGTCAAATCTCCGTACTGGCTCCAAACCCCTATGAAAAGGCCGGGCAGGGTAACGAGCACCAGAGAAACGACGAAGACATAGGCATTTAAATCCATGCCCCACCAAAATCCGAAGCGAAAACATTCCCACAGAGCATTTCGCTTACCGGCAAACTTAGGGTAAGGGTTATGGACATAAATGAAAATGGCCCGAAATACGGCACATAAAATCGGGAAAAAAATCCATAGTTTAATATCTTGTTGAACTGCTAAAAAAAACTGTTCAAACACCTGTTATTCCTCCTTCATGACGGCAAGGCTTCCTCGATGGCGACAGATACGGCAAGAAGCAGACGCTGCCGTTTCTTTCCCTTTTGAAAAAACAGTAATCGCATATCCCTTATCGTTTCCCGTCTTCTACATCAGCTTATTTTAAAACGTTCTCTAAGAACGTGGCTGTACTGAAATCATGATTTACTCGTTTTAATTCCCTTTCATAGGTTGGCAGCATCGCTTCGTAGGACTGTAAAAACTGTCCCAGTTGCTGACGGAGGCGTCCCAGGTCTTGTAAGTCCACTTCTTGTCCGACAGTATAGTTCTTAAGAATTTCCGGATTTAGGACAGCCGTAGCTAAAACGGGCTTATACAGGGCCAAGGCATTGAAATAGACGGCGCTCCAATTATACAGATACCGTTCATTGCTGTAAGGTAGAAACAATACATCTACGCTTTGCAGCAAATCGTACCAGGCCATGCCCAGTACCTTCCCTTTCATAAAGTGGACGGCTGATTCACGGCTGTATTTTTCCATAATCCGTTCCATATCGTCAGCATCTTCAGGGCCGGTCGGTGCTGCTTGAACGACGAGTTCCGCCTTCCCTTCCAAATGACTGTCCAAAAAGGCTTGAATAATGCCGTCAATATCTTTTTCTCCCTTGCGGTAGTGACCGAAGAAACCGATACGGACCGGTTCATGATACGTAAGATTTGCCGTCACCGAAACACCTTGCGGGAGGAGAACCGGCGGCGGAATGATTTCAAGGTTAGAGACGTGATCCTCTGTAAAGTCATTGCGGAGGCTCGTAATTTTTAACTTGATATTTTGATAGCCTTCGCAGCGCCGAGCCTGTTTCAGGAATTTCGGTTTTTCATGGGGATTGACACCCAAGAAAATAAAAATAACCGGCACGGGGCTCTCTTTCAGTTTACTTTTATGCAGCGATCGTAAATATCGATACGTCGCCGTCGTCAGTACAATGGCGTCGACTTCATGGCGACAGGCCTTTTCATAAGCCGCATCGAACCAACGGACACGGCGCTGTTCCCGCTGAATGGACAGCCATATTTTTTTTGAGTTTTCCGGCTCCTTCGTAATCGACGATTTCACCGCCGCTCATATATTCAATCGGAATCCCAAAATCAACGGGCAGGCTGCTGTTTTCCGGCAAGTATAAAACAGGCTCATGGCCTTCTTTCTTCAGTTCATCGATAATCAGACGATCGAACTCCTGTTCAAACCCGCCTTGTGTCTTCACTGTCTCTAAAATAGCTACCCGCATTATTTTTTCTCCGCTCTTTGCAATTCGTATAATTTCAAATATTTCAACATTGTATAAAAGAAGTGGTTGAAGCACATATAGGTTCCCATCCAACCGTCTAAAAAGCCGGCCCGGGATATGAACATCTTAAAGAACCCGCCTAAACTATGGAAAAAAATCCCCGATAAGGAAATCCGTTTTCCCCGCTTATAGGCGTCTTCAGCCCATATGGTCGTATATTGGCAGAGTTTTCCTTCCCAGTGATGCCAATTTTTATACGTATAGTGTTCTAAATGACCGGGAAGATTCCGAGCCGGCAGGGCACATTCCGGATGCTCATGAACTTTATTCACCCAGGTGACCGTCGTCCGCGGAAAGAGTCGTTTTACATGGTCCGGCTTTAATACACCGTGATTGAAGGTCGTTCCAAAGGCGACGGACTTCCGCTCCATCGAATACTGATGAGTCAAGGAATCGTGTTCTGCGATGTCTTTAACTGCCGCAATGAGTTCATCATTCAAGCGTTCATCAGCATCGAGATAAAGCACCCAGTCAGCGTCGGTCTGTTCAAGGGCAAAGTTGCGCTGCGCTGAAAAATCGTCGGTCCAAGCACGAAAACAGACGGTCGCGCCCTGCTCCCTGGCCAGTGCCACCGTCTTATCCGTACTTCCTGAATCGATGATGATAACGTCATCGGTACATTTTTTCGCATTCTTAACAACGTCGACAATGTTGTCTTCTTCGTTCTTCGTCAAAATCAAGATTGCTAATGAGCTCACGAGCCGCGTCCTCTTTTCTTTAAGATAAGGTCTTTCCTCGGTATACCTAAGCTTGTAATATTTTATCACATCCGGCCGGTAAAGTACAGAAAAGAGGCGGCTGCACAGAAACAGCCGCCTCTTTTTACCGGTAAGGTTTCATGAAAGCGTTCAACAAGGCCATCATGTCACTTCAACTTCTCCAGCCATGAATGCATGACCGCGTCGTATTCAGGAAAGCGGCCAATTAAGCTTGCCGCACGTAGGTATGAGTCGTCAAATTCCGATCATCGACCATTTTTAGGGCCTGTTCCGTTTCTGCTTCGCTCAAAAGGCCCGTCTCCCGGCAGGCACGGATCACTTTTTTCGGCGATGCGGCGTCGATACCGTCTTGGACATAGAGGTGTTCCTTAGCACATTTCCAAATCAGTTCAAAAGAGAACTCAAACCGCTGAATCAGGGCGTCCCGCTCAATTTCATTCAAGGTGTCACGGGAGGCTAATTCGTGAAATTTTCCCAAGGCCCTGACGGCTAATCGATACCGTTCGGTTATTCTTTCCACAAAATGCCCTCCTCTCGAATTCGCCGGCATAAAGCGGCTCCGGCGTGATGCATATCCACCACATCGACGTGACGAGGAATCGTAGATTCTTCCAATCGTTCTCTCAGCAACGTAATTTCATAGGAAATATCGTCCCGGCTATCGATGGCTATATCGATGTCGGAACTCATCTTCTGTTCTCCTCGTGCCCAGGACCCGAAGAGATAAACGCGCACATCTCGTTCTTTGAAATGCTGCAAAACCACTTCTTTTACGCGCTTTACGGCTCTTCATAGATGCTGTAGACTGTCATAATAATCCCCATCTTCCGATAAATGTCTTTCTCGTTTCACTATAGCAAAGATTCCTTAACTTCGCAAGCGATTGGCAGGGCAGCGCCAGACAGCAAAAGGCTGCCCTGCCGAGTGGCGGGACAGCCTTTCCAATCCGGGATGTTCCCGGTTTTTATAACTGTTTGATGAGATTGACCATTTCAATGGCACCGGTGGCAACGTCGAAGCCTTTGTTCCCGGCCTTTGTGCCGGCCCGTTCGATAGCCTGTTCGATGTTTTCCGTCGTAATGACGCCGAACATGATGGGAACGCCCGTCTTCAACGATGCCTGGGCAATGCCTTTGGCCGATTCGCCGCAAACGAGGTCGTAGTGGCTGGTAGCACCGCGGATGACGGCACCGAGGCAAATGACGGCGTCGTATTTACCCGATTCAGCCATTTTCTGAGCGATCAGGGGGATTTCAAAGGCTCCCGGAACCCAGGCCGTCGTGATATCGTCATCGTTGACGCCGTGACGATGGAGGGCATCATAGGCGCCGCCGAGCAATTTGCTGCAAATAAATTCATTGAAACGAGCGACGACAATACCAAACTTCGCACCAGAACCGATTAATTGACCTTCTTTAATGTGTGCCATAATAACAACACTCCTATTCTAAATTATATATTGAAGTTAAAATCCATTTTCCAGCAGTTTGTCCAACGTCAGGCCTGATGAGGACTGAGGCGAACCGACTGTGAATCGATGGACGTATTTCCCAATGACATCCGTTTCTAAATTGACGATGGCTCCCGGATGTTTATCCATGAGGGTCGTATTGGCCATCGTATGGGGAATGATGGAAACGGAGAACTGACTGTTACCGACGGAAACGACGGTCAAACTGATGCCGTCGATGGTGATCGACCCTTTTTCGACGATGAAGATTTCCATATCTTTCGGAATGGAAATGGTGATGACCCGGGCAATGCCGTCATTGGCAATGCGGGCCACGTGACCGACGCCGTCGATATGGCCGCTGACGATGTGGCCGCCCAGTCGTCCTCCGACCTGCATGGCTCGTTCCAGGTTAACCTTAGAACCGCTCTTGATCGTGCTGAACGACGAACGACGCATCGTTTCATGCATGACGTCAGCCGAAAAGGTCGAATCCGTCAAATCCGTTACGGTCAGGCAGACGCCGTTGACGGCAATACTGTCGCCGAGCTGTGTTCCTTCTAATACTTTATGAGCCGCAATCGTCAACCGAATAGAGTCGGGACGGCGGTCCATATGGGCAATAGCCCCTAATTCTTCAATGATGCCAGTGAACATAGGCACCCTCCCTATTGGCATTATATGCCGTAAGCAATACGTTATTTTCATGCATCTCTACAGAATCGTAGATAAGCGGCAGGCATTCATCGAGCTCATCGACGCCATAACCGCCGACCGACGGCAGGGCCCCGACACCGCCGATAATCTTATCGCCCATGAAGGCATAGACTTTATCGACAAGGCGGGCATCAAAGAAACTGCCCTGAACGGTGCTTCCCCCTTCGACAAGGATACTGGTCAGCCCTTCTTCATGGAGTCGTTTCAGGGCTTCCGGAAGATTGATGGACTGATTGTCTTGAAGTAAGGGGGCCAAAATGACCCGAACGCCGGCATTTTTCAAAGCCTTCATCTTTTCAACGGGGCAGGCCGACGTCGTCATGACGATAGTCGGCGCCGTCTTATCGGTTACGACCAAGGACTTCAGTGGCGTCCGTCCCTTGGCATCGAGGACGATGCGTACGGGCTGGTGCGGTGCCGCCTGACCTTCTCGTTCGATACGGCTGGTCAAGAGCGGATTGTCCGCCAAGACGGTATTGATACCGACTAAAATGCCGTCGTAAATGGATCGCAGATAGTGGCCGTAATTCCGAGCCCATTCGTTGGTAATCCATTTCGAGTTTCCCGTCCGCGATGCCGTGCGGCCGTCGAGGCTTTGGGCCAGTTTAACGGCAATGAACGGTTTTTGGACCATCATGTTTTTGATAAATACTTCGTTGAGCTGGGCTGCTTCTTTCGACAACAGACCTACTTCAACGGCAATGCCGGCCTTGCGCAGGATAGCCGCTCCCTTGCCGGAGACGCGAGGATTTGGGTCGAGCATGGCCATGACGACCTTGCCGACGCCTTTTTCGACCAGAGTCCGCGCACACGGAGGGGTTCGCCCATAATGGGAGCAAGGTTCAAGGGTGACATAAACCGTCGCTCCCTTGGCCTTTTCACCGGCCTCTCTCAAAGCCCACACTTCGGCATGAGGGGTGCCGGCCTTATGGTGATAGCCGGTGCCGACGATTTCACCATCTTTGACGATGACGCAGCCGACGGCCGGATTTGGTGTCGTATAACCCAGAGCTGATTTTGCCAGTTCCAGGGCTTTTCTCATATACTCTGCCGGTTCCAATATATTCCTTCCCTTCTTCTTGGATTTGCAGGCGGGAAAACGAAAAAAGGCTATGGATGAAAAATCTCCATAGCCCTTTGAGCACAACAAAAAAAGACACTGTCGTCTGTCTTTTCCCATCCAGACTGTACTGTCGGTACCGAAATTTCATCGGTTCAACCCTTGCGGGTTAGCGGACTGTCACCGCCGGTCAGGAATTGAAAGCCCAGCTTTCTCACCTTGCCTCAAAGACTATTTCTATTCTTCTTTTCATGTACGATTTTAGCACATGAAAAGGAGAAATACAAGTCCTTATCGCAAGGACGCAATGGCTGCTTTTCGATCAGCCGCACCAAATACAGCACTGCCAGCAACGAGGAAGGTGGCGCCGGCATCTTTGACCATCTGAGCCGTCTTATCGTTGATGCCGCCGTCGACTTCGATGACAGCTTCGGTATTTCCTGCATTCTGAAGGAGTTCCTTAGCCTGGCGGATTTTTTCGAGGCTGTAAGGAATGAACTTCTGACCGCCAAAACCGGGATTGACGCTCATGATGAGGATGAGGTCCAATTGTCCGGCAACACAGGACAAGGTCGATACAGGCGTCGCCGGATTTAGGGCTACGCCGGCCTTCATCCCGGCTTCATGTATTTGCTGCAGAACCCGGTCCAAGTGGACACAGGCTTCTTGATGAACCGTCATATATTGGACGCCGGCATCGGCCAGGCCGTCGACATACGCTTCGGGATTGGTCACCATCAAATGGGCATCGAAAGGAAGTTTCGTAACCGGGCGCAAAGCTTTGATGACGGGCACGCCGAAGGTGAGATTGGGTACAAAATGGCCGTCCATCAAATCGAGATGGATACAGTCGGCCCCCTTCTGTTCGACGTCTTTAATTTCTTCAGCTAACCGCGAAAAATCAGCGGACAATATAGAGGGACAAATCGTTACCATGATTATCGTTTCCTTTCTGCAATAGAGGTTATGATTTTACAGTACGTTTCAACCGTTCTTTTTGAATCTGCCCGGCGGAACGGCCTCTTTTACGGCACATTCCGGTTCGGACAGGTGGAGGCACGACGAGAACTTACAGCCTGCGCTGTATGCCACCATATCGGGGAATAAGGGCAGGACGTCCCGCGCATCAAGGTGTTCAAAATCAAGGGCACTGAACCCCGGCGTATCGACGACATAGGTATTGCTGTCGAGGCGCATGATTTCTGAATGGCGTGTCGTATGGCGGCCCCGTTTAATCTTCTCACTGACGGCCCCGATAGATAGGTCCCTGCGCCCTAAAAGTCGGGACAAAAGACTCGATTTACCGACGCCGGACGGGCCGGCAAAGGCTGTTACCTTCTGCGGCAGACGCTCATAGAGACCGTCCAGGCCTTCTCCGGTCCGAGCCGACACGAGGCAGACATCGTAGCCGCAGCGCTCGTAAAAAGCCTGATAGCTTTCAGCAAGTTGTCGGTCGAGATCGCACTTATTGAAGCAGAGTATGGGCCGAATGCCGCTGTATTCACAGGTCATGAGCATCTTGTCGATGAGAAAGCGGTTCGGATCCGGTGACTGGGCTGCCATGATGACCATCAATTGATCGAGGTTAGCCACCGCCGGCCGGCGGATTTGATTCCGCCGCGGCAGCTGAGCTTCGATGACGCCCTTGTCATTCTCCAGTTCCGTAATTTCCAGTTCATCGCCGACTAAGATTTTCGCCTTGAGCAGCTTGCCCCGACGTCGGCATTCGACGAGATTGTCTCTTCCGACATCGACGTAATAATAGCCATTATAGTTCTTGATGACGCGTCCTTTTGTCATGTTCCTCCTTAGATATATTGATCCTGTACCAGCGAATTATTGATATAGACTTTGACCCGGGTCTTACCGGTCCCGCTGACGCTCTTTGAAATGTTGTCGCCGCCGGATTGATTACGGTCGTAGACGACGCGCGAACCATTATCATCGGACACGATGATTTGAACGTGCTGGTTCGAAGCGCCGGCAGGAACACTGATATTGACCGTTCCGTAGTGCGGCGTACCGGCCGGTTCCTGGTTATTGGCGCTGCCGTCCGAGCCGGTCGACTGCGAGTTTTGGCTGCCGGGATATTCGACGGTCAGATTGACCACCTTGCCGTCTCCTGCGGCCTGAGCCGTAACGACGGCCTGAGAGCTGTCTTTCGAAGCATCGAGGTTGGCGACGGAACCGACGGAGTAGCCGGCGCTTTCCAAGGCTTTTTCCGCTTCTTCGAGGGTCATGCCGCTCGTATTCGGAGCTTCATTAGCGGCTTCAGCAGCCTTTTCAGCCTCGCTCTTGCGGCAGACGACGAGGTTGACCTTCGTCCCCTTGTCAACTTTCTTCGGCGACGCCGGGCTCTGACTGATAATCGTCCCGTCGGCATACTGAGCACTTTCTTTATAGGTTACCTTACCGACGGACAAGCCAATCTCTTTCAACTTGCTTTCAGCCTCTTCCAGGGTCAGGCTCCTCAGATCCGGCATTAAGACCTGCTCACCCTTATTGCCCTTGCTGACGGTCAGGTAGATGGTCCGATTAGCCTTGACGACAGCCCCTCCTGACGGCGTCTGGGCGACGACTTCGCCAACAGGGACTTCCTCACTTTCTACCTCCTTGACCGATACGTCAAGTTTTTTATCCTTGAGGATTTTTCGGGCGATTTCCATCCTGTTCCCCGTTACGTTCTGGAACCGTAATATCTTCGGTT
>ENA-OQAB01000214-OQAB01000214.1-human-gut-metagenome-genome-assembly--contig:-NODE-214-length-33114-cov-3.811441_pt1 | contig 33114 bp, 37 predicted proteins | sample MGYA00242490_ERZ504517 | MGnify/ENA primary metagenome ERZ504517 (study PRJEB26092, sample SAMD00036298) | human gut metagenome | host: Homo sapiens | study: EMG produced TPA metagenomics assembly of...
GTTCCTGTCCATCGTCAAGGTTGTCATCGTGCCGATTGCCGCAGGTTTCATCATCAATCACTTTTTCTTTGCAGTCACCCGGCAGATTGTAGAAATTCTTCCGCTGATTTCCACCACAGCCATTGTTGCCATCGTTGCCGCCGTTGTATCGACTAACGCATCAAAGATACTGACAAGCGGCCTGCTGATTGTCGCTGTGGTCATCTGCCATAACGTGCTGGGCTACCTGCTCGGTTTCTCGATCGGCAAAGCGCTTAAGCTGGACGGAAGCAAAATGCCGGGCTATCTCCATTGAAGTCGGCATGCAGAACTCCGGCCTTGCAACTCCCTGGCCGCACCCACTTTGCCCAGTACCCTCTTGCCACGATTCCGGGCGCCTATTTTCAGTGTCTGGCACAATATTTCCGGCGCGGTGCTCGCTAACTTCTATGCGCGCTCAGCGGAAAAATCAGAAAGCAGCGCCGCTCGGTAGAAAATACAGCTGCCTGTTCCCTCCGTCTTTCCCGCATCCACATACTCCTTCAGACGGAAGGCTGTTCCCGCCGGCACAAACGCGGTACGGCTGTATAAAACGGTCAACGCACGCGGTACGTATCCTGTATCCGGTCAACGAAAAAGGATCACTGCTTTTCCCTAAAAGCCGTGATCCTTTTTCGCTCATTTTTACATTTATATAATTGTTACGCTTCGTTGTCCTCCGCAGCCTGATCCTCCAGCCGCTTGAATACCATATCATAACCGTCATTTCCATAATTGAGTGAACGGTTTACACGGCTGATTGTTGCTGTAGATGCCCCGGTCTTATCGGCAATTTCCAGATAAGTCCTCTTTTCTCTGAGCATCTTGGCCACTTCATAGCGCTGGGACAGGGACAGCAGTTCATTGATGGTACACACATCCTCGAAAAACTTATAACATTCATCCGGAGTTTTTAAAGTTAGTATGGCATCAAATAGATGGTCCACTGCTTCTGTTTTAATTTTTTTATTCATATCTATATTCTCCTTATTGCTTTATGACTTTTTATTTATATAATCTGCACTCAGTTATTTTAACATATTAAAGTTTGAAAGTCCATATCTTGCGAACAGTTCGAGAAAATAAAGTAAATTATTTTCAAACAACTTCATGTGTGGTATACTGTTATCAAAAATATTACGACGTACACGCAAGGAGGCTAACAAATCATGCAGTACCGTACTGAACACGATTCCATGGGAGAAATCCAGGTTCCTGCAGACCGTTATTGGGGGGCTCAGACCCAGCGCAGCTTTGAAAACTTTAAAATCGGAGCAGAAAAGATCCCTATGGAGATAATACGGGCATTTGCGATCCTGAAAAAGGCAGCGGCCATGGCCAATCACCGTCTGGGAAAGCTGGATGAAACACGCCTTTCCCTCATATCTGCAGTCTGTGATGAGATTCTGGCAGGAAAGCTTGACGGTCATTTCCCTCTGGCTGTATGGCAGACCGGAAGCGGCACCCAGTCTAATATGAATGTAAACGAGGTCATCGCCAACCGGGAAATGAAATCGCCGGAAAGAAGCTGCTCCACCCCAACGACCACTCCAATATGTCCCAGAGTTCCAATGACACCTTCCCCACTGCCATGCACATTGCTGCGGCGGCCGAAATCGAGGACAGGCTCTTTCCTGCTCTGGATCTTTTAATCTCCACCTTTGACCGCCTGATGAAGGAAAATGAGGGTATCATCAAAACCGGGCGCACCCATCTTCAGGACGCCACTCCCATCACCTTTTCCCAGGAGATCAGCGGCTGGAAAAATATGCTGGAAAAATCAAAGGAAATGCTTGCCTTAAGCCTTAAGGGACTTCGGGAGCTGGCTCTGGGCGGCACTGCCGTAGGCACCGGCTTAAACGCCCCAAAAGGCTTTGATACGGAAGTGGCAAAAGCAGTTTCCGAGCTCACAGGAAAAGAATTTGTCACCGCAGCCAACAAGTTCCACTCTCTCACCAGCAAGGACGAGCTGGTATTTGCCCACGGCGCCTTAAAAGGCCTGGCAGCCAATCTGATGAAGATCGCAAATGATATCCGCTGGCTTTCCAGCGGCCCCCGCTGCGGACTGGGTGAAATCTTTATCCCGGAAAATGAGCCCGGAAGCTCCATTATGCCGGGAAAGGTAAATCCGACTCAGTGCGAGGCTGTCACTATGGTGGCGGTTCAGGTTATGGCAAATGATACGGCTGTAGGCATTGCTGCCTCTCAGGGAAACTTTGAATTAAATGTATTCATGCCCGTATGTATTTACAATTTTCTCCAGTCTGTCCGTCTTTTAACCGACGCACTGATTTCCTTTAATAATAACTGCGTATCCGGCATCCGGCCCAACCGTGAAAAGATGGATGAAAATCTCCGTCGTTCCCTGATGCTTGTGACCTGCCTTAATCCGCATATCGGCTATGAAAATGCGGCTAAAACCGCAAAAAAAGCCTATAAGGAAAATATTTCCCTGAAGGAAGCCTGCGTATCTCTGGGCTTTCTCACGGAAGAGGAATTCGATCAGGTATTCAAACCCGAAGCTATGGTATAAACACTCTGCTCCCAGAGCACATTTTATTTTACAGGAGGAACAAAATCATGGATATCAATCAGGCATCCCTGCAGATGCATTACGACCTGAACGGAAAAATCGAGGTCGTTTCCCGCAAAAAAATCGAAACAAGAGAGGATCTTTCTTTAGCCTACACTCCGGGCGTAGCCGAGCCCTGCCGGGTGATCGCAAAGGATTACGAGCAGTCCTTTAAGCTGACCCGCCGCTCCAACCTGGTAGCCGTCATCACAGACGGTACGGCTGTTTTGGGTCTGGGAGATATCGGCCCTGCAGCCGGTATGCCGGTTATGGAAGGAAAATGCGCCCTGTTTAAGGAATTTGCAGATGTGGATGCATTCCCTCTCTGCATTGACTCCAAGGACACAGATACCATTGTACAGACCATACATCTGATTTCCAAAAGCTTCGGCGGCATCAATCTGGAGGATATTGCCGCTCCCAGATGCTTTGAGATTGAGCGCCGTTTAAAGGAGCTGTGCGATATCCCTGTATTCCATGATGACCAGCATGGTACTGCTATCGTTGTGGCAGCCGCCCTGTTAAACGCCATCAAGGTAACAGGAAAGGAAATGGGAACGCTTCGTGTGGTAATTAACGGAGCAGGAGCCGCAGGCATTGCCATCGGAAAACATCTGATCAATATGGGCTTTGGAAATGTGATCCTCTGCGATATCAATGGTATTATCTGCGAAGGCGACGAGGGCTTAAATCCTGGCCAGGAAGAAATTTCCCATATCAGCAATCTGGATCACGAGCATGGCACTCTGGCCGACGCTTTAAAAAATGCGGACGCCTTTATCGGCGTATCACGTCCCGGACTGGTGACAAAGGAAATGGTTGCCTCCATGAATAAGGGTATCGTCTTTGCCATGGCAAACCCCACACCGGAGATTATGCCCGACGAGGCCTTGGAAGGAGGCGCTGCAGTCGTAGGAACCGGCCGCTCCGATTTCCCCAACCAGATCAACAATGTACTGGTATTTCCGGGCGTATTTAAAGGTGCTCTCTCCGTCCGTGCCAGAGAGATCACTGAATCCATGAAGCAGAGAGCCTCCTATGCCATTGCCGGCATGGTTTCTGATGAGGAGCTTACAGAAGATAATATCATTCCCTCCCCGTTAAACAAGGCGGTAGCCGACGTAGTTGCAAAAGCGGTAGCTGATGTGGCTGTAGAGGAAGGGATCGCACGGATTTAAAGAATACAATCTATTTAAAAGCCATATAACATCAAAACACAGGCGCAAAAAGGCCGCAGCCAGGACTCATCCGGCTGCGGCCTTTCTTATCTTTAATACGTTTTAGTTCTCCTTTACGGAAGGAAGAATGGTCTCTACCTCTGCATGTGGACGTGGGATTACATGAACGGAAACAAGCTCTCCTACTCTCTGAGCTGCTGCTGCGCCTGCATCTGTAGCTGCCTTAACTGCGCCTACATCGCCGCGTACCATAACAGTAACAAGGCCGCCGCCTACGAATTCCTTGCCGATCAGGGTAACATTTGCTGCCTTTACCATAGCATCTGCTGCCTCAATAGAGCCTACCAGTCCCTTTGTCTCGATCATTCCTAATGCATCATACTTCATGATTATTTCCTCCTGATTTATCTTAATTTTTTAGTTCACATGATTACAGTCCAGCCATTTTCAGCCGAAGACTTCCAATATAGTTTAGCAATGGATATGTACCACGGAAGTTCCTCCCAGACCGAAAGCATTTGCCTCCTCCATATCCAGATGGCATTCCAGCTGTGACTGTGCGGTCACACGGATTGCCGTATTTCTTAAAATACCTCCTCTGGAACCTTCTGCCTCCAGATCTACAACCTGTCCGTCATGGACACCAAAGCGCTCTGCGTCAGCCGGAAGCATATGAATATGCCTCTGAGCAACCATTACGCCTTTTTCTGTCTGTACAGAACCTTTCGGGCCCACCAGGGTAATTCCCGGTGTTCCATCCAGATCTCCGGAAAGCCGTACCGGAGCTTTTACTCCCAGCTTAAAGCCGTCTCCTGCCAGTATTTCTACCTGTGTTTCCCGGCGTACCGGACCCAGGATGCGTACCTTTTCGATCGCTCCCTTAGGGCCGCAGACCGTAACCATTTCCTTGCAGGCATACTGCCCCGGCTGGGAAAGATCCTTCATCTTGGTCAGCTCATATCCCGGACCAAACAGGCGGTCTAAGTCAGCCTGAGACAGATGGACATGGCGGTTGGAAACACCTACCGGAATCCCCCCATTGGCACAGGGTTCTTCCTTTTTCTGCCCTTCCTGCTGTACCGCTTCCATTAAAGCTTAAGCAGTTCTTCACACTGATTCATGTTCTGCCTCCTTATTCGTTCATGGATGCAATCAGCTGGCGTACCAGATCAGCCAGATGGGCGTCATCTGTAAATCCCTTACAGAGGCCTCTTTAACTGTTCTGCCGTATCAATGCTGGATTCCTGAACAGCAGCCCCACAGCAGCACCCGCCCTGGCGGCGTTCAAAGGATGCCACGATATCAGCCGGGCTAAAGCTCTGGGAAGAAGCTGTATTCTGAGAGCAGCTGGCCTGTACTTCCTGCGCCTTCTCCGGATTGCGGAAGGTTCTGTCATCTTTAAGAAGGGTAGAGCAGTTCTTTAATCCATAAGCAACCTTCTTTACATTGATCAGATTTAAGGGGCTTACATTTTCGGAAACAGAGCTTCCGCCGCAGGTTCCGCAGCCTAAGGTAAAGGCTACATTCAGTCCTGTGCTGATTCCGGTTCCGCCCATGCTGCCTCCGGTATTTACAAGGATACGGGAAGCCGGCTTCATGGCAAACTTGCGAACCAGTTCCTGATCATTGGTATGGATGCTCATGGTATGACCGATACCGTTCTGTAAAAGGTCAATGCTGAGCTTACAGGCTTCTTCCCAGTTTTCTACGGTGTAAAATGCCAGAACTGTTGTAAGCTTCTCATAGGAAAGAGGATATCCCTCGCCTACGCCGCCCTGTTCTCCGATCAGAACCGTGGTTCCTGCCGGAACAGAAATCCCGGCTGCCTGTCCGATCACCTCCGGACTGCGTCCTACGAACTTGGCATTCATTGCATGGCCGTTCTTAAAGAGCAGACGGCATACCTTGTCGGTCTCTTCCTTCGTCATAAAGTAAGCTCCATGGCGTTTTAACTCTGCAACCACCTCATCATGGTTACAGCGCTCGCAGATGATCGACTGCTCAGAAGCACAGATGGTTCCATTGTCAAAGGTCTTGCTGGCAATAATAGCGTCTACTGCCGCCTTAACGTCTGCTGTACGTTCAATGTATGCAGGGGAGTTTCCTGCGCCTACGCCGATGGCCGGCTTTCCTGCACTGTAGGCTGCCTTAACCATTCCCGGGCCGCCGGTTGCGATGATAAGAGCCACCTCTTTGCAGTGCATCAATTCATTAGTTGCCGCCATGGTAGGTGTTGTAATGCAGCTGATCACGCCCTCCGGAGCGCCTGCCTTAACAGCTGCGTCACGCATTACCTCTGCTGCCCTTAAAGTACACTTGGCTGCGGATGGATGGGGAGAAAATACGATTGCATTTCCAGCCTTAATAGCAATGATGGATTTGTAAATTACGGTAGAGGTAGGATTGGTAGATGGAACAATGCCCATGATCAATCCTGCCGGAGCAGCTACATCCATGGTACCTCTGGCACGATCCTCGGAGATAATGCCTACGGTTTTCATATCACGGATATCTTCATATAATAATGTAGACGCCGCATGGTTTTTATATGCCTTATGAACTGCATTTCCGAAGCCGGTCTCTTCCACTGCCATTCTTCCCAGACAGGCCGCATGCTCTTCTGCTGCTTCTACCATGCTTTTTAAAATTTTGTCAATCTGCTCACTTGTATAAGTGGCCATTTTCTTTGCTGCTTCCTCACCCTGACGGGCCAGATTTCTGGCTTCCTGGATGGAACGCAGATCTAAATCAAAATTCTCCATTATCAGTTCCTTTCTCCGGTCAGACACCGGATGTTTTATTTCTGTCGCGTTTCATACCATTGTCTCAATTCCTTTAAGAGACGGGACCGGTTTGCTCTGGAAAGCTCCCTTCCGGCCATTCCCAGCTCCGGATAACTTCTGGCAAGCTTACGAAGCTGCGTTACATGACAGTTTTTAAGAGCTGTCATCACTGCCTCTGCTCCTGAAACATCATAAAGGCCATCGCACCATGCCCGTGTAACAGGATTGGGAATGCTTATGTCCGGCTCCTGTACGGCGGTATTGCCCACTTCTGCATCCAGCTCCTGTACCGCTGTGCCGTCTTCCCCAGTCTCTGCATCAGCCTCTTCAGCCCCGGTATCCTCCGACAGCCCTGCTGCCACAGTCTCCGGCTCATCCTCAGATGCAGTTTCCGGCTCTTCGGCCGCTTCCTCCGGCTCATCCTCAGATACAATTTCAGCCTCTCCGGCCGCTGCCTTCGGTTCATTCCGTTTTCCCGGATCCTCCGGCTCTGGCCCGAAAAATCCCTCCAGCTCTTCATGAGGCCTTGGGATCACATGGCGGCTGACCAAAAGTCCTTCACCCAGATGCTCTGCTGCCGATGCGCCTGCATCTACAGCTGCAGTTACGGCTGCCACATCACCTGTTACAGTAACCGTCACCAGACCGCCGCCGATCTTTGTCTTTTCTACAAGGGTTACATCTGCTGCCTTGAGCATCACATCTACCGCTTCAATGGCTGCCAGGGTTCCCCTTGTTTCTATCATACCCAGCGCCTGCATTTATGTCCTCCTTTACAGAAGGTCCGCCCAGTTGGCCGGATAGGTTGCATAGAATACTCTTGCCTTGTCCGGAGAACCCCAGATTACCTTGGAACCGGATGGAACAAAAAGAACATCTCCTGCATTTGCCGTATATTTCTTTCCGTCAATGGTAACGGTCAGCGTTCCCTCGATTACATAGTCGATTTCCTCATACGTCAGCTCCCAGGCAAACTCAGAATGATCGATCACCAGGAATCCTGCACTGATATGAGATTCCTCTTTGCTTACCAGTTCCTGGAAATAAGCAGTGGCATTTGGATCGCCTGTGTCAAATACATCCATTTTCACTGTATTTCCGCGGACTACCTTTAATCCATTTTCATGGGTTACGCACTGATAGGGGCGGCTGCCGCATTTTGTCAGCAGTTCTCCTAAAAGTCCCTTGTCCATCAGAGCTTTTAAAAGCTGATAGATCTGTTCGCTGTCAATGCCTTCTCCGTCGCAGGTACATGCTGCCTTCTCCGGCTCCTTGTCTGAAAATGTGATTCCAAGGGCTTCTGCAGCATCCTTAGCAGAAGGTGTTACGATCACATCCGGTCCTGTCACGCATACTGTTTTTCCTGCCTGCTTCAGTGCTTCTATATCCGCAGCACAAATCAGCTGTTTCATTTTCCACATCCTCTCCTGATCCGCCTTATGAATCCTCAAAGGCGCAGTCTTCGTCAATAATTCCCACTACTGCCGCATCAGCCGGAATTTCGTCGCTTCCCAGCATCCGTCTGGCAGAAGATCCGCAGGCTACGATCACCCGGTCCCCGATCCCGGCTCCGATGGTATCGATCACTACCATGCTCTCACCGGCTCTTGTGCCTCCGATGACCTCAGCTAAAAGGAGCTTATATCCGCTTAGAAGGTCTGATTTTCGTGTTGCCCAGATATTTCCTGTCAGTCTTGCTGTTACCATTCCTCCGCTCCCTCCTTTTCTCTCCGTCGGATTTCTTCCAGGGCCGCTTCTACCGAAGCCGTATCCCCAAAGATTGCCAGCATGATCATATGCTGGGGGCAGCTGCCCCGGATGTCTTCCACCGTAACGCCCACTGCTTTTTCTGCTACATCAGCGGCGCAGACCATTTCGATCAGACGTCCCTGAACCAGGCCTACGGCATCCACATCCTCCAGCTTTACTGCATTTCCCGAACCCTTTCTCCGGGCCAGGATCTCTAATGTACCCCGGCTTGGGGATTTAATGATCCGGTACTCCATATGCTTTACTCCATTTCCTGATCCGTACAGCTCATAGCGATTCCAAGAGGCGTAACGAACATGGGATTTTCCGGTTTATAGGTAGGGATCCCTGTTTTCTTTCCTATGATATCCTCGATTCCGGAAAGACAGCAGGTTCCTCCTACCAGATACAGTCCCTGTACATTATAACCCTCTATCTGGCGGCTGATGATGGAAGCCACTTTTTCAATCACCGGCTTCAACACCGGAAGGATTTCTTTGTGATTCTTCTTATCCCTCTTATAAATCTCCGCTTCTGAGAAGGGAAGCTTATAAGCTCCGGCTAATACCAGAGAAAAATGGGTTCCTCCGGTGGCCTCATCATCTACATTGATCACTTTTCCATTTTCTAAAATGGAAATGCCTGTGGTTCCGCCTCCGATATCTACTACAGCTCCGTTTTGGATCTTTAAGATCTGATTGGCGGCTGTGGGTTCATCTAACAGGGCTGTGATTTCAAATCCAGCGCCCTGCACTACATTTTTGATTGCTCCCCCGTCCAGAGCGTCGGTTCCCGGAGGAATGGCTGCGGCTGCATAGATCAGTTCCGTACCCAGCTTTTCCTCCAGCTCTTCCTTCATTTCACGCACCAGACGGATGGCACCGATATAATCTACTACCATGCCGTCACGAACCACATCTGCATACCGGTAAGCGCCTGCTACCGGCCGGCGGTTCTCATCCAGAACAGCTAAAACCACACAGGCTGTTCCCAGATCCACGCCGGTATAATAAATGGAAGAGCGCTTCTTTACCGGCTTTTTTACCACCTGTTCAAATTCCCTCACCAGGCGGTCACATTCTGCAAATGCTAATTCTTCTGACATATTTTTCCTCCAAACCCATGGCAGATCATCTGTGATAATCGGTTGATGATACAGTGTGCCATTTCCTTTCTATCGTCGGGAAGCTCCCGTTCCAGCTTTCTTAATCTGCTTCTGAGCACATGAAGCCGGATCACAACCCGGCCATTGGGTGACTGGGCATGAAATCCTGTGATTTCAAAGCAGTCTGCCAAACACTTTCTGCAGTTTTCAGGACCGATTCCCGTACAGGCCGGACAGAGCATTTCCCAGCGCCTTTCTCCTTCGGCCATCTCTTCCCCGGACGCAAGCCTGGCAAGATTCCGTTCCAGTTCAAAGATTTCCTTTGAAACAAGAACATCCTCTCTTTGAAGATCCAGTCCTGCCTGAAGAAAATCAGCCTGAAGGTTTCCAAGCTCAAGCTGCCAGCAGGGCAGTTCTTCTGCCGGATGAGCTCCCTGTGAACGCTCCTCTGCTTCCGTTTCCCTTGGCTGTTCATTCTGTTTCAGACTGCTGCCGGCTTCTTTTTTTCCAAAGCCGGTCTGTCCGTTTCCTGGACGAACGCCATTTTCTGTCTCTGTCAGGCGGATACCGCGGTCACTTAAAAACTGTCTTGCTCCCGGTGTAAGCCGCGTTCCCGCTTCTGGCTCATATTCTGTAAACCGTTCTCTGCGAAACCGCTGCCTCAAATCCTCTTCTGTGATAAATCTCATACGATTCCCCCTTTACAAAGCTTCTTGTAAAGGTATTCCAGCTCCTGTTTTTCAGGCACTCTGGGATTGGTAGCCGTACAGTTATCCTTTAACGCCTGCTCTGCCATCTGGGGAATGGCTTCCTCAAATGCCTCCCGTTCAACGGACAGGTCTGTCACATAAGCAGGACTTCCAATCCGCTTCATCAGATTCCGGATGTGGCGGATCAGGCCGTGTACTGCCGCTTTGGGAGTACCGCCTCCGATTCCCAGCATATCCGCAATCTTTTCATACCGGAGCAGTGCTTCATTTTCTCCATTCTCCTCCAGTCCCGCATTATATGCGATCACATGGGGAAGGATTAAAGCATTGCTTCTGCCGTGAGGAATATGGAAATGTGCTCCCAGGGCATGAGCCATACTGTGGCAGACGCCTAAGGAAGCATTGCTGAATGCGATTCCTGCCAGACAGGAGGCATTATGCATATGCTCTCTGGCTTCCATATCAGAACCGTCCAACACGGCCCGTTCCAGATATTCCCATACCAGCCGGATCGCTTTTTCTGCACAGGCATCTGTAAAATCATCCGCCTTTGCGGAAACATAAGCTTCCAGTCCATGGGTCAGCACATCCATTCCTGTATCTGCCGTAATCGCCGGCGGAACGGAAGATGTCAGCCTTGGGTCTAAAAACGCTGCATCCGGTACCAGAGCCTGATCCCGCAGCGCATATTTTGCCTGAGCCTTTGTATCCGAAATCACCGCAAAGGATGTTACCTCACTTCCTGTTCCGCTGGTGGTGGGAACGGCTGCCAGAAGAGGCCTTCCCTCTCCGTTCATGGAGCCATAAAGATGACCGGCTGCCTTGGCGGTATCAATGGCTGAACCGCCTCCCAGAGCAATGATCCCATCGGGTTCAAATTCCTTCATCCCCTGAATGGCCTTTGCAACCACCTCGATGGATGGATCCGGTACGACCTCTGAGAAAATCCTTGTTTCTGCTCCAGCCCCATTCAGCATGGCAGCAAGCTCTCCGGCCCGTCCGCACTTCTCCATAAAAGGATCGCAGATAATATATGCTCTTTTAAGTCCCAGATGTTCAATTTCTTCCAGAGAAGCTTCCCCTGTATAGATCCGGGTACTCATTAAAAACTGTCCCATCATCATTCCCTCCTTTCTTCTGATTTTTCCGGCTCCGAAGCATCCGGCCTGTATGGATCCAGAATTCTCCGAAGCTGCTTCATACGTTCTGTATCATAGATGCTGATCTCATAAAAGGGCGGCTGGATCCCGGCTCTTATCAGCTGGCGTACCGCTCCTTTGCAGTCTCCCTCTGCGAGGTCGCAGCGTGTGACCACTCCGATGACAGGAACGCGGAAGGCTTTTGCAAATCCCGGAGGATATACCTCCCGTTTTCCCTTTGCATCCGCAGTCATCACCACACAGGAGGCGTCCTGAGCCGCCGCAATGAGATGATGGTGCATCCATGGGCTTTCCAGATACGCTCCCGGCGTATCCAGTGTATTCTTTCTGTAAACCATATTCTGAACCCTGCGGATATCGCTGCTGTCTTCCAGCCAGGCAGCCAGCGTTGTTTTTCCGCTTTTTCCGGGCCCTATGATCATGATCCGTTTCTTCCTCACGTTCTCGTTATCTCCGCGGCCGCAAATCCCAGCACCCGTTTCAGCGTATCCGTCACAGCCCTGAGGGCCGTATCTACGCTTTCCACATCTCCGGAAATCACTACAGAACCGGTAAAGCGGTCTAAAAATCCGATCTCCACATCAGACGCCTTGGCTGCAATATCCGCCGCGATCATGGCTGTCTCAAAGGGAGAAAGGGTCAGAATGCCAATGGCTCCTCTGCCCTCAATTCCAAGACATTCATAGATCTCCGGCACCGGAGAAGCGATTACATGGGCGATCGTCACCTGTTTGCCCGGAACCGATTCTTCAATCACCCGTCCGGCAGGCATAATTCCTTCTGTCACGGCTCCTCCTTACCTGTCAGTGGCGCACTACGGTTACAGGGAAATCATAGGCTTTCATCCAGCCCTCGATCCGGTCTAAATCCTCCTGGCTTAAGCTGGGGTCTCCCTCAATGGGGTAGGGCTTATCCAGCTGCCCGTATTTTCCCACGCCCATTTTATGATAAGGAAGAAGATCCACTCCCTTAAAGTTTGGATCATCCCGGAACGGAAGCAGAAACTGGATCACCTGATCAATTTCTTCCTTGCTGTCATTGATACCCTTTAACATCGGCATACGCACCTTCACGTTATAGCGCCTTGTCAAAAGCTCTTTTAAATTGGATAAGATCAATTCATTTCCAATTCCTGTCAGCTCATTATGACGTTTGGGATCCATATGCTTAATATCAAACAGGAACAGATCCACATATTCCGCAATGGCAAAGAGCTTGTCCGGCTTCGTGTGTCCGCAGGTTTCAATGGCCGTATTGATTCCCTGGCTCTTGCAGGCCATAAGGAGCTCCCTGGCAGCTTCCGGCTGTGCCGTACATTCGCCGCCGCCCAGGGTAACGCCGCCGCCTGACATACTGTAAAATGCAGCGTCCTCCTCTACTATCTCAAGAAGCTCGGATACAGTTTTTACCTGGCCGTTGACTTCCAGAGCAGCCTGAGGGCATACGGATTTACATTTTCCGCAGCCGGTACAGTCAATATCCCGGCGCACCCGGTGGATGCCCTCCGGTGTGATCTCATGGATCCCCACCGGACAGGCGTCCACACAAAGGCCGCAGTTGACGCAGGAGTTTTTCTTAAACATAATCTGGATCTTCCGCTCCAGACCTTCCGGGTTGGCGCACCATTTGCAGCGCAGCGGACAGCCTTTGAAGAATACGATGGTGCGGATTCCCGGTCCATCATACATATTGTATTTCTGAACATTAAAGATCAGAGCTTTTCTTTCCATGATATCTCTCCTAACTGCCCCACGCCCGGATTAAAAATGAGTCAGCATGGTACGGCTGATGATCTCATCCTGTACATCCTTGCACAGCTCTACGAAGAAAGCACTGTATCCGGCAACACGCACGATCAGGTCGCGGTACTGCTCTGGATGCTTCTGAGCCTCGATCAGGGTCTTGTTATCCAGATAGTTAAACTGCATCTCGCCGTTTCCAAACATGCAGGCTGTACGCAGCAGGGTGATCAGGCTTTCCTCGCCCTCAGGAGTATCAAGAAGGCCTGCCATGATCTTGAAGTTATGTACCATACCGATGTTCATATTATCATTGGACATCTTGGATACAGACTTGATAATAGCGGTCGGGCCCTTGAAGTCAGCGCCCTGGCTTGGGCTGATTCCGTCAGACAGAGGCAGCCATGCATGGCGTCCGTTTGCAGACGCACCGGTCATCTGGCCGAATGGGGTATTATTGGAAATGGACAGAGTACCATGGCTCAGGATAGAGTAAAGAGTCTTGTACTGTCTGTGCTCATGCTCGGTAAAGTTGATCAGATCTGCCGCAATATCATCTGCGTAATCGTCATCATTTCCGTACTTAGGAGCGTTCAGACAGTCGGTGCGGATCTGCTCATATCCATTAAAGTCTGCTTTTAATGCTTCATTTAACTGCTCCAGCGTATATTTCTTATCGTCAAATACCAGCTTCTTGATGGCTGCCATGGAGTCTGCATAGGTAGCAAGTCCGGACCATACAACGCCTGGTCCAAAGTTATACATAGCGCCGCCGGAGGATACGTCCTTTCCCTTTTCCATACAGCCCTCGTACATAATGGACATCAGAGGCTTCGGAGCCAGCTCTCTGTGAACTCTCTGGGAAATAACCGTAGCAACGCTGGTCCACTTTGTGATGTATTTGATCTCTTCCTTAACGGCAGCTTCAAACTCTTCATATGTCTTAAAGCTGTTTAAGTCACCCATATCCGGGCAAACCTGCTTGCCGTACCACAGCGGAACACCGTGATTTAATACAAGCTCGATACAAATGGGCCACTGTGTATAAGCGGTAGAGGTCCACTGATAGAGACGGCCGGCCTTCTGAGGCTCTACACAGCCCATCAGGCAGTAATCTCTTGCATCCTCGATGGAAACGCCCTTTGCCAGCATCATCTTGATATGTGTATCATCAAAGTGGCAGGCAGGGAAAGCCCATTCCGGAACGTACTACATCTACGATCTTCTTTAAGTACTTTCTCGGGGACTTGTTGTGGATACGGCAGGCTAAAGACGGCTGGTAAATCTTTACATGACGTACTGCATCCATTAACAGATAGGTCAGGTCATTGGTTGCATCACGGCCCTCTCTTGTAACGCCGCCTACGCACATATTTACGAATGGCTGATAGCCTGCAAAGAACTTGGAACCGCCCTCGCTGGTGATCCACATCATCTCAGACATCTTGATCAGCATACAGCCTGCAAGCTCAAATGCCTGGAAGTCATTCATTCTGCCGGACTCAATGTCTGCCTTGTAGAACGGGTACATATACTGGTCTACACGGCCGATGGACATACCGGTCTGATTCTCTTCCACAACAAGCAGGGACTCGATGGTCCATACTGCCTGGATTGCCTCCCAGAAGGTCTCAGGCTTGTGAGCAGGAACCTTTGCATTAATCTCGGAGATCTTGTAAAGCTCTGCCTTTCTCTTTGGATCGGTCTCTTTGTCAGCCAGTTCCTTTGCATATTCGGACATTCTTCTGGCATAGATCATTACACCTTCAGTTGTCTCGATAATGGACTTGTAGAAGTATATCTTCTCAATATCATCTGGATTCTCGTAGTGAAGCTTTGTTAAATGCTCTCTTGCTTCATTCTGGATATCCAGCATACCCTTCTTCATCAGGATTACATCATAGCCGGGGTTGGAGTCGCCGCCGCCGTTTAATGCATGGTAGGAGCAGTCGGATACGAAGGACTCGCCGGATAACTCCCATACGCCTGCCTCACGGTACTGATCCTCGCAGTACTCATCTACGGATTTGCCCTTCCAGAATGGGAACAGCTCCTCACGCATGATCTTCTTGTCTTCCTCGGAAATGTAGAATGGATCCTGAGGTCTTGTTCCGATGGTATCAATCTCATCTACCATCCATCTCCATGCGATATCTGGTGAGAATGCGCCGGCTCTGGGTGCGCCGCAGGGTGCGCCTACGATCAGCTCGTTATCCTGAATAACCAGAGGAGCTGTCTCACAGCAGTAGCGGAAGCACTTTGCTCTTAATTCGATCTTTGGCATACCGGGATTTTCAGCAGCAATCTTTGTGATCGCTCTTGCACGGTAGGTCGTGATGGATGGCTTCTGCTTTAAGTAATTCTCCTTTAACAGCTTTAAACGTCTTGTCATGCCGTCCGGAATCTGAGTTCCCTCAGAAGGATACTCGCACAGATCCTTTGCGGTCTCTTTTTTTGTATCTTCTTTTCCAATTTCCTGTGAAACAGATTCAAACATCTTCATCAGAGAAGCTTTCTCTTCAGGAGACATATTTTTTGTCGCTTCTGCAAGCTTATTTGAAAATTCTCTAATATCCAAAATAAATCCCTCTCTTTCTGGCTGCCTGTTTATGAACAGAGTCCATGGATCCCAAATGCTGCCTTTCTTCTATAGATCATGTGAAGAGGCGATACATTCTCTGCAGTGATCCCCTCTTTTGAGGTCACGCTTCCAAGGATCACTGTGGGGAACAGGTCTGTTGTAACTCCCATGGCGCCCCATACAGCCGGCGTATTGATCAGCACACGGCCTACGGGCTTCTTTAAGGCAAACTGCCGAATGACTTCCGGATCCTGCGAATGAATGGTAAGCGTATTGCCCCGGCTTTCTCCCACCAGAAGCTCAATACATTTTTCACAGGCATGAATCCAGTCTTCTTCAATGTAAAATGCCAGTACCGGGCATAAAAGCCCTTTGGCATATGGATTAAAATCCGTTATATAAGACTGCTCGGATACAAGGACCTTTGTATGCTCCGGCACTGCAAATCCGGCTTTCTGAGCCAGCCATGCTGCCGTTTTTCCGATGAACTCCTTATCCGGAAGCCCCGTTCCTTTTTCCAGTCCCAGAAACGCAGTCAGCTGTTTCTGTTCTGTCTCCGTCATAAAATAGGCCCCGTGACGGATCAGTTCCTCCTTTACCTGAGCGGCGATCTGCCGGTCTGCCACCACATACTGCTCGCTTCCTGCTCCGGTTCCGCAGTTAAAGCCCCGGCTGTCCGTAATACATGCCGCCGCCCTGCTTATATCTGCTGTTTTTTCAATAAATACCGGTCCGGGAGCGATCCCTCCGTATAAAACCGGGCATCCGGTGCGGCTGCAGGCTTCCAAAAGCGGCCGTTCACCCATATTCAGGATCAGATTTGTCTCCGGGTGTGAAAGAAGCTCGATGGCCCCTTCCTTTGCCGCTGTCTCACTGCAGGATAAAGCTCCCCGAACCAGTCCGGCCTCAAGAGCCGCTTCCTCCAGGATATGTACGGTACGCACCGTGGTCTTCACCGCTCTGGGATGGGGTGCAAAACAATGGCGTTTCCTGATTTTACCGCGCATACGGCAGCGCTCAGAACCGCAGCCACCGGGCTTACAGCCGGTGCAGCCGCAGCGATCACGCCCATTGGAACGCCGATTTCCAAAACGCCCTGAGCCTCATCTGTGCTGAGAACGCCTACGCATTTCATAGGTTCCAGAGTTTTCCGCATTTTCTTGATCAGGAGCTTTGCCTGAAGCAGCTGATCCTTTGCGTCTCCGTATCCCGTTTCCCGAACCGCCTCTTCTGTGAGCTGTTCCAGCTTAAGCTCTAAAGCATCCATCATGCAGGCTGCGATCCGGTCCAGTTTCTTCTGTTCAAAAAGAGCCAGTGTTTTCTTTGCTTCGGCCGCCTCTTCCATCAAAACTCTTGCTTCCTGGACTGCCTTTAAGTCTTTGTCGATAAACTTCATTTCACTGCTCCCTTCTGCCTCTTATTTACTCTTCCTGAGGCAAAAGATTGGTCAGACTGTAGCGGGTAACGATCTTGCCCAGATCCTGATGCGGTCTTGGGATCACCACAGAGCTGTATACCTCTGCTCCCATATTTTCTACTGCCTTCACCCCGGCATCTACCGCTGTACGGCAGGCTCCCACATCGCCCTGTACAATAACGGAAATATAACCGGAAGCAACATTTTCATAGCCGATCAGTTCTACATCAGCCGCCTTGCACATCGCGTCTGCAGCCTCCAGAACAAATACCAGGCCGAAGGTTTCAATACATCCAATGGCTTCATATCTTTCCATATTTTTCCCTCTCACATCTCGGTTTATAGCAGCGGTCACGCGTCAATATCGTGTACCGAAACGATCTCTCCAACGGCACGGATCGGTCTTGGCATTACATTCTTTGCTGTCAGCTTTCCGATCGCGGCTGCGGCTGCGGCGCCGGCCTCGACAGAGGAACGCACAGCGGCCACATCGCCCTTTACCATGATTGTTACCAGAGTCGATCCAACATTCTCATAAGAGATGAGCTCCACATCTGCGGCCTTTAACATCTTGTCTGCCGCTTCCAGAGCCGGAACCAGTCCAAGGGTCTCTACCAGTCCGAGAGCCTCTTCACCATAATATCTCATATGCCGTTTCTCCTTTCCTATCTGCTGCGGTATTTAGCAGGAACGTATTTTTCCACGGTTGTGCGGCCGTCGTCTGTAATGGCAAACCGGAGAGAAAGATCTCCGTTTACATCCAGCTCATGGCTTACCAGAGTGCACATTCCGTTGGCCTCTAAGGACATCGTATGATCCAGATACATATCCTTTGTAAACTGTTTCTCATGTCCGTACTGGGGCTTCATTGCCTCCATGATCTCGTTGATATCAGCATTTTTCACAGTGCTTAAATAGTTGAGCACCGCCATTCTTGCGGGCAGCAGCATCTTACACCTCTCCCTTCTTGAAAAAGTCCAGCGGGTTCATGGTAACCAGGATCGCACCAAAGATGATTACAACAGAACCAACTACGATGGTAGTTGTTACAGGCTGTCCCAGGAACAGGATACAGAATAATACGCCCCAGAATGCATATGTAACGTTTAAGCTCATGCCGATGGCACAGCCGACTGTGGAATTTGCCTTGTACCACAGAAGGAAGGAAGCGCCTGCGCTCAGTCCGGATACTGCCAGCCACAGAGCCGGAATACCAGCTGACATGGTGCCGCCTAAAAGTCCAAGTCCGCCTACTAAGGGAACGATGATCACCAGATCTACCAGACCGGAGAAGAGCTGACGGATATTGGTTGCCACATCTGTATCGATCATGGCTCCGCCGTAGCTGGAAAGCATTCCCTCAAGTCCCCAGCACACAGCCGCGATCAGTGCGCAGATAATTCCCAGTGTAAAGTTCGGGCTGCCTTCCGGTTTTACCCAGTTGATGATGATAGCGCCTGCCACACAGGTAAGCATACCTGCTACCACACGCTTGGTTGGACGCTGCTTTAAGAAAATCCATGCAAACAGAGCGCCGAACAGGCCGCAGGTTGCAGAAATGGGGATCGCATAAGCACCGGCCAGAGCCAGGCCTACCAGATAAGCGCCGTTAGCGATAGGGCCGCCCAAAAGTGCTCCCAGGATCATCATCTTTCCTGGGAAGGTATTGGCTGTACGTCCAATCTCTGCCAGACGTCCCTTTTTTGCATTGTAGATCGTAAGCCAGATACCGGCGAACAGATCGTTCAGTCCGGAACATACATAAGGGGCTGCCAGGATGCCAACCGCACTTACAAGTGGTTCATAATAGCCCGCAACCAATACCAGAGTCGTATAGATTCCGTATGTAAGGCCGGAAAGAGCTCCTGCTGTAAGGCCTGTTACGCGGAATTTTTTGCTCAGCTGCTTCATCTTCATATCCGCAGCAGATGTGTTTGTCATATTGCCGCTCATTGCGTTTCTCTCCTTTGATTATTCTGCCTTTCCGCCTCCCGGAAGGATGGTCTCCACTTCTCCGTGGGGACGTGGGATTACATGAACGGATACCAGCTCTCCGATCCTCTGGGCTGCAGCAGCGCCTGCATCTGTAGCTGCCTTAACCGCGCCTACATCGCCTCTTACCAGAACTGTGATCAGGCCGCCTCCTACTTTTTCCTTGCCGATCAGAGTTACATTGGCAGCCTTTACCATGGCATCTGCTGCTTCAATAGATGCTACAAGTCCCTTTGTCTCGATCATTCCTAATGCATCGTACTTCATGTTTCTTCTCCTTCTTTTTCTTCTTTTTTACAGCCAGCGCGCGCAGTATGCATGATCTTTTCACAAAAAGCATACATTTTCTGTACATTTAGTATAATCCATTCCCATATGTGGAAGGTCAAGTGTAATTTATCGATTTTTCAACAGACGATTTCTCCATCTTTTATTGTATATATTGCATAATATCGTTACTTTTTTCACAGCAATATGACGAAGAAACCGGCGTACACAAAAAGCAGAAGGGTTTTCCTTCTGCTTTTTATCCCTGAAAGAAGTTTTCCTGTAAGTGAAAGCCCTTTCCATTCCTTTCCCCTATGGGGAAGGTTTTTGTTTTATTCCTCTAAAATTCGTATGGGCAGAATAATCTCTGTCACAAATTCATCCTCATTTGCAGTGGTCCAGTAATCTACCACATACCGTTCATAAACATTCGGCCCCAGGGATGCCCCCTTTGCTTTCGCCCATTCCGCCAGCTTATGATAGCTTTCTTCGATCCGTTCATGGGAGCCCACATGATAGATCGTCGCTGCCAGAAAGCCGCCGAAATTGATCTCATTCGTTCCGCAGCAGCAGGGATGGATGGGTTTCTGCATGATCCTGGCCTGTCTGCAGGTTCGTTTCATCTTTTCCTTCCAGGATGGAAATTCCAGGATTACCGGCCCGGTGATCTCATTTTTTACCGTGTCCAGATAATTGACCCAGGGAATATTGATAATCGAATCCATGTAGTGATATTCAAACTCCTGATCCATATAGCAGTAATGATCCTCACTTACATAGCGCATTCCCACTTCCTGGATTTTATTGTAAAGCACTGCCCTTGCCTCCTGGATCAGTTCATACCAGTCCTTTACAGATACATAGCTGTTGTGGATCGCATGTTCCTGCTCCCGCAGCTCATTGATCTTGCTGCGAAAGCAGGAGCCTACCACATAGTAATCTCCGCCCTTTACCAGCCCCTGCATCTCCTCCAGCCGAAACCCCATCTGCTTGTAATATTTTAAAATAGGGATCCGGAGAATGGTATCCAGGGTGTAATAACGGTAACCGTTCTCACCTACCTCATCCGGCGCGATCACGCCGATCTTATCATAAAAGCGGAGAGCCTTTGTAGAGATATTGCACAGCTTGCTTACTTCTCCGATGGAATACAGTTTGTTTGCCGCCATAACCCCTATACCTCCTTTTCCTATCTCCTGCCAAGCTTCTGCTCCGCTTCCTCAAGGGAAGGATATCCGTAAAAAGCCACTGTATGCTCCAGCGTTTCCCGGACCGGATTGCGCCCATCCTTCATCCGCTTTAAAAGCATGGCTGCATAAAGCTTTAAGGTTTTGTCGGAATATGTACCAAGCTCGCCTTTTAGATACGTTTCACTTGAAGTATTGAACATCCCGTCCTCTGATGCAGAAAGGCTGCGCCCCATAGACATAACTGAGGGGAATTTTTCTGCTGTTTCCCTTGTCCAGTCCATCATAAGGGAAACGAGCAGCTCCTCCAGGACTTTTCTTGCCGGATCCCTGTAAGGCAGACGGTCCTTTAATGCATCATATTCCTCCGGCGCAGTATGCTCCATCATCCTGGCATACTTTTCCGTCAAAAGGTTCCAGCCTGATTGTTTGGCCTCTTTTAAATCTTCCTGATAACTTTCCAACACCGGCAGATCCCAGGTATAAAACTGGCTTTTGCGCATAATGTCAAAAGTGTAAGGATCTTCCTGACAGGAAGCCCGTCCGCCCTGATTTTTCACCTGTGTAAACTGCTGCCACTCCATAGCGGTAATCTCATCTGCCAGAGTCCTGATTTCCTTTGACGGAGCAGCATCAGATTCAGAAGATTTCTCCTCTTTTTGTGTTTTCTCCCCAGAAAGTTTTTCCATCCGCGATAAAACTTCCGCCTTCTGGCGCTCTAAAAACAGCTCGTCACTGTCTGTCAGCCCCTGCTTCTTCAGTTCATCTAAAATAATCCCGCAGACATTCTCAATCCGCTCCTCTGTTTCCTCCTCGTCCGGACGGCTGCCTGCCAGCTGTTCCAGCGCTCCCTTAAGCTCCCGCACACAGATAAACGCCTCCATAGCCCGCAATCTCCACTTATAAAAGGGCATATACTGGCGGTTTAAAAGATATCCCGCCTCTGCAGAAGCCTGAATAAACTCTGCAAGGCTGGCCTGCATCATCCCGATATCCCTTCTGCGGCGGCCCCGCTCATAATTATACTGTCCGGACTGGGCCATTTTTCCCAGACAAAGTCCCAGACGGTACAGGCGTACCTTTTCCGGACAGGCTTCAAATTCCCTCCTGCGTCTGGTAAATTCTCCCAGTTTATCTTCAAAAATAGCTCCGCTGACCGCAGTTCTTAACTGCTCCGGAGGGATCCTGTTCCATGCGGCCATGCCCTCAGCCGTTTTGCAGTCTGGAGCATGTTCCAGACCGGTAAGCTTTTTGTAAAAAGCACCGATTTCGATCACTCCCACGCGGCCCGCTCCCTCTTTTGTCGTATTTCGCACGGGAATCCCCTTAAAACTCTCTGCCAGCCTGTCATAATCTGCCTGAAGCTGTTCTCCGATTGCTTCATAGTCCTCTTTTGTAAGCCAGAAACAGAAGCCGGGACCAAAATCGTGATCTGTAGAATATACATCATCCAATCCCAGACATTCTGAGCCTTCTCCCGCCAGGCCTGCGGCAATCCGGTCCGCGTAGGCAGGATATTTTTCCAGCAGCATAGGACGGCCCTTTTGTTCATAAAAGCTCCTTGCCAGATCCAGTCCGCAGATCCCGCTCTTTTCAAAGGCCTCTCTTCGGGCTTTCACATCAAGAACCTGCTCCCGGTTGCGGTTTAACGTCTGCCATCCGTCATTTTTTCCGTACAGACGGTTGATGAGCTCCATAGCCTGTCTGTAATACGCTTCCGCCTCATCCAGTTCGCCCCGATGAAAACAGGCTTCCGCCAGACCGGCCAGAGCAGAAGGGTAATGGGGATCCGGATTTCCGGGAAGGTTTTCAAAAAGCGCTGCCGCCTCCTTCATATACCGTGCGCCTCTGGCTGTGCGGTGCATCTTAAAGCAGATATTTCCCAGATTGGTCAGCGTTGTAGCACACTCTGCCTGAGCGTCAGGAAGACGGCGGATCATATCAAGCGCCTTTAAGCCCCTTTTCTCTGCCTCCGAAAGCCGTCCGGTTTCCGCATACAGAAGGCTCAGATTATTGTGAAGGCCCGCCAGACGGTAATCCGGCTCCTTTAAAAGAGAGGCGTATACCTTCTCGGCTTCCCTGTAAGCCGCTTCTGCCTCCTCATACCTTCCCGCCGCACGAAAGCCGGTGGCTGCGTTCAAACAGGTAGTTCCGTGATGAAGTGTTCCGGAAAGCCCCAGTTCCCTCACCAGCTCCATCGCCTCTTTCGCACAAAGCACACATTTTTCATACTCTCCCCTTACACGATAATATCCTATCAGTTCATTTTAAAACAGCCAGAATGCCCCCCCTTGTCATCTGCCTGCCTCGCTGTTTTCATGCCTTCTGTAAGATATTCTTCTGCCAGATCCATACGTCCGTTCTCATACAGACGATCCAGCCCATTCATAAATTCATCTAATTGGAACACGCTGCAACCCCCTCCTTTGTATGATTTGTATAAAATATATTTGTTTTGTGCGAATGTTTGTTATTTTATCACCACCAGACGAGAATTGCAAGACCAACCCTATATCAGATTTGCTGCAATCGGAACTGCGATCACGGTCATCAAACCTGCCACAGCGATGGAGAGACTGCTCATAGCCCCTTCAATCTCCCCCAACTCCAGCGCCTTAGCGGTACCAATGGCATGAGCGCTGGTGCCTAAAGCCAGCCCCCTGGCAATGGGGTGGCGCACCCCCGTGATGCGAAATACCAGTTCTCCCAGTACATTTCCGATCACACCTGTGAGGATAATACTCATAACAGTCAGGGTGACGATCCCCCCCGCCTCCTCACTGACTCCCATTCCGATAGCCGTGGTAATGGACTTTGGAAGCAGCGTGACATAATTTACATGGGAAAGCCCCATCAGCCGGCACATGAGAAAAATGCTCACCACGCTGGCTGCCACTCCTGATCCAATGCTTACAAATACAGCCGCTCCGTATTTTTTCAGCAGATGGAGCTGCTTATAAAGAGGGATCGCCAGGCACACCGTGGCCGGTGTTAAAAGCCAGCCCAAACCGGATGCACTTTGACTGTAGACCGCATAATCCACGCCTGTTCCCAAAAGAAAAACAATGATAACAGCCGCTGACACCAGAAGCGGATTTAAAAGAGCAAGCCTTGTCTTTTCTTTCAGCCAGCAGGCAGACAAATACGCTCCGACACTGAATACAAATCCCCAATACTGTGACTGTTCCAAAAATTCCTTCAGTATTTCCTTCATCCTCTTAGTCCTCCTCTTTCTTATTTCCGCTCTCCACCATTCTCTGGGCCACTGTTCCCGTAACTGCCATGACGATCACCGTTGACGTGGCAATAATAAGCAGAAACGGCAGGAGCACCTCCCGCAGCTGGTCTGCACTTTCAATAATCCCTACGGTAGCCGGAATAAACATCATGCTCATGGTATCCATGAGAAAATTTCCGGTCCCCTCTACGCTTTCCAGCTTCACGATCCCGCTCATCAGGGCTGTCAGCATTAAAAAAAGGCCGTATACGCCTGCCGGTACTGGAAACGGAAGAAAGTGGCTGAGGGCCTCTCCTGCCAGGGTGACCCCCAGGATAATGCCAATTTGTTTTACATACTTCATATGGATTCCTCCTACTGTTTTATATGTACTCTCCCAACCATCCTATACGCCGTCCTATTCTATCACCACCCATTTTCAGGCGCAAGGTCTGAATTCATAAAATACAAAGGAAATACAATCCACCCGGTCTTGCATTCCGGACAATGGCCGATTACAATAAAAGAAAACATATCCGGAAAGGATCTGAATTCTATGAAATTTTTTTTACGCTGACGCACTGGAGCATAGGCGGCATTTAAAGCTTTCCGCTCTTTTTGATCTCTGTTTTCCGTCCCCCGGCCTTCCCGGCGCTTTGCCGGCAGATGCAGACGGCCTCTGGCTGGCTGCTGATGAAAATGACGAACTGACCGGCTGCCTGCTCCTGTTCCAAACGGATCTTCATTCCTGGGAAGGAATCCCTTTCGTTCATCCAGCTTACCGCAGGAAGGGGATTTTTTCCGCTCTGCTGGCAAATGCCTGCCAAAAGGGAACTGTCCCGGAGAGGATGACCTTTTCTTTTCCGTCCGTCCCACGCAGACACTCTGGCTGCAGGTTCTCAACTCCATTGAAGCCGAAAAAGCCTTTGATGAATACATGATGGAATACTCATTTCAAAACCTTCCATCTGCCCGCCTGAAAACAGAAGCCGATTTTTCAGACGAGCTTACCGTTTCCTTTCAGGGAACAGAAGGAATGGCCTCTTGCCCTCATGTATCCTGCCTTCTCTCCGCTCACGGCTCCTCGGTCTATCTGTATCAGCTCCTTACCGAAGAGGCGTTTCGCGGACAGGGACGGGCTTTGGCTTTTCTGCACCATCTTTTTCCCCGGCTGAAAGCCCTTGGATTTTCCTCTGTCCGTCTCCAGGTATCGGGAGAGAATCTTCCTGCCATGGCCCTGTATAAAAAAACAGGGTTTCATATCACTGAAACCCTGTCCTTTTATCTTTATTAAACGGAATACACCGCGCCTAATCCCGGCGCACCTCTACTCCCTGAGCTTCAATGCGCTTTCGGATCTCCAGCATCTTTTCATCTGTCTGGGCAATCACATCGGCGCATTCTTTTAATTCCCCGCTGATCTCCCCGTCTGTATCTACAAATGACTTTTTGTATTTCAGCTCATGATCCAGACTGGCCCAGAAATCCATAGCAATGGTGCGGATCTGAACCTCTACGCGGATAAAACGCTTGGAATCCGTAAAAAATACGGGAACCTCCACGATCATGTGATAGCTGCGGTAGCCGTTGGGCTTTGGATTTTTGATATAATCCTTTACCGCGATCACCTTTACATCATCCTGGCGCACCAGCATCTCTGCCACTTCGTAAATATCATCCACAAAAGAGCAGATAATCCGTACTCCCGCCACATCATCCAGGTTTTTAACCATCGATTCCAGAGATACCTCCAGTCCCCGGCGCTGCAGCTTTTCCACAATACTCAACGGCTTTTTCACACGAGACTTGATCATCTCAATGGGGTTTCTCTGGTTCTTTACCGAAAGCTCGTCATTTAAGACCTCCAGCTTCGTTTTTACCTCCCGGATGGCGCAGGTATAGTGCATCATCACCTGCTGGAACTGTCTTGCCTGATCCAGCCAGATATCCGGAACCTGGGCCACATCCGGAACACGGACGATGGACTGGTGAAGTTCGCTGTTGGGGCTAAGATTCGTATTCATTGATTTTGCCACCTCATATTGTCCTACAGAGCTTCCACTGCTTCTGCAGCCTTTTCAAACCATGGCATCTCGATGTACTCTACCCGTCCGCCGTCAACCATCTGAGCGATCTTCGGATCGATCGGGATCTGAGCCAGAACCTTTAAGCCATTTTCCTGTGCTGCCTGCTCCACATGGCTTTCGCCAAATACATGGATGTGTTTTTTGCAGTCCGGACATTCCAGATAGCTCATGTTCTCCACTACGCCCAGAATGGGGATATCCATCTTCTTTGCCATATTAACAGCCTTTGCCACGATCATGCTTACCAGCTCCTGAGGAGAGGTAACGATGATAATTCCGTCTACCGGAAGAGACTGGAAAACCGTCAGAGGCACGTCGCCGGTTCCCGGAGGCATATCCACAAACATATAGTCCACGTCCTGCCACAGGGTTTCCGTCCAGAACTGCTTTACAGCGCCTGCGATCACAGGGCCTCTCCAGATCACGGGATCTGTGGCGTTTTCAAGAAGCAGATTGGCAGACATGATCTCCACGCCCTCTAAGGATTTTGCCGGAATCATCAGACGTCCGTCCGGAGTCACAGCCGGTCTCTCGTCTGCCACGCCAAAGGCCATGGGGATCGAAGGGCCTGTAATATCCGCATCCAGAATGGCTGTGTGATGGCCCTTGCGGTTCATGCTTACAGCCAGCATGGAGGTTACAAGGGATTTGCCCACACCGCCCTTTCCGCTCACAATGCCGATGACCTTTTTCACCTTGCTTTCCGGAGCCAGAGCCTCTAAAAAGCTTGTTTTATCTGTTGTACGGCTCTCACAGTTTGCGCTGCAGGAACCGCAGTCATGATTACATTCGCTCATGATCATATTCTCCTTCCAAATTTCAGTTTCCTTTTCTGCCAGAAGCAGACACTCTTTTTATTATAATCCTTTCCCGGCGGAATGTCCATTCCTTTGAACGTTTGTTTCTGCATTTTACAGGCTTAATCCCTTACAGCATGGCCCCCAGAAAATCCCTCAATCCAAACCGCGGATCCTTTGTAAGGCGCTCCTCCAAGAGCAGGCGGTTTTCGTCTGAATGCTCCACCTCTCTGGAATAGGTGTGTGCTGTATCCGCCATGGCCTTTACATCCAGGCTTCCCTGCTCCATAAAACGCTCTAAAGCCATATCCTGAATGATCAGTACAGAGGCCAGGGCCATTTTAAGCTTTCCATAAGGATTTTCATTGTAAACGCTTCCGCAGAAGTAGGTAAATACAAAGTATACCATCAGCTGCTCAGTCCATAATTCAAGTTCAGGACAGGCCTTTAAACATACGTTCCAGGCCTTTTTATAAGCCTCTTCCCCACTTCCGTAAAGAGAGCCTTCGATTTTCCCCCTTCTGGAAGGCCATTTGAGGTTTAAGGGCTCCATTTCCCCCAAAAGGGAAAACAGCTTTTTAAGAAAATCATACCGGCTTCCCTGAATTTTCTTTTCTTCAAAATACCTGATCCGATCCTCCCGTTCATATCTGGCAAACAGGGCGTCGGCTTCATAAAGCCGGTTTCTCCGAATCCTTCCCTGAAAGTCATGGCCCAAAGCCAGCACCATGGAAAGCCGCAGGGAAACCGGCGTCTTCCGGTCCTGGAGCAGTTTAAAAATAAGGCTTCTGGCATCTATGAGCTTTGTATACAGGAAAAAATCAAAGTCCTCATAGGTTTCCTCCCGCTCATCCTCCTTTTCCAGAAAGCGGACCGGTTCCTTACAGCCAAGGATCAGTTCTGCAGCCACCGGACAGGAAAGACACAGAGAAATCTCTCGGCAGCCCTCAAATTCCTCTGTATGGCGGGGATACTGCCTGCAGGTCCGGCACAGGCTGTCCTTTCCCTGTTCAATATAAAGATCGCAGAGATTTTCCTCATTTAAGAAGGCACAGCGCCCTTCATAGCGCAGAAAGGAACCCTCCTTCCAGTCAATGGAATTATGCAGGCGGTTTCCAAAGGAACCCTCTGTCTTCCGGTACCGTTTTAAGGCCTTATCATCAATCATAATTGCCCATCCGGAACAACAGGTATCGGGACATTTTGACCCGATACACTGAAACATTCTGTAATAATGGGGATATGTATACAGCATTTCTTATCTCTCTTTTCCGAATATGTACGTCTGAGGCGCACACTACTCCTGCGTTTTTGTTTCCTTTCGTCCCAGCCGGATCTCTTCCAGATAATCATTCAGCTCTTTATCTGCTCCCTGAAACAGGTAATGTTTGCCAGGTGCTCCCAGGCGTTTTTTCTCCTCGCGGATCAGCTGCTCCGTCCACTCAATATCCTCTCTCAAATCTTTTGCAGACATCAGGCGGCAGCCCTGTCCGTAAATGATCAGCTGCTCTAAACCGTCTGAGGTAGCCACGGTCACGCTGTACTTCCGCCCAATGCGGTGAGCCAGCTTTTCAATATACTGATCCGCTGTTTCCGCCTCTTTGGTGTATACTACATGGATGTTGTTGTAGTCCAGCGCTTCCCCTGTATTTCCTGAAACCTTGTAGGCGTCAAATACCAGGATCAGGGTACATTTCTTATAGCCCTGATAATTGCACAAAATATCCATCAAACGGTGGCGGGCGCCCTCAATGGTCGTTTTCGACAGCTCCCTGAGTTCCTCCCAGGCGAAAATAATATTATAGCCGTCCACAAGAAGGTACTCTGTTTCCTCCTCCTTTTTTTCCTCCGGCTTTCTTTTCTTTTCACTGGCATAAACCCGGCTTCTCGCTCCCTCCTGGCCAGGATTTTTCCGGCGTACCGGGCCGAAGGTGCGCTCGAAAATAGCTTCCAGCTCCTTATCATCCGTCCAGGAGCCTCCTGCACCGCCCAAAACACGGCCCGGCTCCGAACCGTTGGAACGGACATCCGCGGCAGATACTTTCCTTTCAGCCTCATTCTCCGCCTGTTTCTTCTTTAAAGGACTTTCCAGATGCATATAGTCCTCCACCTGATCCCAGGGTACCACAAAACCGGCTCCATGGGAGCAGAATACAGAACCGGTTGGATTTTCCAGGTCTGCCTCCGGATCATATCCTGCCTGGCCGATGATCTCCTCCTCATTGTGGCAGGGCTCATAATCCCTGTACCACAAGGACAGCCGTCCTCTTCCCTTTGTATAGGCAGTGACCTCTCTCTGATAATCCCTCAGATTCACCACCGGCCCTTTTCCTGTAAGAACCGCCATATCCCCTTCGGTTTCCGGAGGATCAAATACGCCGTTTTTCCGCTCTATATCTGCCATTGCCCGTCCCAGATTCTCCGCAGGAATCTCCATACGGAACCCATAATACGGCTCCAGCAGGCGGCATTTTCCCGCACGCAGCCCCTGGCGCAGAGCCCGGTACGTCGCCTGGCGGAAATCCCCTCCCTCTGTGTGCTTAATATGGGCCCGTCCGGTTAAAAGGGTAATCCGCATATCCGTAATCTCAGCCCCTGTAAGAACGCCTCTGTGACGTTTTTCCTCCAGATGGGTCAGCACCAGCCTCTGCCAGTTCCGGTCCAGCACATCTTCGCTGCAGACTGTGTCAAACTGCAGGCCGCTTCCCGGTTCCCCAGGCTCCAGAAGAAGATGCACCTCCGCATAATGGCGCAGAGGTTCAAAATGGCCCACGCCCTCTATGGGCTCCAGGATTGTTTCCTTATACACGATATTTCCCGTGCCGAACTCTGCCTCAAGACCATACCGCTCACGGATCAGTGTTTTTAAAATCTCGATCTGTACTTCACCCATAACCTGAGCCTTGATCTCGCCTGTGGCCTCTTCCCAGAGGATGTGAAGCTCCGGCTCCTCCTCCTCCAGCTGGCGCAGATCCCGGAGGCTTTTATGCACATCCGTACCTTCCGGAAGAAGAATGCGATAGGTCAGCACCGGTTCCAGTACCGGAAGCTCAGAAGCGGCCTCTGCTCCCAGCCCCTGTCCCGGAGCAGAGGAAAGAAGGCCGGTAACTGCGCAGACCGTACCTGTCTGCGCCTCCTGAACCGTCTCATACTTTGATCCGGAATAAATCCGGATCTGGTTGACCTTTTCTTCCCCGATCAGCGCATCCTTCACACGAAGGACTCCTCCGGTAACCTTTAAATGGGTCAGACGGTTTCCCTGGCTGTCTCTGGATATTTTATAGATTTTGGCACCAAAAGAAGAGCTTCCCTTCGGAGCCCGGACAATTTCAAAAAGCCCCCTTAAAAAGCTCTCGATCCCCTTCATCTTAAGGGCTGATCCGAAAAATACAGGAAAAAGCTTCCGGCCGGCTGTCATGCGGATAATCTCCTCCCTGCCAATCTCTCCTGTCTCCAGATATGTTTCCAGCACCGCCTCATCACAGACCGCCAGGTTCTCTGCAAAGCTCTCCCTCTCGTCTGTTCCGGGATTCCATTCTCCCCCATCTGCCTGCCAGCCTCCGAAATCCACACAGCCCTCATCCAGACGATCCTTTAGCTCTGCCATCAGGCGCTCCTTATCCGTACCCGCCTGATCCATTTTGTTGACAAACAAAACGGCCGGAATCTGATAGCGCTTTAGCAGCCTCCACAGCGTTTCCGTATGGCCCTGGATGCCGTCCGCTCCATTGATCACCAGAACGGCATAGTCCAGGATCTGAAGGGTGCGCTCCATTTCTGCTGAAAAATCCACATGGCCCGGCGTATCCATAAGGGTCACTTCCGTATCGCCCATGGAAAAAACGGCCTGTTTGGAGAAAATGGTAATCCCTCTGGCCCGCTCCAGCTCAAAGGTATCTAAAAACGCATCCCTGTCGTCCACTCTCCCCAGCCTGCGGATGGCTCCGGCGCCGTAAAGGATAGCCTCCGACAGGGTAGTCTTTCCGGCGTCTACATGAGCCAACAGACCTACAACTGTTTTTTTCATGCCTGCTCAGGCACAGCCTCAGCCGCAGGTGCTTCCGGTCTCTGAACCCCCGGACGGTTTACAGTCAAAGGAAGGTTTACTCCCAGCACATTTAAAATAATGCCGCCTGCTTCAGCCGCCAGTACGGTAGGCACCTTTTCTGCCTCCACCACAACCGGGCGCAGCTTATTGTCGCGGTTAAATTTCTGGAACTCCAGAATATCTGTAAAAGCAGGCTGGAACAGCTGTCCGTCCTTCATCTTTACAAGAGGAATCCCCTTCTCCTCTTTCTGAATGGCAAAAATATAGCTGCCCTTGCGGAAATCGGCTGTCAGCTCCTCATTGAGCTCTTTGATCCGTTCTGCCCGCGCCTCTGCTTCTGCCTCAGCTGCCGGCCGTCTCATCTCCTGAGCCAGATAGATGGCAGTCAGATGAAGGGATGGATTTTCCACCCACACGGTTCCCTGGGGCATATCATCCGGAGACTTGCGCTTTACAATATCTCCTACCTGCATGGAAGCCTTTTCCCCGTTCATCTCCACGATCAGGGCATTCACGCCCATAGCATAAAGACTGGTAAAAAATACCAGCATATCCTTACCGTTTACCTTTGCAACGGAAACAGGGATCTTCTGCTCTGCGAGGCCGGCTGCTGCTGTTTTTGCCTCCTCCTCATTTAAGTATAAGAATACCTCGTCATCAAAGGTTTCCGGATCACATACCACATACGGTTCCCTTGTGCACAGGGAAATCAGTACAAAAATATCAGCGTCATGTCCCAGCCGGGTAAGAAGCTCCTTCTTTACAGCTGCAACGGTGTTTTGCGTATCACTCATTTTCATTTTCTCCTTATCAACACATTCTTGTAAAATTGTACCACATTCCGCAAAAGGGTGCAATTAGTTCAGGAAAAAGAACCGGCGCTTTTGGTCTGCGCCGGTTCTTCATAACCTGCTTTTAAATTTCCTGTCTTTTTACTGTTGCTCTGCCTGTACAGCCTCTGCGATCAGAGTTTCAAAATCCTGATATGCCTCCGGATCAGGAACTGCGGGAACCTCTACGGGCTGGCCCGGGTCTGCGATGCCGATATCGCCGTCCAGCTTCATGGTGATGCTTTCACCATCTGCTTCCATTGCCATATCCATCTTCATGCGCATCTTAATGCAGTTTCCTGCCGGATCAATCACATATTCATAGATCACATCGCCCATGGTAATGCCTGCCGTATCTAACAGTCCGCTCATGCCGGTAGAACTCATCACCATCTGGAAATATTCATTCATCTGGTCGGCTTCAGCCACAAAGCCGATCACCTTATTTTCTCCCTCATCCCATAAACGGAAATTGGATAAATAATTCTCAAACTCATCCTCAAAGGCCATAGCGGATGCCATGCTCTGCTCCATCATAGTTCCTATATCCATAGGCATCTTTACCTTCTGTCCCATGGAATCCTGATAGTAGCAGCCGTCCTGATAATATGCGGAAATGATCATCGGCTCTTCCATGCCGTCCATAGTCGTACGGGAATACATCATGTAGCGCATCTGCTGAGGCTCTGTCATATGGTTCATCTTCATATTCATTTCCATACGCAGATTCATGGCATCTACGCCTGTATCCTCCAGGATACTGCCTCCGATGGAAATCTTAAAATCAGCAAAGGCGTTCATGTCTGTAATGGATTTCTGAGTTTCGGATACCTGGTGATAAAGAGCTTTTGCATCCTCAGAATTGTCCGCGTAGGCGGTCATAGGGCAAAGCAGCGCGGCTGATAGCAGGACAGCAAAGAAACGTTTCATTTTTCTCATAGCGTAACCTCCTCTGTAAAGAAATTCCTCTTAAATTGTCACTGATGATACTGCTATTGTACTCCAAAACAGCTCTGCTGTCCATGTAAAACGCAAATATATTTCTTACGATTTCATCTTTTCTCTTAAGAATTCTGATACTTTTTTCATCTGTCCCTATCCGGCAAAATACTGGTCTATACCGGCTGCCAGGCCATCCGCCAGCTGTTTTAACGCGGCCTGGGAATGGTCAGAGGCCTTATCTCCCAATTCAATGTCCACAGACGGAACGGTAGAATAGGAGGTCTGGGTCAGATCCATCTCCATGGAGCCGCCGGAAAAGATCTTAACCCCCTTTTCCTTTAACCCCGCAACCAGGCTTTCTCCCAGCGCGTTATGCTTCTGCCAGTTTGATTTTACCGGCTCCATATTCCGGTAAGCGACATTGTTTGGAACACTCATGTAAAAGGCTCCCTTATTGCTGGAGGTGGAATCCCAGTGAAGCGCAATGTGGCAGTCGCTGGCATTATTGGCGATAAGTGTTCTGGCGATATTATCCAGCTGGACATCCTCTGTTTCACGGATCATCAGCACATCATAGCCCTTTGCCAGCAGCTTATCCTTTAAAATGAGCGCCATGGAAAGGGTAACGCTGCTCTCAGGCGTACCGTCGTCAAAGGTCATGCCGCCGGATACCGCCGCGGCTGTCACAGCTCCCGCTCCCGTAGTGCCTCCTGTGACCTTGGGGCTGCCGTCTGG
>ENA-OQAB01000215-OQAB01000215.1-human-gut-metagenome-genome-assembly--contig:-NODE-215-length-33108-cov-4.076044_pt1 | contig 33108 bp, 23 predicted proteins | sample MGYA00242490_ERZ504517 | MGnify/ENA primary metagenome ERZ504517 (study PRJEB26092, sample SAMD00036298) | human gut metagenome | host: Homo sapiens | study: EMG produced TPA metagenomics assembly of...
GTATGGAATATCCCTGCCAGCAGGTTGCAGCTCCGATAGCCCTTTCATTTGTCGCGTTTATCAGCAGTACTCTGGTAGGTGTGGGAACGTGGAAACGCGTCCGGAATTTATGGAATGCCCGGCGTGTAACTTTAGGTTTATCCGTATTGCTAATCGGTGTGCTTGCATCGGGGACCTTATATGTGATGTCTGTAGATAATTCTTTAATGGGACAGGTTATCCGTAAGCAAATAGATAACGGCACGGATATGGGACGTTTTATCCCTATTGATGCGCCGAACACTCCAATGGGAGTTGCTAAAGGTATTCATCCCGGACGAGTTGCTTGGGCTTATGATCCTAAAGCTGCTGCTTGGGATGGTAAACATGGCTTGTATTCGGATGCGGATAATAATAGTCAGACCCGGGTTAATGATATGTTAGAAGGAGTAATCATAGCGTTGACTAATCAAAAAACGATTGATAAAGCGTGGGATGAACTGTTTCGTCTTTTTAATTATAAGAAAGGTAAAGGAGCTGTCAGCTATAAAAAGGGTGAAAAAATCGCTATAAAGGTCAATTTGAATGATAATGGAGGATCAAACATTATAGATGCTACTCCGCAGTCGGTATATGCCTTGCTGCATCAGTTGATAGATATCATGCAAGTTCCTCAAAATAATATTACCGTTTATGATGCGCAGCGTCGTGGTATATCAGCTATTTATGATTATATGCAGCCGCTTTATCCGGAAGTAAACTATCAGAATTGGGGTGGATTCGTTCCGGATGTGGTCCATTATTCCAGTGAAATTACAGATAAGGGTTCTATGAGTTTGGCACGTGCGGCTTATGAAGCTGACTATATGATTAATATGGCTTTAATGAAACGGCATTCGGAACCTACGGATAAATGGCGTGATAGTGCAGGACAAACGGGTATCACGTCTACCGGTAAGAATCAGTTTGGCTCGTTAGAGAAAGTACCGCCTTTACATTTTAGTATCCGTGACTGGTCTTCTTTCCGAGGAATGGGGACATATAATTGTATTGTTGATTTAATGGCTCATGAACGTATTGGCGGTAATACTTTAGTCTATATCGTAGATGCTATGTATGTTAATCCGAAGCATAACGGTCATGCGGTGCGTTTTAAGCGTGCTCCATTTAATAATGGATGGACATCAAACTTTTTAGCCTCTAATGATCAAGTTGCTATTGAATCGGTTGTACTTGATTTTATATATTCAGAACTGCCTTTGCCTGCCAATGCCGATAACTTCCTGCATGAAGCCGCTAATATCGGAAATCCACCTTCGGGTATTGCCTATGCGGGTAAAAAATTAGTGAGTTTAGGTGTGCACGAACATTGGAATAATCCGGAACAACGTATGTATAGCCGTAATTTGGGCACAGGTAAAGGGATCGAATTATATCGGGTACCTTTGGATGAGAATCGTGCTGCTATTGAATATTTTTATGCAGATGGAACGACTTTGCACTATAAAGTTTCTAATGCAGATGAGGTGAGATTAAACAATATGAAGTTGGATAATACGGAAGGACATTTATGTGTCGGTGTAGATAAGACGACTGACTATCGCCTTGAAGCAATAAAGTATGATAAAGTGGTGGCTACCCAGCGTTTGGTTTTGCGTAATCTGCAGCCGATAATAACCTGTCAAACCAAAGAAATGTTATTGAATGGTTCAGCTACTATTAATGAGGATGGGTCTGTAGAATTCAAAGGAGAAAAAGGCAGTTCTAACGGTTTTATAGCTTGGAAGGCTGAGATTCCATATACAGGCAAGTATTACCTGGATATCTCTTATGAAGGTGGAAATCCGGTTCCATCCTATCTTTATGCTAATGGAAAGTTGATAAGTGAAAATATAGGATATCTTGCCACAACCGGGAATAAACGTGGTAATTTTATATTTCCCATTGATTTAGAAAAGGGAGTAAATGAGTTGAGGTTGGAACATCCCGGACGTCGCAGTAATAAACTGTATACTATTACTATCGCTAAGGAGATAAATTGAAATAAACACAAGTAATACACACTAATATCATGAAAAGAAAAAATTATTTAGGATTATTGTTTTTGTTGTTGACATTATCTTTAACTATGCAAGCAGGAGAAACTTATAATGTGAAAAAGTATGGAGCCAAAGGAAATGGTAGAAAAATGGATTCTCCTGCTATTCAGAAAGCTATCGATGCTTGTCATAAAGCGGGTGGGGGAACCGTGATTGTGCCTGCAGGAACTTATCTCTCAGCTACTATTGTCTTAAAAGATAATGTAACTTTACGTTTGGAAAAGGATGCGCTTATTTTAGGAACCACGGACTACAAAGCATATGATAATTTAGATCCTTTTACCGAAGGTCTGGGTATTGATGTCGGTTGGGCTTTAATGGTTGCGGTAGATGCAAAAAATGTGACATTGGAAGGCGAAGGAACGATTGATGGGCAAGGTTCTGCTTTAAAAGCACGGCATATTAAGGAAGATACTCGCCCTGAAGGTCAACGTTGGGGGCTGCGTCCTTTTTTGCTCCGTTGGGTACGCTGTGAGAATGTGAAAGTAGAGGGAGTGACCTTGAAATATGCAGGTGCATGGACATCACATTATTTTCAGTGCCGCAATGTCAATATCAATAATATAACGATTCGAAGTTTTGGAGTGGCCCACAATGATGGTATTAATATTGATGGTTGTCAGCATGTACGTATTAGTAATTGTGATATTATCAGTGGTGATGATGCGCTTTGTTTTAAAACAACTTCCAGTAAAATGGGATGTGATGATATTATTATAACTAATATGAAGTTGAAGAGTAATCAGGCAGGTATCAAAATGGGAACAGAGTCCATGGCGGGATTTGAAAATATTAAAATAAGTAACTGCCATATTTATGATACCAAGAATGGTGGTATTAAACTTTTTTCTGTAGATGGGGCACGATTACGTAATGTGGAGATATCGGATATTACTATGGAAGAAGTACGTACTCCCATGATGTTTCGCTTGGGGGCTCGTTTAAGCGTTTTTCGTAAAAATGAAGATACACAGCAGCCTGTCGGTGTTTTTGAGAATGTTACTATCCGCAATGTGAAAGCTATTGCAGCAGATAATGCGCAGTTAAAACCACCTACCGGTATTCTTATTACCGGTATTCCCGGACATTATATTACTAATCTCACATTAGAGAATATCCATATTCGTTTATTGGGTACAGGTACTCCGGTGGATGCTTTGTCGGTAGTTCCCGAAGCGATTGATCAATATCCGGAAGTAAAAACTTTTGGTCCTAAAATACCGGCTTATGGTGTATGGGCACGTCATGTGAGAGGATTGAAGTTGAAAAATGTAACTTTTGAGCTAAAGAATCCGGATGCTCGTCCTGAGATTATTTGCGAAGACGGAGATATGCAAATTTATAAATAGTATGTTATGAAAAAAACTTTATGCATATTATTTCTAGGGTATTGTACTGTTGTAAATACCTATGCACAGATATTAGCTTCTGTGACAAGTCCTGACGGTTCTATTGTCCTGCAAATAAATGGAAAGGATAATAATTTGTCCTATAATGTGAAAAAAGGGGGTAATACGGTTTTGGTTGAAGCTCCTATTAGCATGACAATAGATCAAACAGAAATTTGTTGTGGCATTTCCGTTTTATCTTCAGATACTTATAAAACAGATGCGACTTATCCTATTAGAGGTTCTCATTCTTTAGCTATAGATAAAAGTAATGGGTTGTTACTTCGATTAAAGAATAGGCAGTTGAATACCGATTTTACTTTAGAGGCTCGTTCTTATAATGACGGCATTGCTTTCCGTATGATGCTTCCGGGTAATAAAAACCAAGTAAGAATACCAGATGAGCATACTGTTTTTACTCTTCCAGCGAAGAGTCAGGTCTGGTATCATGATATGTATTGTCATTATGAAGGAATTCATCAAAAGAAAAACATTTCTGAAATAGTGAAAGGAGAATGGGCGGCTCCGCCTATAACCGTACAATTACCGGATAACGGGGGGTATTTGTGCCTAACAGAGTCCGCTTTGATGAATTATGCCGGGATGTCATTACAGGCCAATGGTAAGAATGGTTTTGAGACTAAGTTGGGACATGCCCAGCCAGCAGGATATCCTTTTGCCCATGATTACAGCTTGGAAGAGGCCCGGCGTTTGTCAAATCCTGCTTCCATTACTGGTACAATTACGACTCCGTGGCGTACAGTGGTGATCGCTGATGATTTGAATGAGTTGGTGAATACTGATTTGATAACGAACCTTGCTCCAACGCCTGATAAGAATCTTTTTCCCAAAGGTATAAATACGGATTGGGTTAGGCCTGGACGTTCGGTATGGTGTTGGTTGGATGGTGGTGCACGTACACTGGAGAATATGAAAGAATTTTCCAGACTGGCAGGTGAATTGGGATATGAGTATAATACGGTTGATGCTTTTTGGTACCGTTGGACGGATGAGCAACTGAAAGATCTGGTAGACTATTCTGCGAAGTATGGTGTAAAAGTTTGGTTGTGGCGTCATGGACGAGATGTACGCGATCCGGAAAAACGTAAAGCTCTATTTGAAAGATGCCATCGTTTAGGCATAGTCGGATTAAAATTAGATGCATTTTCGCATGAATCAAAAGAATTTATAGACTTATATCAAGCATGTCTCAAAGAGGCTGCTGAGTATAAATTAATGCTTAATATTCATGGTAGTAATAAACCCGCAGGAGAGGTACGTAGTTGGCCTAATGAGATGAGTCGTGAAGGTATACGTGGACTTGAATACGGGAAGAAACAATATGAATGGTCTACACATAATACAACGTTACCGTTTACGCGGTTGGTAGTAGGAGCAGGTGATTATACTCCGGTCGTTTTTGGTGAACGTCGTTTAGAGACTTCCTGGACACATCAGATTGCGACTTCTTTAATTTTTAATTCTTCTGTTATCTTCTTTGGCTCTCATCCTCAAAAGATGTTGGAAAATCCGGCTGTAAAGGTAATAAAGGAGATACCGGCTACGTGGGATGAAACGATTGTTTTGCCATCCAGTAAGATAGGAGAAGTGGCGGCTTTTGCCCGTAGAAGTGGGAAGACTTGGTTCTTAGCTGTGTTGAATGGGCAAAAAGAATGTACTATACAATTTCCGTTGACCTTTTTGGATGATGGTTGGTATGAAGGAACAGTACTGAACGACAATCCATCAGATGCGGCAGCAATAGCTATGCAACGTGTCTTTTGCCGGAATTCAGATTCTCTGACAGGATATATGCGTACCGGTGGCGGGTATATCGTTATGTTTACACCTAAATGATAACACTTAAAATAAATATTATGAATAAATTTTGGAATGTAGCATTGCTGCTGTGTGCGGTATTGGTAACCGCTTGTACGACTCCTGAGTCTTGGGAGTTGAAATCGAAAGATAATAATGTTCGTTTTGTCTTAGAAAATAAAATTACAGATGGAGTGACGGACTTGACTTATTCTGTGTATTATAAAGATACAATAGCTATTGAGAGGTCTCTTTTAGGCTTAATAATGGATTCGTTGGAATATGGTAAAAATGCAAAATTTGTGTCTGCAGCCCCTGTGAAAGATATTGTAGAAGCTTATCAATTAAAATCGGGAAAGCAGATTAAGACCATTGATGATTGTCGTGAGCAGGTTTTTACGTTTAGTTCTTCAGAAGGGAATCATTTTGATTTGATAGTACGTGTTTATAATAACGGTATAGCTTTTCGTTATGGTTTATCTGGTTCGGACAAGGAATTCCATACAATTCAGGCGGAACATACGGAATTTGCGGTACCTGTCAATGGTAAGGCTTGGATACATCCTTATGATTGGAATGAACGTAAAAAGCCTAGTTACGAGCAATATTGCAGCAATGCTATTGAGATTCGTTCAGAATGCGAACATGGCAGAGGTTGGGCTTTCCCAATGTTATTTCAGACTAATGGTTTATGGATGATGATTACTGAAGCGCATTTGGACGGAACTTATCCTGCTACACATATTGACAATTCCGGTATAAACGGAGCATATAAAATTCGCTTTCCAGAATTGGATGAACCTATCGTTCCAGATGCGGTAGAACCGGTTTCAAAGTTATCTTGGTATACTCCGTGGCGTGCTGTTATAGTTGGTAACGATTTAAATACTATTTTCCAAAATCAGATGGTGTCTCATCTGAATCCACCGTCTGTCATTGAGGATGAGTCATGGATAAAAGCGGGACGTTCATGTTGGAGCTGGTGGTATAAAGGTGCCACTGTGCTTGATTATAAAGAACAATTGAAATATGTAGACCTTAGTGTTGAAATGGGATGGGAATATATTTTGATTGATGCCGGTTGGCAACGTATGGCAAATGGTGGAACAATGGAAGATGTTGTGAAATATGCTCAGCCGAAAGGTGTAGGAGTATGGTTGTGGTATCATTCCGGTGCGGGACGTGAAAACGATACGGTTGCAGCCCGTCGTATTATGTCTGATCCTGAACTGCGTCGTGCAGAGATGAAACGTATTAGCGAAATCGGGGTGAAGGGTATCAAAGTTGACTTCTTTGATTCTGATAAACAACGAATCATTCAGCTTTATCCGGCTATTTTAAAGGATGCGGCAGATAACCATTTATTGGTAGATTTACATGGCGCTACTTTACCACGTGGCTTTGAACGTACATATCCTAATATGATGACAACAGAAGCTATTCGGGGAGCGGAAACTTTGGGAAGACAGCAACGTTGTGATAAGGCTGCCGAACATAACGCAACTGTTCCGTTTACCCGTAATGTTGTAGGTTCAATGGATTATACTCCGGTAACATTTTCCAATAAAATACGCCAAGGGGTAGAGGCTATACGTCAAACTACCGTAGCCCATCAATTGGCTTTGGCAGTGGTGTTTGAATCTGGTTTTCAATGTTTTGCCGATAGAGCAGAGGCCTATCTTTCCTTACCGGAACAGCCGAAACAATTCCTGAAAGAAGTATCGGCAGCTTGGGATGAAAGTTGTCTGTTGGCGGGTTATCCCTCTGATTATGCCGTGATTGCACGTCGTTCGGGAGATGTATGGTTTATAGGGGGAATTAGTGGTAAGGCTGAAAAACGTGAAATAGAATTCACACTACCTACAGCATGTAAAGGAAAGTCGTTTACTATGATAACGGATGGTAAAGATAAAGATTGCTTTGATTATATGCCTATAAAAGATACAGACGGAAAGATTAAAATAAAACTTTTACCGAATGGTGGATTTGCCGGTATCATTCGATAACAATAAATTTAGTATGCATATATAGTTTATACCTTTGGGTTGTTTGAGAATACTAATATATTTGAGACAGTATCGAAAAAAAATAAAACGATTTTGCAAGCGGTATAAAAACGCTATTGGTTTCTTTGCGAAATAATAGTTTGCCTGTGTATAAACATATAAAATGACTACTATAAATTGAATGGAAAACATGAAGAAAAAAATGATTTTAGGGGCACTTGCTATTTTGATGTTACTTCCGGTACATGCACAAATAGCTTGGAAACAGGTGGAACCCGGTGTTTGGAAAGGTGTGGTAGGTACTCCTGAAGATTATTCGTTACTGGATGTAGCTGCGGTCACTCCTTTAAAGGAAAGTTTTGCGCGCTTGCCGGAAGTTGCTTTGCCCGCATTGGCAAATGAAATAGTCGGGAGTATACAAGATGGGAAGACCTCTCTCCGTATTCCTTTGCAGACAAAAGAACAACTCTACGGCTTTGGATTGAACTTTCAGACTGTACATCAGCGTGGTAAAATTTTGAATTTGCATGTAGACCATTATGGTGGAAAGGATAATGGCAGAACGCATGCTCCCGTACCTTTCTATATCTCCAGTCTGGGATATGGGGTTTTTATTAATTCTGCCCGTTATCTTACTGTCTATGCCGGTAGTGGTGCACGCAAGGATAGTCCGAATGCTCCGGTAGTTAAAGATCGTAATACGGATAAAACGTGGACAGCCAGTCCGTATTCGGATGCTGTGTCTATTCTTGTTCCTGCTCCAGGTGCTGAAATTTACATATTTGCAGGACCTACTCCAATGGATGTCATTCGGCGTTATAATTTATTCTGTGGTGGGGGTACATTGCCGCCGCGTTGGGGGTTGGGCTTTACACAACGTACCCAGAAACTGTATACAGCTGAAGATGTGGAGAAAGAAGCTGATGAATTTGAACGTCAAGGCTATCCACTGGATTTTATAGGATTGGAACCGGGGTGGCAAAGTAAAGCCTATCCTTGTACGCTTGAGTGGGATGAGAAACGTTATACAGACCCTGCTGGTTTTGTCAAAACAATGTTGGATAAAGGTATACGTATCAATCTTTGGACTAATCCATATATTTCACCTGAGTCCGAGGCATATAAAGAAATGTATCCGGTTAGCGGTTCACATACAGTATGGTGTGGTATTGTTCCTGATTTAGCAGGTGAAAAAGGACGCCAACTTTGGAAAGATAAGTTGGAAAAAGAACATATAAATATAGGTGTAAGCGGTTATAAAATAGATGAAGTCGATGGGTATGACCGTTATGTCTGGCCGGATGTTGCTACTTTCCCTAGTGGTATTTCCGCCGAGCAGATGCGTCAGACTTATGGATTGTGGGTACAACGTACAACTGCTGATCTTTATAAAAAGCGCAATCAACGTACTTTTGGTTTAGTACGTGCATCTAATGGCGGAAGCAGTTCTTTCCCTTATGTTATTTATAACGATTATTACAGTCATCAGGATTTTATTACGGCATTAATCAATTCCGGTTTTAGCGGTGTCTTATGGACGCCAGAGGTACGTGGTTCTAAGTCTGCCGAAGAATGGTTACGTCGTTTTCAGTCTGTGGTTTTTTCGCCAATGGCAATGATTAATGCATGGGCAAGCGGAACAAAACCTTGGTCATTCCCGGAAGTAGCAAAACAGGTAAAAGAATATGCTCTTTTGCGTATGCAGATGATGCCTTATTGGTATACAGAATTTGCCCGTTATCATTTTGACGGTATTCCGCCTTTCCGAGCTATAAATTTGGAGCCGGGTTTTAATCCGGAGCAGATAATTACATCGGAGCTGAAAACTTCTAATTTAGAAGATAATCCTTATTTAGAGGCTATTGCTAAAGAAATAAAAGATCAGTATATGGCAGGTGAATATTTGCTGGTAGCTCCTATGTTTGCAGGACAAACAAAACGTACTGTAATGCTGCCGAAGGGTAACTGGTATGACTTCTATACTGGTAAATATGTAGGTAATGGAGAAAGAATCACTGTCTCTCCTGGCTTAGACCGTATTCCGGTATTTGTGAAAGATGGGGCTATAATTCCTTTTATGGAAGCTACGCTTCACGCTCCTAAGGCCGGACAAAAGATAAATCTTGAAATTCGCCATTATGGTAAGGCGGATGGTGCTTATCGTTTGTATGATGATGATGGTGAAACTTTTGATTATGAAAAAGGCGTATATTCTTGGCGTGATATCAAAGTAACGCGTGATAAGAAAGGACGTTTGCATGGTACAATTTCTAAGGCAGAGAAAGGAAAGCCCAATAGTATTGCTACCGTTACCTGGAAATTTATGACTCAAGAATAATCTAAAATATTAGTAAATGAAGAAACTGATTACTTTATTTATATTTGTTTGTTGCATGGGGGGGATGCGTGCGGCGGACAATCCGAATGTGAAGAAACTTTTTTTCAGTAACCTCAGGAGAGTTGAAGTTAACTTTCATGGTAGGTACGGATGATCGGCTGTATCAATTAGGTTTTGGAGATGCTGCGGCAGAGGTCGTTCCATCTGCTAAAATGCCTTCTCGCGAGAGAGAATTTCTTCCGCCATATGGTAACGGTGTGCTTACCGAACCTGCTTTGCAAGTAACACATGTAGATGGTAATACTTCTACTGAGTTGCATTATATAGGACATCGTACAGAGAATTTAAATGATGGTATTTCTCAAACGGTTATTTCTTTAAAAGATCCGGCTTATCCGTTTACCGTGGAAATCTATATCAAAAGCTATGCTGATAACAGCATGATGGAAATATGGAATACGGTAAGTCATAATGAAAAGGGGAAAATTGTTCTTCATCGTTTTGCTTCTGCTTCTCCTGTTTTGAAGGCTAAGGAATATTGGCTTACTCAGTTTGCCGGTAATTATAAACGAGAAGCGACGATTTCCGAAGAACAATTATCGGAAGGGATTAAAATTTTGGATTCCAAGCTTGGAGTACGCGCTCATCAAATGCGTATCCCATCTTTTATACTTTCATTGAATGGTCCGGCACAGGAAAATGCAGGTGAGGTTTTAGCTGCTTCTTTGCGTTGGAGCGGTAGTTTCCAGTTCGCTTTTGATGTCGATTGGAATAAAAATCTTCGCCTCATAACCGGAATGAATCCGTTAGGTTCCCAATATTATTTGGAACGTGGCGGTACCTTTACAACGCCTGCCATTTTGTATGCATACAGTAAGCAGGGTAAAGGTGAGGTAAGTCGTCGTTATCATCGTTGGGCTATGAAACATGCGATTCGTGATGCACAGAAAGATCGTCCGGTATTACTGAATAATTGGGAAGCTACACATTGTGACTTTGATGAAGAGCGTTTGAAAGAATTGTTTAATGGCGCTCGCCAGGTGGGGGCGGAATTATTCTTACTGGATGATGGCTGGTTTGGTAACGGACCATATTCACGTGATGATGATAAACATGGTTTGGGTGATTGGGAGCCTTCTACCAAGAAACTACCCCGGGGTCTGTCTTACATAGCAAAAGAAGCCTTGAAACGTAAAGTAGATTTTGGTATCTGGTTAGAGCCGGAAATGGTAAATCCTCAAAGTGAGCTTTATCAAAAACATCCCGATTGGATTATTACCCAGCCTAAACGTACTCCTATATTAGGGCGACATCAGGAAATTCTTGACCTTACCCGCCCCGAAGTACAGGCTTTTGAGTGGCAAGTTATTGATAAAACATTGCGTCCCAATCCAGATATATCGTATGTGAAATGGGACTGTAATCGCTATATTACCCAACCAGGTTCCGGCTATTTGCAACCGGCAGAGCAGAGTCATCTTTGGATTGATTATAATTGGGCTCTCTACCGTTTGATGGAACGCTTCTCCAAAGAGTTCCCCAATGTTATGGCAATGCTTTGTGCGGGTGGTTCCGGACGTGTAGACTATGGTGCGTTACCTTATTTCCATAGTTTTTGGCCCAGTGATAATACAGACCCGTTGGGACGTATTAAGATACAGTGGGGATTCTCTCATTTCTTTCCTGCAAGTACAATTTCTGCTCATGTGACACGTATGGGTAAACGTCATCTGAAACTGGCGATTGATGTTGCTTTAAGTGGAGCTTTCGGCATAGACCTTGCATTGGATAAGGCTACCGCTGAAGAACGTGTACAGATAGCTGATGCTGTTAAATTATATAAGGCGAGTATCCGTCCTTTGGTAATGCAAGGTGAACTTTATCGTTTGGTATCTCCTTATGAACATCCAATGGCCTCTCTGAGCTATGTTTCTACCGATAAAAATGATGCTGTGGTTTATCTTTATCAGATTCAAGATGGTAGTGTACCTCAAGTAATACTTGGTGGACTTGATGCTCGTAAAAATTATAGGGTGGAGAGGTCGGCCTTCCTAAAGGAAGTACTTCTCGTTTTCCGGGGCATGGAAAAAATATTCAGTGGAGCGGAATTGATGAGTACAGGAATAGCTAATCCGCTGAATGCACAGTTTGAGAGTGCCATACTATTATTAAAAACACAATAACTTAACAGACAATGAAACGAATCTTTTTATTTATATCTTTGATACTCGTTGCTTCAGTAACAGTTTGTGCTCAGTCACAAGACCGTTGGACGATTCTGCAAGATGGTTCCATTCAATGGAAGCCTACACGAAATTTGCCGTATGAAGATCATGTTGAAATGAGTGGGCAGATGCTTTCTGTCGTTTTACGTTATGGTGTGGATGTACAACAGCGTTTTCATTTAAATCGCAGCTTGGTTTTTCCCATGTTGCGTATGAAGCCTAATAAAACACAGAATAATTTGAAGCAACGTTTCGATGTAAATATACCGGCTATGGTAACAGTGGACGACCAGACGTTGTTGAATGAGGTAGTTCAGGATATTACATTCAATGGTATTATGCGTGTAGAAAGTGATTATGGATATATCTACCGTCGTAAGGAACTGAAGAATGCGATTCATGTGACTCGCATTCTTTACCCTTCGATAAATGCTCCCCGTTATCTTGAAGAATATACTTTTAAGAATAACAGCCAAAACCCTATAACTTTGCGTGTACCTGAATGGCGCATTACTTATACAACTCCGGAAGAGGCAGGTGTTTATGGTGCTTATCGTATTGAAGCTTCTCTATCCAAAAAAGGTACTTTTATTCTGAAACCGGGTGAAACATTGGACTTTTATGCTATTTATTCCGGGAAGAAAGTTTCAGATGATGTTACGGAGAAAGATAACACGGCTTTCTCACGTATAACAATTCAAAGTGAGCGTGCCGGACGCCAAGCGCTTATTAACCAATGGTGGGAAAATCTTGTGTTGGATACTCCTGATCCTGTGTTGAACCGAATGTTTGCTTTTGCCAAATTGCGTGGAGCTGAGAGTATCTATCGTACTAAAGGTGGGTTAATGCATGGTCCAGGTGGTGAAGCTTATTATGCCGCTGTTTGGGCCAATGATCAAGCGGAATATATAAATCCTTTTTTTCCGTTTTTTAGGGTATGATATTGGAAATGAATCTGCTTTGAACGCTTATCGCCATTTTGCTCGTTATATGAATCCGGAATATAATCCAATTCCAAGTTCTATTATTTCCGAGGGAGTTAGCTTTTGGCATGGGGCAAAAGACCGTGGCGATGGCGCAATGATTGCTTACGGAGCTGCCCGTTATGCTTTGGCTCGTGGTGATAAAGAAGAGGCTCGTGAACTTTGGCCACTTATTGAGTGGTGTTTGGAGTATTGTAAACGCAAATTAACTTCTGATGGTGTAGTTGCTTCTAATTCTGATGAATTAGAAAACCGTTTTCCTGCCGGTGACGCCAATCTTTGTACATCTACTTTATATTATGATGCACTGCGTTCTGCTGCATTATTGGGGCGTGAGATAGGTGTTTCCGGTAAGCAACTTGCTACTTATACTGCTCAAGCGAAAGCTTTGGAGAGTGCCATTGAGAGTCACTTCGGATATGAGATAGAAGGCTTCCACAGTTATCGTTACTATGAAGGAAATGATATTTTGCGTTCGTGGATTTGTATGCCGCTTGTTATGGGGATTTATACTCGTGCTCAAGGGACTATTGATGCTCTGTTTTCGCCACGTCTTTGGACAAATGACGGGTTATTGACGCAGGCCGGTACGGAAACTTTTTGGGATCGTTCCACTCTTTATGCTTTACGTGGTACAATTGCTGCTGGTGAAGTAGAAAAGGGGATGGATTTTCTGAAAAAATATTCTCGGCGCCGTTTACTTGGGGACCATGTTCCTTATGCCATTGAAGCATGGCCGGAAGGTAATCAGCGTCACCTGTCGGCAGAAAGTGGCCTTTACTGCCGTATATATACTGAAGGTCTTTTTGGTATCCGCCCTATTGGTTTACGTAACTTCGAAATGACACCTCGTTTGCCACAAGAATGGAATTATATGAATCTGAATAAAATACGTGCTTTCAATTCCAACTTTGATATTCATGTATCACGCGTGGGTGAAAAACTTCATGTAGAGGTATTACAGGAGGGTAAAAGCATTATAAAAAAGAATATAGAAGAAGGAAAAACAATCAAAGTACGTTTATAAAATGTACTTGTATAAAGGATTCCATTACCTTATAATTGCAGGCTATCCGGTTACCGACTGTAGATTATCTATTCCACAGTCGGTAACCGGATAGCCTGCAATTATAAAATGAGAATTTAAACCTTATGTTTCATTTGCCATCTATATAATTTCATTTTTCTCATTTTTTTAAGATACTATATGGAGTAGTACATTTTGAATTTGTTCAAATCAATATTAAGTCAGGAAACTAAGATGGCTGTCTTAAAGTATTTCTATCTATGCCTTCAAACAGATTATACCTAATATTTGATACACAATTGCAATTCAATGAGACGTTATTGATACTCATAAAAAGGTGTTTGCGCTATTTTTGTGAATTGAAAATAACGACTAAATTTAATGTCTATGATATGTAAAAATTACAATTTTATGAAAGCGGTTTTGTTGGTGACTGTATCGGTTGCCTCTTTATTTGCTTTTACTACACATACGGTCGAACAACCGGAAGGCACCCCTTTGTTTATTACAAGTATTGCTCCCTATAAGTCAGGAATGATTGTTGCACAGAAAGGTGTTCGTAAAGTAACACTTTATTCGTCCAATTATAAAGAACGTTTACATGAATGGGAACTAAATGAGATACCGACAGGAGTGACTGTGGATGGTGAGCAGATTATTACGACGGTTGCCGGTGAAAATGAAAACGGTGTTTATCTTTTGTCGGCTTCCGTACCCTCAGAAAAATGTTTTATAAAGACTGCTTCAGGTGCCTGTGCCCCATTAGTAGATACCCGTTCGGGAAAATTATATGTTTGTAATCAGTTTGCAGGAACAATTTCAGAAATAGACCGGAAAGGAAAGAAGGAATTGCGTACAGTGCGTGTATTGCGTGAACCGAAATCTATCGTATTGGATCCGGAAGGGAGATATTTGTTTGTAGCTAATTTTCTTCCGTCACAACGTGCGGATGTAGATACGGTGGCAGCTTGTGTTTCTGTTATTGATATTGCAAGTTTTGAAAAAATAAAAGATATACAGTTGGCTAATGGCAGTAATGCACTGCGAGGTATGACACTTTCTCCTGACAACCGTTATCTGTTGGTGACGCATAATTTGGGTCGTTTTCAGGTTCCGACTTCACAGCTGCAACAAGGATGGATGAATACAAGTGCTGTGAGCCTTGTCAATGTGCAAACATTGAATTTTGAAGGTGCAGTATTGTTGGATGAACCGGAACGCGGTGCTGCCGGTATTTGGGACGTAAAGTGTACGAATGATAAAATTGTAATCAGCCATTCGGGTACTCATGAAATTAGTGTGATTGATTATCAGGAATTTATACAAAAGTTTGAACAATATCCTCAAAAGGATGCTTTGGCGTATGATTTGAGGTTCCTTTATGGTATCCGTCAACGGATTCCTTTAGTTGGTAATGGCCCCAGATGCTTTATTATTAAAGAGGAGCATGCAATCGTACCTACTTATTTTTCAGATACATTAAATATTGTTGATTTGAATACAATTGATATTCAGTCTATTGCTATGGTGAAGAATAGGGTGGAGAGTAGTATTAATAAAGGTGAGAAATATTTTAATGATGCTGCGTATTGTTTTCAAAACTGGCAGTCTTGCAATGGTTGTCATCCCGGGGATGCCCGCATGGATGCAATGAATTGGGATTTGATGAATGATGGAATTGGCAATTCTAAGAATTGTAAAAGTTTATTATTATCTCATGTTACTCCGCCGGCTATGATTTCGGGAATACGCGCTTCTTCTTATGTCGCTGTCCGTACAGGATACAAATATATTCAGTTTATTGATCTTCCGGAGGAATTCGCTACTTGTGTTGATGAGTATTTATTATCATTAAAGCCTCTTCCAAGTCCTTTTTTGATAAACGGCGAACTTTCTGAGAAAGCAAAGCGGGGACGTAAAGTTTTTGAAAAATTTAAATGTGACGAATGTCATTCCGGTCCGTATTATACTGATATGCAGCTGCATCGAATTGGAGAGGACGTAGAGTTTGAGAAAGGTTGGGATACCCCTACTTTGCGTGAAGTATGGCGTACCGCTCCTTACTTGTTTGATGGAAGAGCAGCTACTATGAAAGAGGTTTTTGAGGTGTATAAACATGGTATTGATAAAAAGATATCATCGAAAGAAGCTGATGAATTGGCCGAGTATGTAAATTCACTTTGATGATTATGTGATGAATGACGGGAATATGGTAACGACGGAACAACATATAGAAATTATACATCGTTTTTATCAAGTGGAGAAAGCTTCCTTTGAAGAAATGACAGCATATTTGCTTACTGAATATTTGGCAACTTATATGCCGGTACGCATGGTTTTCTTTGGAGCACCGGCGGATAATAGCGAATATATAGCTCAGTTTAATTATTTAAGAAAGACGGTTAAAAAGTTTTTTGGGGATAAGCAACCGATAGTAAGTTATGTAGCTCAACCTGTCGATACCGGTGGTATGGCTATGGAGATACATGAACTGGTGCTGACAGGGCAGGATATGGTCATTTATCAGAAATGTGCAGATATCCCCTATATAGTAGTGGAACGTAAAGGATATAAGCGCTTATTTTTGGGAGGAGTTACCGGAGATGTGTTACATCAGAATATTCGTGAGCAATCGGATGATGTTTTTAGTCGTATCCGACAGGTACTTGATACTGAGCAGATACCTGTTTCTTCGATTGTACGTCAATGGAATTATATTGAAAAAAATTACTAACTATGATAATGTGGGACATCAGCATTATCAGGATTTTAATGATGCCCGTTCTCTGTTTTATACAAATGTGGAATGGGAAACAGGCTATCCTGCCGCTACAGGTATCGGAACTCAGTGCGGGGGAATTATGGTAGATATGGATGTGCTGCTTTGCAAGGATGAAACGATTTTGTTAACAGGAGTGGATAACCCTCTTCAAGTGGCTGCGCATGCCTATTCCCAGCAGGTATTATTAGGTGAGACAATTTTACAAGCAAAGACAACTCCTAAATTTGAACGTGCTAAAGCCATATGGAAAGAAGATCATGGTTTTATTTACATTTCAGGGACTGCCGCAATTCGTGGGGAACAGAGTTTGGAAGGGGTTGGTATTGAAGAACAAACTTTAATAACTCTTGAAAATATAGATTATTTGGTTTCCAATGAGAATCTGCAACGAGCAGGGATTCCAGTTACTAAAAAGGGAGAGCTTACCAATTTTCGTGTATATGTGAAGTATTGGAAGGACTTAGATAAGGTGAGAAGAATATTGGAAGCAAAGTATCCGAAATTACCTGTTATTTATACACTGACAGATGTATGTCGTTCAGAATTGCTGATAGAAATAGAAGGGGTGGGACTATTACAATAAATAAAATTTTAATAAATAAAACTGAGAAAATGAAAGTAAAGAAAGTATTAACATTGGCAATAATTGCCGTTTGCAGTATGGGAATGGTTTCTTGTACAGCAGAAACTAAAAAAACAGAACAAGTTATGGTACAGGAAAAGACTACGTATCAGAAGAAGTACACGAATGCTGATTTTTACAAAGATGGCAAGTTTGATCAAGAAGCTGCAAAAAAAGCTTTTCTTGATATGTTTGATTTCTATGGTGTTCCTTTTACTCCACTAATGGAGAAGGATATCTGGTTTACGGATTTCGGGTTAGGTGATTTCGAACATGTAGGTATGGGTGGTATTTTCTGGATTAATGATCCTGAATATGGCTATTTTGCTCATAATATTTATTTATTGCCGGGACAGATGATTCCGGAACATGCACATGTTAAGACAAAGTTCCCTGCAAAACATGAATCATGGATGGTTAATCATGGTTGGGTTTATAACTTTTCCGAACTTGGAGATGAAACCCCAAATGCCCCTGAGGTTCCTGCAAGCCATGGCCCTATTAAGAGCAAAAATTTTGTTGTACAGAAAGTGGGGGATGTTTTGCGTCTGAAACAATTGGAATCATATCATTTTATGATGGCCGGTCCTGAAGGTGCTATTGTTGAGGAATGGGCATGTTATCATGACAATGATGGTTTACGTTTCACAAATACAAAAGCTGCTTTATAATAAATGTAATACCATGAGAAAGATAAATCATATTGGAATCCCGGTTCAGAAGCCGGTTTCCGGGGAGGTGTATAATGAGGGGATGCAAGTGTACCTGACAGATTTTACAAAGAGTCCCAATAAAATAGAGTTTCTTCGTTTTGATAAAGACAGTTGGATGCCGGAGAAGATTCAGACATTGGCTCATATCGCTTATGAAGTTGACAATTTGGATGGTGAGCTGGAGAATGCAAAGGTTTTGCTTCCCAAAACTATTGTGAATGAGCATCTGACGATTGCTTTTATCGAAGAAGAGGGCATTGCGTTGGAGTTAATGCAGTTTAATTAATATAAATAACAGGAAACTATGATTCATAAATTTATAAATGATCCGGATAATCTTACTTCTGAACTATTGGAAGGTTATGTAATGGCATATAGCGATCAGGTGGCTATTGGCGGAGAAAATATAATTGTACGTGCGCATGCCAAGTCGGAGGATAAAGTAGCCATAATTACTCTGGGAGGTTCAGGCCATGAACCGGCTTTGAGCGGATTTGTCGGTGACGGTATGTTGGACTGCTCGGTTGTAGGGGATATTTTTGCAGCGCCGGGTGCTCAGCGTGTTTTTCAGGCACTGCAATTATTCAAGCGTGAAGCCGGTATATTGTTGGTTGTTTTAAATCATTCCGGTGACGTGATGAGTGCCAACATGGCATGTCAGTTGGCGGAACGTGTAGGAATTAAAGTAAAGACTATTTTGACGCATGATGATATTAGTGCAGGTTTGGATACGCCTGACGAAGATCGACGTGGTTTGGCCGGTTGTATTCCATTGATTAAAATAGTAGGTGCAGCTGCTGAGGAAGGTAAGTCTTTAGATGAAATTATTGAAATAGGTGAACGTTTTAACAAAAAGGTTGCAACGCTGGCTGTTGCCATGAAGTCTTGTACTCATCCTCAGAACGGAATGATGATTTCTGAGTTGCCCGACGGGGAAATAGAAATTGGAATGGGACAACATGGCGAAGGTGGCGGTGGACGCAAACAATTAGTATCTGCTGATGAAACAGCAGAGGAAATGATTGGTTTGCTTATGAAGAAATTACAACCGAAAGCTGGTGATAAAGCATTACTGATTATTAATGGTGTCGGTGCTACTACTCACATGGAAATGAACATCGTTTATCGTAAAGCACATCAAGTTCTTGAGAATGCAGGTATTGAAGTAGTATCAAGCCGTATCGGTGAGTTGTTGACCGTTCAGGAACAGGCAGGCTTTCAAATGATTTGCGGTTTATTGGATGCGGATCATGTTGATTATTTGAATAACAAGATGTCGAATGCTCCATATTGGACAACTATTGGTAAGTAGGCATGGATAAATTAACAGTAGAATGAATTTAAAAAGATGCTCCGTAATGCGTTGACATGCATTACGGAACGTGCTGATGAGTTTTCGCAACTGGATGCGGTATTAGGAGACGGTGATCATGGAACGGCTATCGTTCAGGCAATGTCCGCTATTGTTGAGTCCGCCGAAAAAGGTACGGAGTTTAAAACCATGTTGAATGATATGGGATTTAATGTCATGTTGCAAATCAGCGGTTCTACCAGTACTCTGTTAGGCGGATTTTTCCTGGGTATGAGCGATTGTGCAGAGGGAAAGGAATTGGATGTGGAAGCTGTGAAAAGAATGTTTGCGGGAGGTTTGTCCGGTGTAAAGAAACAGACTAAAGCCCAGCGTGGTGACAAAACAATGATGGATGCATTAATTCCTGCAGTAGAGGCAATGCAGGCTGTTGAAACTGAAGATGTAAAAGTTGTTTTGACAATGGGTGCCCAAGCTGCTTTGAAAGGTGCGGAAGCAACCAAAGATATGAAAGCGAATTTCGGGCGTGCCCGTAATTATGGCGAACGTTCTATTGGTTATGCTGATTCGGGAGCTTCATCCTGGTCTTGTATGTTTGATGCTTTTGCAAAGGCGCTATAAATAGAATAAAAGATAGAAAGATAAAAAGATAAGAAAATGGCTGATTTAGATGATTTGAGAGAAGGCTGTAATTTTGGTTTAGGAATTCAGACAGCCGATAGGAGTTTTCATGTAAAAGGTGCAGAAAATCTTCCTTGGGGGATGAAGGACCGCCTATCCCGTATTTTTAATCCAAAGACAGGTAAGACTGTGATGCTTGCTTGTGATCATGGTTTTATTATGGGACCTACTTCCGGTTTGGAGCGTATAGATTTAAATATTGTTCCATTGATTGAATATGCGGATTGTTTGATGTGTACGCGTGGCATCCTTCGTTCTGTGATACCACCTACTGCTAATAAGCCAATTTGTTTACGTTCGGATGCGGGCACTTCTATCCTGACATCATTAAATGATAATGTATTGATTGATGTTGAAGACGCTATTCGTATGAACGTATCAGCAATGGCAGTTATGTTGGCTATTGGAGACACTGAGCATGAAGCTACTACTGTAGCCAACCTGTATAAGGCCGTAGATAAAGGTACCCGTTATGGTATTCCGGTAATGGGAGTAACTGCTGTAGGCAAGGATATGGCACGTGATGCACGTTATTTTGGATTGGCTTCTCGTATAGCTGCAGAGAACGGTGCCAATATTGTAAAAACCTATTATTGTGATGGTTTTGAAAAAGTAGCTGCTGCCTGTCCTGTACCGGTAGTGATTGCCGGTGGTAAGAAGTTGCCGGAACTGGAAGCGCTTGAACTTTGCTATAATGCTATTAATGAAGGTGCTGCAGGTGTAGATATGGGGCGGAATGTATTTCAGTCGGAGGCTCCGGCTGCAATGATACAGGCGGTTAGCGCCGTGGTACACGATAATATGAAGCCGATACAGGCTTTTGAATTGTTTAATGAACTGAAGAGTAAGTAACAACGATTACTTAAAAAAGAAGGTAATGAGGCTTTATTTATTAGTTATAGCCGTTTGGATATGTGGTTTTCGGGCGGCGGCACAGGATAAAATCCTGGTCGCTGGCTCAGGAAATCCGTTTGTACAACTTGTGGATAAACAAACCGGTAAAGTGGAATGGCAGCATGCTTTGGAAAAAGGGGAAGAATGTAATACAGTTGCTTTAACCAACGAAGGTAATGTGTTATATTCTTATAAACGAGGTGCTAAAGTGGTGACATGGGATCACCGGGTAATATGGGATTATCAGGTATCCGGTAAGGCTGAACTTCAATCTGCGACTTTGTTACGTAATGGTGGTATTTTGCTAGGTATCTGTGGTAACCCGGCTGAGTTTATCGAATTAGATAAGGATGGGAGAGAAATAAATAAAACTAAAATTGATTTGGGAATAGACAAGCCGCACAGCCAATTCCGACAGATATTCCAGCTTAAGAATAAGAATTATCTGATTCCGGTGATGGCAAAACAGAAGATAATGGAAATAAATCGGAAAGGAAGACTCGTAGCCGAATACGATATAACTGGAAAGGCATTTTCTTCACTGGAGTTAACAGACGGTAATTTACTGTTACCTTGTGGGGACAATCATTGTTATATAATAGTGGATCGATATACAGGGAAAGAATTAAAGCGAGTTACAAGTGATGATATAAAAGGTGCTTCACTTTGGTTTGTTGCACAAATACTGGAACTGAAAAATAAAAACTTACTGATATGTAATTGGGGGGGGCATACGAAAGGTACCATAGTCGATGTACCGCAATTGATTGAGATTGATAAAGACGGTAATGTGGTATGGACTTTGAATAATAAGCAAGATATAGATAAAGTTTCTACTGCATGTTATTTGGAAGGTTTCCACTTACCCGACTTGAAATAGAAAATTAACTTTAAACAAAGTATTATGAATAAGAAACTGATAGTAATGTCTGTGTGTATTGCTTTATCGCTCCCGATTATGGCTCAGCGGAAAGTAAAGACAAAGGTTAATGCACCTGCTACATGGGCGGAAAGTATTGCGGCAGCTAAAAAACAAGCAAATTCAGAAATGCAGAGGACCTGTTTACCGGTTGTTTCACAAGTGATAAAAGCGAAAACTGCAGCAGTTCCTTTTACTGCAGATGTGACAGGATTGGAGGAAATGGTACTATATACTTGGGGTACTGTAGATGGTACCAACGATGATCAGGCTGTATGGGCTAATGCTAAACTTATTGCGGCAGACGGCTCTTCTATTTGGTTGAATGATTTGAAAGATACATTCAAAAATACTGGCAGCGGTCGTCTTCGTTTTAATGAGAATGCGAAGGGACAGACGGTTATAATGCGAGGTAAACAGTATAGACGTACGATTATGGCTAATGCGAATTCACAAATAGTGGTTCCTCTGAATAAACGCTATGTACGGTTTGAGGCTGAAATCGGGTTAGAGAATCGTTCTTCGTCCGGTACGGCTGTTTTTCGTTTGCAAGGTATTACAGGTGCGGAAGCTGCAACTGATATTATAAAAAAATATCCTATGGAATCTACCCAGTTCCTGCCTTTTGCCGGTAGTGATATGAAGGCCTTGATTACTACTAATGATGCATCCATAGAAAAACATATAGCGACAGCTGTTGTAGATTTGTTGAATGATAAATCCTATTTTACTGCACAAATAGCTCAAGTTACCGCCAAGACTTCTTTGGATGAGCAGGTAATTGGATATTTGAATGTGGCTCAAGACGCAATGAAAGTCTACCAATTACAAAATGCATTAAGCTGGCTCAATATACGTGCGATTGAAGAAGCGTACAATGATATGGCTAAATCAAAAACTTTTGATAAAGTAGCCAATCAGGCTAAATTAGTACAACTGAAACAACTTATAGCAAGTGGATTTTCAGGTATTTATAAAAATGATGCGGCCTCTTTACAAGCTGCTAGTAAAGCTTTAAGTTTGAAAAGAGAGATATTGTTGGCAAATCCTGTTTTGGATATAGATAAGATTATAGTAGGCCGTTATAAAATTGGTACTACAGCCCGTCAGGTAAATCCTCGTGCATTGGGTACCCAGAATAACAATTGGTCTAACCAAACCTCTGCATCCCGTGGTGGGTTTAATGCGGAAATAGCAGAATTATCTAATTTGCGTGGTGATATTAAGACGCGTACAATTTTCAAACCTAATAACGGTTCCTCTGTTCCCGATTTGAAATTACATTGGGATGCTGAGCGTTTGATGTTCTCTATGGTAGATACAGACAAACGTTGGCAAGTTTTTGAAGTGAAGTTGGATGGTACAGGATTAAAGAAGTTGATTGAAACTCCTGAAAAAGATTTAGAATTTTTTGATGCTACTTATCTGCCTTCCGGTAAGATTATTGCGGTTTCCAATATTGGTTATAATGGTGTCCCGTGCGTAAACGGTAATGACGAAGTCGGTAATATGTGTTTGTACGATCCGAAGGATGGTTCATTACGTCGTTTAACTTTTGATCAAGATGCCAACTGGGCTCCTACAGTGATGAATAACGGGCGTATCATGTATACTCGTTGGGAATATACAGATCTGACTCACTATTTTTCCCGCTTTGTCATGCATATGAATCCGGATGGAACCGAACAAAAGTCATTATATGGTAGCGGTTCTTATTTTCCGAATAGTACTTTTGATGCTAAACCTCTTCCCGGACACCCCTCTCAATTCATCGGTGTCATCTCAGGACATCATGGCGTAACGCGTTCAGGACGTTTGATGTTGTTTGATCCGTCTAAGAGTCGTAAATCTGAAAAAGGCATGTTGCAAGAGCTACCTTTCCGTGACCGTAAAATAGAGCCTATTGTCAAAGATCGTTTAGTTGATGGTGTATGGCCACAGTTTATCAAGCCTTATCCCTTGACTGATAAATATTTTTTAGTAACTGCCAAATTGGATGAAAATTCACTTTGGGGTATCTATTTGATTGATGTATATGATAATCTTACATTGATTGTGGAGTTTGAGGGTGAAGGACTGATTTGCCCGATTCCGGTAAAGAAAACTCCAATACCTCCGGTAATACCTGATAAGATTACTCCGGGTAGTAAAGAAGCTACTGTATTTATTCAGGATATATACGAAGGAGAAGGCTTGAAAGGAGTACCTCGAGGTACAGTAAAATCATTCCGGGTATTAGCGTATGAATATGCCTACAATAAAACTCCATCCGATCATTGGGCCCAAGGTGTTCAGAGTGGTTGGGATATTAAACGTCTGTTAGGTACAGTTCCGGTGGAAGAAGATGGTTCGGCGATTTTTAAAATTCCGGCGAATACTCCAATTTCATTACAACCGTTGGATTCGGAAGGGCGTGCTGTTCAGTGGATGCGTAGTTGGCTTACCGGCATGCCTGGTGAAACAGTTTCGTGCGTAGGTTGTCATGAAGACCAAAATCAATTACCAATTCCAAAGCGTGTGAAAGCTTCACAAATAGCTCCACATATTATTGCTAAGCCAGAAGGAGGGCAACGCTCTTTCACTTTTGATCTTGAAATACAGCCTATTTTAGACCGTGCTTGTGTTGCTTGCCATGATGGATCGAATAATTTGGCTGATTTTAGAGGTGGGCGTATTGATAAATTCTCCGGATTTGGTGAAAGTTATCTGAATCTACATCCTTATGTATATCGTCAGGGGCCGGAAGCTGAAATTGAAGTTCTTAATCCCTATGAGTATCATGCTTCTGTCAGTCCGCTTGTGAAAATATTGAAGACGGGGCATCATGGTGTGGAGTTGACTGATAAAGAGTGGAAAATTTTGTATAATTGGATTGATTTCAATGCTCCTTATCATGGAAAGTTTAATGCTAATATTTTTAAAGGTGTAGAACAAATTTCCCGTCGTACGGAGTTAGCTGAAAAGTATGCTAATGCTGGTGTTGATTGGCAGTCCGAACTCCGTTCATATGCCCAATATTTGGAATCACAGGAGAAACCGCTTCCTGTAAAGCCAGAAAAGAGGGAGTTTAAGGATAAAGAAGTAAAAGTAAAAGGGTGGCCTTTTGATAAAAACGTTGCTCAAGCAATGACCATGAAGGGGGGTGATGCCAGGATGAGTATCGAGTTAGCACCGGGTATTAAAATGAATTTCGTTCGTATACCGGCCGGTTCATTTGTGATGGGCAGTAATCGTGGCCATTCAGATTATTCTCCGGCTCATAAACAAGTCGTGAAAAAATCTTTTTGGATGGGAGAGATAGAGGTGAGTAACGAACAGTTCCGTACAATTTTCCCTGAACATGATAGCCGTTTTGACAGACAATTATGGAAGGATCATGTACATCAAGGATATCCAGCTAATAAGCCTGAGCAACCGGCTATTCGTGTCAGTTGGGAAGAAGCAATGGATTTCTGTAAAAAACTGAGTGAAAAAACAGGTAGAAATATAACATTACCTACTGAGGCGCAATGGGAGTGGGCATGTCGTGCTGGTAGTGATGACACTTTTTGGTATGGTTCTTTGAATGCTGATTTCAGTAAATTTGAGAATATGGCAGATAAACAACTGAATAAAATGGCTGTTCGTGGAGTGGATCCTCAACCAATGTCAGAGAATGATTCTTGGTACAAGTATTATACTTATCAGCCTAAAGAAAATGGAGTAGATGACGGTAATATGTTACAAGTAAAAGGTGGCAGTTATCAGGCTAATTCATTTGGCCTATATGATATGCAGGGTAATGTTGCAGAGTGGACCCGCTCAGATTATCTGCCTTATCCTTATAATGAGAAAGCACAAGGTAATGGTATAGAGAAAGTTGTGCGTGGCGGCTCTTGGAATGATCATCCTAAGACTAGTACTGCCTATTATCGCAGGGCTTATCTTCCTTGGCAGAAAGTGTATAACGTTGGTTTCAGGGTGATAATAGAAGAGTGATAAATGACTGATAAACCGACGCTATCCTTAATTTTGAAGGAAATGCGTCGGTTCTTTTTTAGATTGCTATGAGGAAGGAACAGAATAAAATAGGTTTGGTTGCTGGTCCGTGTAGTGCGGAGACTCGTGTACAAATGTTGGAAACGGCAAGAGCCTTGAAGCATATAGGTATTAAAACAATACGTGCCGGATTATGGAAGCCTCGTTCCCGTTTCGGTTCATTTGAAGGAGTAGGCAGTTGTGGATTGGTATGGCTGAATGAGATACAGCAGGAACTGGGACTAAAAGTTATGACTGAGGTGGCTTTGCCTTCTCATGTAGAAGAAACGATGAAGGCCGGGATAGATATGGTATGGATTGGAGCACGTACTACGGTCAATCCATTTATGATGAATGAATTAGCAGAGTCATTGCGTGGCTGTAATATTCCTGTATGGGTGAAAAATCCGGTGTGTCCTGATATTGAGTTGTGGGTTGGTGCTGTGGAACGTCTTCTACATGCCGGTTTGAAAGACATTCGGATAATTCATCGTGGATTTTGTGCGATAGACCATCTTCCTTATCGTAATGTGCCGCTTTGGGAACAGGCAGAGCATTTTCGCACTCGTTTACCAGATATGCCTTTTTATTGTGACCCGAGCCATATAGCGGGAAAACGCGAATTATTATTATCTGTTTGCGAGAAAGCTTTATCTTTGCATGTAGATGGATTGTTTATAGAGTCGCATTGCTGTCCGCAAAAGGCTTTATCAGATGCATCTCAGCAATTGACACCGGATGCTTTGGCTGAACTACTGAATTTGTTAAATGTGCCGATAGAGAAATAATAAGCTATGAGAAAATGCCTCTTTTCCGTTAGATGCTTGTTCGTATCATGGAGAGCTACCCTGATACTGTTAGTAATATATGCAGTTTTATTGGCTATGGCCACATTCATAGAGAAAGTACAAGGGACATCGGTTGCCAGAGAGCTTATTTATAATCAACCGCTTTTTTACTTTCTGCAATTATTAATGGTTTTGCAATTTATTGCAGTAGGTATTCATAAGCGTCTTTGGAGGCAGCGTAAGTATGGTATTGTGTTGCTTCATGTAGCGTTTATCGTGATTTTGGCAGGTGCATTGGTTACAAATATGTTTGGTTTTGAGGGAATTATCCATATTCGTGAAGGAGAAACGACTTCAGTATTACATCAACAGGAGGGGATACGGAAACTTCCTTTTTCTCTTCGTTTAGATGACTTTAATTTAGTACGTTATCCGGGGTCTCATAGTCCGTCTTCTTTTGAAAGCTTTCTGACTGTTTTTTCAGATGACGGAGCCCGTATTGAACACATCTATATGAATAAAGTGATTTATGAACAGGGATACCGACTTTATCAATCCTCTTATGATACTGATGAATTGGGGACCATATTGTCTGTGAATCATGATAACTGGGGAACAGGGATTACATATTTGGGTTATCTGTTGTTGCTTGTGGGGATACTGTTGAGCTTACTTGATTCCAATTCTCATGTTCGTTGGTTGGTTAGGCAGTTAAAAAAAAGCGGTTCCGATATTGTTATTTTGTTATTTTCCTATGTTTCTTTTTGCACAAGAGAATATAACCGGTCACTTGTATGAAAGTACTATTCCAGTTACACAGGCGGAGATGTGGGGACGTATGCAGATTCAATGTTCTACCGGACGTGTTGAGCCAATAAATACATATACCTCTAAATTGCTGCGTAAAATTTATCGTAATGATAATTTCAAAGGACTACGTCCGGAACAGGTTATTTTAGGATTTTTGATAAATCCCGAATATTGGGGGAATGTACCTTTAATCCGTCAAACTAATGTAGAGTTGGCCGAGAAATTAGCATTACCGTCGGATAAATATCTTAAGTTTTTTGATTTGTTTGATGAAGAGGGGCAGTATATTATAGCGGAGGCTGTAGACAGTGCTTATTCACATCCGGTAGCCGAACGCTCACGTATAGAGAAAGATTTGCTGAAATTAGATGAAAGGGTTAATATTCTTTATTCATTGCAACAAGGTAGGATGTTTGCTCTTTTTCCTTTACCGGATGATAGGAATGGTAAGTGGTATTCGCCTAATGATGATTTATCGTTATTTTCCGGTAAAGATTCTATGTTTGTGTCGAAGATCTTTTATTGGTATATAGATGAGGCAGTTAGAGCTTTGGATACACAAGACTGGGCTCAGGCGAATGAAGTTCTGTCTATGATTAATGTGTATCAGCAGAGAAGAAGTTCCGTAGGGTTATTGACGGATAAACAAGTGGCGTGGGAACTCTTTTATAATCGTGCCGATTTATTTTTTCTCTCGGCAATAGGATATATGGGAGTTGGTTTACTTTTACTTTTATTCTCTGTTTGGTGTTTGCTGAAATCCAAACGATGGTTGAGAACTGTTACTGTTGTTTTAATGGTAGCAATCATAGCTTTATTTTTGTTACATACTTTTGGGATAGGGGTTCGTTGGTATATCTCGGGACGGGCTCCTTGGGCAAATGCATATGAGTCCATGATTTACGTTGCATGGGCTACAGCTTTGGCGGGACTTTTATTTATACGTCGTTCATTCATGACATTGGCATTAGCCGCTTTTTTTGCTGGTATTATACTATTTGTGGCTAATCTTAATTTTATGGATCCGGAGATAACTCCTTTAGTACCAGTATTGAAATCTTATTGGTTGATGATTCATGTTGCTGTAATTACGGCAAGTTATGGTTTCTTTGGTATGAGTTTCTTTTTGGGATTACTATCATTGGGATTCATGGCAGTGGGCGAGAGGTCGGCTATATTACAAATCCATATACGTGAATTACGTTTTATAAATGAGATATCCCTTTATATTGGACTATATTTGCTTACAGCAGGTATCTTTCTGGGAGCTGTTTGGGCAAATGAGTCTTGGGGACGTTATTGGGGATGGGATCCGAAAGAAACTTGGGCTCTTATTACTATGATTGTCTATGCTTTTGTTCTGCACGCGCGTTTCATACCGTCGTTACGTTCAGACTATGTGTTTAGCATAATGTCGGTTTTTGCATTATCTTCGGTGTTAATGACCTATTTTGGGGTGAATTATTATTTATCGGGTTTACACTCGTATGGCAGTGGTGATGTGCCACCTGGATTACATATTATATTTTTTGTCTTTAGTGTGATTCTGTTGCTGGTCTTTTATATCGGTTATAAGCAAAGGAAGCTTGGCGAACGGACACTATGATATAAAATTTAAAGTGTTTGGAATAATATCACAAAACTCATTATAGGAAACTGCTTACATTTGACGTCAAATTATTAATTATTAAATAATACTGTGATGATACAAAGTAAATTTTTAGTTGTTCTTATGAGTGTGCTTTTATTGTGTGGTTCCATGGGAGCTCAAGATGTTTCTATAGATAAACGTATGAAAGAGGCGGATCCAAAAAATATAGGAACTCGCGTCGTTAATAAATTTATAGTGACACCACATACCCGTTTTGGCAATCCTCGTGCAGAAAAAGCTCCTAATTATATTACTTATCCAGATGCATGTGCTTGGTTGGGCGCATTGTGGTTTAGTAAAACAATTCAAGACAAAGATATGCAACGAAAACTTAAAGAACGTTTTGAACCCTTGTTCACTACAGAGAAACATTTGATGCCACGTATGAACCATGTGGATCATAATGTAGTTGGTGCCGTACCTTTGGAAATTTATATGCAGAAGCTTGGAGATAAGAAGTATTATGATTTGGGTATGAAATATGCTGATAGTCAGTGGGTGGTTCCTGCAGATGCTAAGCCAGAACAAAAAGCCTACGCCGATCAAGGTTATTCATGGCAGACACGCGTATGGATTGATGATATGTTTATGATTACAACTATCCAGTCACAGGCTTATCTTGCTACAGGAAACCGTAAATATATCGATAGAGCTGCGGCGGAAATGGTGATGTATTTGGAAAAAATACAACGTCCTAACGGTTTTATTCTATCACGCGCCTACAGCTCCTTTCTTCTGGGCTCGGGGAAATGGTTGGATGGCTGCTGGTATGTCACGCTTACTTTCTGTCTTACCGGGAGATAATCCCGATCGTCCTATAATTATGAAAGCCTACCAAAAAATGATGAATACGTTGTTGGAGAATCAAGATGCAGACGGAATGTGGCATCAACTTATTGATGAACCTGCTTCATATAAAGAAACATCAGGTACAGCTATGTTTACGTATGCTATGTTGGTGGGAGTAAAGCGCGGATGGTTGGATAAGAAGATCTATGAACCTGCTGCTATGAAAGGTTGGTTGGCGCTGATTTCATATTTGAATGCTGACGACGAATTGACTAATGTTTGTGAGGGTACGAATATAAAGAATGACAAAAATCATTATATGACCCGTAAACAGATAACAGGCGATTTGCATGCACATGCGCCATTATTATGGTGTGCTACGGAGTTACTCACTAAATAGGACTTATTATAAATATACAGTAGAATATACTTTGCATAATGGAAAAAATTAGCGTATTTTTGTGTCACAGTAATACATTGAAAACACATTTAAAAATATGAAGAGGTTTATTCTATTGCTATTTTCATTATTGGTAATCTTGTGGGGAAATGCTCAGAATAATGGGACATTCTATTTTTCAAATCTTAATTTGAAAGATGGTTTGTCTCAGATTTCTGTTCTTAAGATATTGCAAGATTCAAAGGGATTTATGTGGTTCGCTACCCGTAACGGTCTCAATCGTTATGATGGTAGCGAATTTATTATATACAGACATGTTCCAGGAGATTCATTGAGCTTAAGTGATAATTATATCATATCGCTTGCAGAGGATCATAATCATAATTTGTGGATAGGTACATCACGCGGATTAAATAAATTAGACTTGAAAACCAATCGTATAAAACAGTATACGAATGAGAAGTATGGTGCATTGGCGAAAACAGAGATTCGTAGCTTGCTTGTTGATAGCCGTAATCGTATATGGGTGGGTACATCAATAGGTTTATTCCTTTATATACCTGAAATAGATGTGTTTCAACGTATTGATCTGAATGGTAAGATAAAGAATGAGTTTATTGCTGTAATGTATGAGACTAAGAATCACAAGATATTGATAGGAACTTCTACCAAAGGGTTGTTTGTATGTGATATGGATATGAAAGTACAGAAGAACTATACATCAACAACTTCTTTTCTCTGTTTACCCAATAATAATGTATCTGCTTTATATGAAGATTCTAAAGGATATATTTGGGGAGGAAGTAATCTTAGCGGACTGTTCCGAATGAATATTGATAAAGATGAAATTGTACATTATCATAAAGGTAATAGTGTATTGACTACTAATAGTGTTCGTTGTATTGCAGAGGCTCATGGTATATTATTGGTAGGAACTTTTGATGGGCTTTATACGATAGACCTTTCAGATGATTCTTTTTGGAAACATACAGATGCTTCTCTGGAAAAAGGTAATTTGAGCCATTTTTCTATTTATTCTTTGTTTGTAGATAGCAGTCAAACTATATGGGTCGGTACCTATGCTGGTGGTGTAAGTTATTCGAATAAATTTAATAATCGTTTTGATTTTCATGATCCTACCAGTGTGTTTGATGCTTTATTTGGTATATATGGTAGTATGGTTTGTACGGAAGGTGGGTGTTTGTATATGGCTACAGAGGGGCGTGGTTTACTCGATTATAATTTGAAATCAGGTAGATATTATTATTACCCTATAGACAATGCATCTCGCTTACAGTATAGTCAAAATATAATCAAAGGGTTGTTATTGGATGGAGAGACTTTGTGGTGTGGAACAAACAAGGGAGCTATTTATAAGTTTGATACACGGACGAAAAAATACCAGTTATATTATCAATATCCTAAAGATATGTCTATCTATGCCATGATCCCAGCTAGCGATGGTGGATTGTGGCTGGTAGGTTCAGATCCTAAAATTGGATTGATGCATCTATCTGCGCAAAAAGAGTTGCAAGACACTTTTCCTTCCAAAGGGGGAGAATTGTGCCATGTCCCTAGTTCGCGTTGTATATTGAAACTTAGAGATGGAGTACTGTTAGTTGGCACGCGTAATGATGGTTTGGTGAAGTACGATGTTGTAAACAAAGAATTTACTTACTATGATACGGATTCCCCAAAACCATTTGGACTTTTGAGCAATTATGTAACTAGTATTATCAGAGATACTTTGGGACGTGTTTGGGTAGGTACTTTTGGCGGTGGTATATTGTTGTACGATGAGACAAAAGGAATTTTGAAAACGATTACTCAAGAACAGGGCTTGATTGATAATGATGTTTGTGCTATAGTGGAAGATAAGGAGCATAAATTATGGATAAGTACTAGTAATGGTATTTCTAAATATGACCCTGATAATGACAAGTTCGTGAATTATAATTCTTTGAATGGTGTAGGAGTGTACGAGTTTACTTTGCATAGTGGTACACTTTTGGCTAACGGAGAAGTATGTTTAGTGGTAATAATGGTTTTGTAACTTTAATCCACATGAATTGCACAGAATTCATATGTTCCACCTTTGGTTTTTACGCGTTTGGTAGTAAATAATGAGATAATCAATGTAGGAGATGAAACAGGAATACTTTCTTCTGATTTTGGATGATGTGGTAGAAATCGAATTAAATTATGATCAGAATAATATATCTATATTAGGTTATTGTGCTTTAAATTTTGTTTTCGCTAAGACAGAACCAGTATGCTATTTTTTTGGAAGGGTATGATAAAGAGTGGAATTATATTGGTAATCGTAGAGAGGCGTATTATACGAAATTTGAGTCCAGGCACTTATGAATTTGAGGTGAAAGCGTCTAATAATGATGGAGTGTGGAGTCAAGAAACTCGTAAGATTCGTATCATAGTTCATCCACCTTTTTGGAAGACATGGTATGCTTATTTATTCTACGTAGTAGTTTTTATTTCTGTGTTGGTATTAATAATGTATTATATATCAAAAAAACAAAAATTGGAACGTGAATTACAGTTTCAACAGAAAGAACAGCAACAGTTGGAAGAATTTCATCAAGCAAAGATTCGTATGTTTACGAATTTTTCACACGAGCTTCGTACGCCACTTACTTTAATTATAGCTCCTTTACAAGAATTAGTAGCTATGCCTGAACTTTCTTCGCTAGTAAAAAACAAACTTGGTTTGATATTTAGTAATGCTCAATCGTTTTATTGTTGCTGGTTAATCAGCTAATGGATTTGCGTAAAAATCAAGAAGGAAAACTTAAGTTACATATTACAAAGACGGATATGTATCCCTTTTTGTTGGAGATTTATTATGCATTTAA
>ENA-OQAB01000216-OQAB01000216.1-human-gut-metagenome-genome-assembly--contig:-NODE-216-length-32947-cov-4.776965_pt1 | contig 32947 bp, 30 predicted proteins | sample MGYA00242490_ERZ504517 | MGnify/ENA primary metagenome ERZ504517 (study PRJEB26092, sample SAMD00036298) | human gut metagenome | host: Homo sapiens | study: EMG produced TPA metagenomics assembly of...
GTTAGGGGTGGTTGACAACACCAGACAAAAAGACCCCCTTAGATGATGAAAAAACATCATCTAAGGGGGCTTGTTTTGCCATGTAAAATAAATGACCGTTTGCGGGCTTTCTTACGCTCAAAATTTTTGCTCACACCACGAGCATTGCGTCTCCAAAGCTGAAAAAACGGTATTTTTCCTTTACAGCAACCTTATAGGCATCCATCGTCTGCTGATAGCCGTAGAAAGCGGAAACCAGCATAATCAGCGTGCTTTCCGGCAGATGAAAATTGGTAATCAGCCCATCTATACACCGGAAAGAAAAACCTGGATAGATGAAAATATCCGTCCACCCGCTGCATGCGCAAATTTCTCCATTATGATCGCGTGCAATGCTTTCCAATGTGCGGCAGCAGGTCGTTCCCACTGCGATCACGCGCCCGCCCTGCTTTTTGGTATCTTGGATCAACTGCGCAGTTTCTTCCGGCATCCAATAATGCTCGGAATGCATGTGATGATCTTCAATATTCTCCGCCTTAACCGGCCGGAAGGTGCCGATGCCAACATGCAGCGTTAAAAACCCAATCCCTACCCCTTTTGCGCGCAACCGATCAAGCAGCTCGTCCGTAAAATGCAGGCCGGCGGTCGGCGCGGCGGCAGAACCAAGCTCTTTGGAATAAACGGTTTGATACTGCTCGTTATCCGTTAGCTCCGCCGTGATGTAGTGCGGCAGCGGCATCTGACCGATTTGGTCGAGGATTTCATAAAAATTATTTCCCTCATAAGAAAACTGTGCGAGCCTGTTGCCATCCGGTAATACTTCCAGAATCTCAGCATGCAGGATGCCATCACCAAAGGAGAAGCGGGCGCCCTGCTTTGCGCGCTTTCCTGGGCCGGTGATCACCTCCCAAAGATTCCCCTCCCGGTGTGTAAGCAGCAAAAACTCCACACGCGCGCCGGTCTCCTCCTTGGTGCCATAGAGGCGGGCCGGCAATACGCGCGTATTGTTGAGAATCAGACAATCGCCCGGCTGTAGGATCTCCATAATATCATAAAAATGCCGGTGGCCGGTTTCCCCTGTTTGACGATTCAGCGTCATTAAGCGGGCACTGTCGCGCGGCTCAAATTGGATGCTGCGCAATCAGTTCCTCCGGCAGCTCATAATAAAAATCACTTTTTTTCAACTTCTTTACAGTCCTTTCTATAAAATGAAACGCCCAGTTCAAATCAAGCGATGAAATTCAAAAAATCGTCATCTTTTTACATCCAGTAAAATTAGCAGGACGGTCCCTGTGTCTTTCTGCATAGCTAACGCATATACTGCCTTTAGCAGGTATTTCTGCATGATGATTTCACAAAACAGGGCGACAAATTATGCATTGTTCCAATAGAAGAAAAATGCTAAAAAAATCCTTGTAGAAACCGGCTTTTCTCCAAGAAAAGGGTTTGACTTCACGCGCCTGGAATGGTATGATGAGTACAAATTTTATTATGACTTTTATGGATAGAGGCGCGTCGTTTATCAGTATCCAGCGTTAGGCTGCCAAAGCTTTTGACCGCTGTGTGAAAGGAAAGGACGCCGAAGCGCGGCGGGATTTTGGCACCCGGTTCGCTGGCTGCACGGCGAAGAGCCCTGCATCTGTCATCATGCAAATGATGGAGTGCTATCCGCGTAGATGATTCTGCGCGCCAGCTTCTCTATTATATTGCAAGGATGACCGGTTGACAACCGGTTTTTTTCATATTCAGTCATAAGATTAAAGGGGTTTTGTGAAATGAAACAGTTTAACGTCGGCATCATCGGCGCAACGGGAATGGTTGGGCAGCGCTTTGCAACGTTGTTGGAAAATCATCCGTGGTTCCATGTGAAAGTCCTCGCGGCCAGCCCGCGTTCTGCCGGCCGCACTTATAAAGAGGCTGTAGGCGCTAGGTGGTGCATGCAAAAGCCGATGCCCAAAGCTATGGAAGATATGATTATCAAGGATGCAACGGCAGATATTGAAGCGATCGCAAAGGAAGTTGACTTTGTTTTCTGCGCGGTCGACATGAAAAAGGATGAAATTCGTGCGCTGGAAGAAGCTTATGCGAAGGCGGAATGCCCGGTGATCTCCAACAACAGCGCCCACCGCTTCACGAAGGACGTACCAATGATCGTGCCAGAGCTGAATGCCGACCATGCCGCCATTATTCCGGCGCAGCGCAAGCGCCTTGGTACGAAACGCGGCTTTATTGCCGTAAAATCCAACTGCTCGCTTCAAAGTTATGTACCGGCGCTTTTCCCGCTGTCCAAATTTGGTATTGAACGTGTTCTGGTCTGCACATACCAGGCGATTTCCGGCGCGGGTAAAACGCTTGAAAACTGCCCGGAGATCATCGACAACGTAATCCCTTACATTGGCGGTGAAGAAGAAAAATCCGAGCGTGAACCCCTCAAGCTTTGGGGCAAAATCGTAGGCGATGAGATCGTCCCGGCAACGGAGCCCGCCTTTACGGCACAGTGCCTGCGCGTGCCCGTATCAGATGGCCACATGGGCGCTGTTTTTGTGGATTTCAAAAACAAGCCGAGCAAAGAGGAAATGATTGATATCTGGACAAAATTCTCCGGCCGTGCGCAGGAGCTGAATCTGCCCAGCGCACCCAAGCAGTTCCTGCACTATTTCACGGAGGACAATCTGCCCCAGACGAAGCTTCAGCGCGATCTGGAGGGCGGTATGGCTGTTTCCATCGGCCGCCTGCGTGAGGATACGCAATATGATTATAAATTCGTTTGCCTGTCCCACAACACGCTGCGCGGCGCAGCGGGCGGCGCGGTGCTGATGGCGGAGCTTTTAGCGGCGGAAGGCTATCTTGATTAATTTGGTAAACTTTTTGATAGTAAGGAACGCTCTCCTTCAAACTTTTGGAAAGGAAGGAACATAATTTATGAGTAAGCAGCCTATTTTCACCGGTTCCGGTGTAGCAATCGTCACACCGTTTACAGAAAACAATGAAGTAAATTATCCGCTCCTTGGCGAATTGATCGATTTTCAGATTGAAAACGGCACGGACGCCATCATCATCTGCGGAACCACTGGCGAGGGCTCAACCCTCACACATGAGGAGCACGCCGGGGCGATTCAGTTTGCGGTCGACCACACGGCACACCGTGTTCCGGTGATTGCCGGCACGGGCAGCAATGATACGGCATATGCCGTTTACCTCTCCAACGAAGCGGAAAAAGCAGGAGTTGATGGTCTGCTCGTCGTTACTCCCTATTATAACAAAACCTCCCAGGCAGGCCTGATCCGGCATTATACCTATATTGCCGATCACGTCCATACGCCGATCATTACCTATAACGTGCCGAGCCGCACGGGCCTCAACATCAAGCCGGAAACCTACCGCGAGCTCGCCAAGCACCCGCTCATCGTGGGCGCGAAGGAGGCAAATGGTGATATTTCCGCTCTCGCAAAAACGGTTTCATTCTGTGGGGATAATCTGAATATTTATTCTGGTAACGACGATCAGATCACCTCCTTTATGTCCCTTGGAGCAAAGGGCGTCATCTCCGTACTGGCAAATGTTGCGCCGCGCATTGCGCATGATATCGCCGCCAAATATTTGGCGGGAGACACGCAGAGCAGCCGGGAGCTTCAAATTCAGTATTTGGATCTCTGCAACGATCTGTTTATTGACGTGAATCCCATTCCCGCTAAAGAAGCGCTCGTCATGATGGGTTGGGAAGTCGGCAAATGCCGGATGCCTTTGGCGCCCCTGTCCGACGCTGCACGCAAGCAGCTACGCACAACGCTTGTGAAGCACGGCCTTATAAAATAAGCGGAACGCCCTTTTCACAATTTCAGGAAGTAAAAAAGGATGGTTCTATTCATGACAAAGATTCTTTTAAGCGGCTGCGGCGGAAAGATGGGGCGTGTGATCGCCTCCTGCATTGCCGACCGTGAGGACTGTGAGATTATTGCGGGCATTGACCCGGCAGGGATGGATGACACTGCATTTCCAGTATACAGCAGCCCAGCCCAGTTCGACGGGCAGGCAGATGTTATCATCGATTTTTCTCATCCATCCGCATTGGAAGGGATTCTTTCCTATTCCGTTGCGCACCATACGCCTGCGGTGATCGCTACCACAGGCTTAAATGAGCAGCAGGTCGCTTCCATTCAGGAAGCGTCGAAACAGGTGCCGATCTTTTTTTCCGCCAATATGTCAATCGGTATCAGTTTGATCACCGAGCTTGCCCAAAAGGCGGCGCGGGTGCTGGGCGGTTCATTTGATATTGAGATCATTGAAAAGCACCATAATCAAAAAATTGACGCGCCGAGCGGCACCGCTCTCATGCTGGCGGATGCGATTTCGGAAGAGCTGGAGCAGAAACCACACTATGAATACGACCGTCATTCAAAACGCGCCAAACGCGATAAAAACGAAATTGGCATTCATGCCGTCCGCGGCGGTACGATTGTCGGCGAACACGAAGTTCTTTTTGCCGGGAGAGATGAGCTGATTTCCATCAGCCATAGCGCCCGCTCCAAGGAAATATTCGCGGTCGGTTCCGTCAATGCGGCAGTATTTCTGTGTGGGCAGCCAGCCGGGCTCTACGCAATGAAGGATTTTGTCAACGCCAAATAAAAAGGGGGCAAATGATATGAACGGAATTCAAAGTATTACCCTAAAGGATGACGTTACGCTGATCTCTCTCCAAGACTCCCCCGCCGACATCGCTCTGGTATCGCGGATTTTCCAAATGATTTCCGATGCAGGGATTGATGTTGATATGATCTCTCAGACTCCGCCGCACGGCTCTGACCCTTCCCTTTCCTTTACGGTCAACGGGGATGATTTTGGAAAAGTGCTCGGGATCTCAGCAAAGCTTCGGGAACTGAACCCGGAACTCAAACTTAACGTGAGCTCGGGCAATTGTAAAATTTCCATTTTTGGCGAGGAGATGCGCGGAACACCAGGCGTTGCCGCAAAGGTTTTTTCAGCGGTGTCCAAGGTGAAGGCCGATATCCGCATGATTACGACATCTGAAGTTGATATTTCCCTGCTGGTTGTGAAGGCGGATGCCGATATGACGGTGGATGCCATCCGGGAAATTTTTGCATAGGGATTCTCTAGGAAGCGGCAGGCTGCAAATGTGGCCTGCCGCTTTTCTTTGGGTATTGTTACGAAACAGTAGTAAAATAACGGTCAAATTTTTGCTATCTTCTCCAATGGTGATTGACAAATTCTTTTTTTTCCTCTACAATATACAGTGCGAGCAGACTGGGCAGCCGCGCGCCTTATGCGTGAGGAAAGTCCGGGCCCCATAGAGCAGGATAACGGCTAACGGCCGCCGAGGGTGACCTCAGGGAAAGTGCAACAGAGATATACCGCCGGCTTTGCCGGTAAGGGTGGAAAGGCGAGGTAAGAGCTCACCAGCGTGCGGGGAACCGCACGGCTCTGCAAACCCTATCCGGAGCAACACCGACTGGAGAGATACGCTTGCTCGGCGCATTCTCCGACAGGTGGCTTGAGCGCAGCGGCAACGCTGCGCCTAGATAGATGACTGCCTTCAATGACAGAACTCGGCTTACAGGTCTGGTCGCATTTTTTGTTTGCTAGAATGCCGCGCGGCAACAGTTGATTCAATTGAAAACGCGCGGTATTTTTGCTTTCTTCGAGCACTATTTACGGCGATCAAAAACCGTTTCTATCATAAACGCTTCTCACAGGATTCGCATAAGATGATAAGAGCGGCGGCTGTTTCTTAACTGAAATCGGATTTTTTTCCTTCAACGGCATAAACTGAATCACCAGATGAACCGTCGCCCTTTTCAGATGGAAGGATGGTCGTTGCAGATGGTGTGGGAGCTTGTTTGTTGGATTATTTTATTGTTTTTTACGCTTTTGGGAATTGCGGTTTCCATCTATCTCCTTTTATTTCGGGTGATTACCCCTGCGGGGAAAAGAGAGTATCTTTTGCTGATGCCCTCTGCCTGTCCGGGTGACGCGGTGAGCGAGATTTATGCTGCACAGCTACGGGCGGAGCTGCTTGGTCACAAACAGTGCGGCGGCGTTTTGGTAATTTTAAATGGCATGGATGATGAAACAACAGCGCAGTGTAAAGCGGCCTGCCACGCTTGCAGCCGTGTTCATATTTGCACATTGGAAGAATTGCAGCAGCATTTTGGCCCGCCTCAGTAGGCCAAAAAAGCCAATTCTAAATGAGAAATGAGTTTAGCTTGATCTCAGTCCGCAGCCAGTTTCAGCGGGCCGATGCAATATAATATCAAGAAAGAAAGGGAAGGTAGAAAATGAAAAAGATCCGTAAGTTTTTGGCTCTTATCCTGACGATGGCGCTTACCGTCGCCTGCCTGCCACTGGCGGTTGGCGCCGTATCTGGCGCGCAGGAACCGCTCCGTTTCAACAAGGATGGCAAATTCAAAATCCTTGTTGCGACTGATATCCATGAGGATGAAAAGGACGATGCTAAATCAGCCGATGCAATGGCTCTTCTAACCAACGCGATTGAGGAGCTCAAGCCTGATCTTGTCGTCTTTAATGGGGATAATGCCACAGCCGACGGGCTGGAAAATCAGCGGGCTACCATTCAAAAAATTGTAGCTCCTGTAGCTGCGAAAAATATTCCGCTCGCCGTTGTATTTGGCAACCACGATTTGGAATACAGCGGCGTTTCCAAGGAAGAACAGGTTAAAATCTATCAGGAATACGCCAACTGTCGGATGGTTGCAGGGCCAGAGGATATTTCTGGCTGCGGGAACTATAACCTACTGATCCAAAACAGCGCGGGCACAAAGGATATCTTCAACCTCTGGTTCCTTGATTCTGGAGACTACGCCGAAGAGGGTGGCTATGCTTATGTCCAGACGGATCAAATAAAATGGTATGAGCAGACGAGTAATGCTTTGAAGGCGCAGAATGGCGGCGCGGCGATGCCCTCCATCCTCTTCCAGCACATTACGGTGCCTGAGGCCTATGATCTGCTGGAGCCTGTGCTGCTACCTGGAAAAGGACGCGTGAGAGGCCACGATGTTTATTCCAACCGTTTTTGGAAAATTAAAGATCCTTCCAACACGACCGGCACTCTCAGCGAAGGCCCCTGCCCGCCTAATATCAACAACGGCCAGTTTGCAAGCTGGGTGAAACAGGGAGATATTCTCGGTGCTGTTTTCGGCCACGACCATGTCAATGATTTTACCGGCACGGTAGAGGGTGTCCGTCTGATTCATACGCGTGCAGTCGGCTTTAAAACCTATATCAATGGTGTTTCGCAAGGCGTTAGGCTGATTACCCTTGATGAAAACAACCTCAAGAATTTCACCACAGAGATGTATGATTTTGCAGACCTGGTCGGCAAAAGCCAGTCCATAAAAGGTTTTGATCGGGTCTCTAAGGAAATGTGGTGGGATTTCGGCTATGGCGTGCTCGGCGTTGCAGCAGCGATTACCGCTTATGTGCTTTATCGTGTATTCGGTAAATAAATATTACTAAGAAAAGCAAATCGCCCATACATAGCGTATGGGCGATTTGCTTCTCTTATTGATTTATGGTCGGATACCAAAACGCGCCGTTTTATCGAGCTGGCGTTCAATTTCCAACAGCCGATTATATTTACAGACGCGATCCGTCCTTGCAGGCGCACCGGTTTTGATCTGCCCTGCATTGAGCGCCACCGCGATATCTGCTATGGAAGTATCCTCTGTCTCCCCGCTCCTGTGGGAAAGAATCGTGCCATATCCGTAGGCTTTTGCAAGGCGCACAGTTTCCATCGTTTCGCTGAGCGTTCCGATCTGGTTCGGCTTGATTAAAATTGCATTTGCGCAACCCTGTGCAATCCCTTCCCGCAGACGATGCGGATTCGTGACAAACAAATCATCGCCAACGATTTGCACCTGCTCCCCAATCTCCTGCGTGATTTTAGCAAACCCGTCGTAATCCTCTTCAGCCAGCGGATCCTCCATAGATTGAATCGGATAATCCTGCGCAAGCTTTTTAAAATGGGCAATGACATCCTTTGTTGTCAGATACCGCTCACTTTTGGGCATGAGATAGCCGTTTTCTGTTTTCCATTCGCTTGCAGCTGCATCCAACGCGATTCGAACATCCGTCCCCGGTCGGTAGCCTGCCCGTTCCACGGCTTCCATCAGCAGCTCCAGTGCCTGCCGGTCGCTTTCAAGATCTGGCGCATAGCCGCCCTCATCGCCTACGGTGGTAGACAACCCACGCTCTTTCAATGTTTTTCCGAGCTGTGCATAGGTTTCAATCGCCATGCGCATTGCCTGCGAAAAGGATTCCGCCCCTACCGGGAAGATCATGAATTCCTGAATATCCATGTTATTGCTTGCATGGGCGCCGCCGTTGAGAATATTCAGCATCGGCACCGGGAGCGTAACTGCATTAACGCCGCCCAGGTAACGGTAAAATGGCATCCCGCAAAATCTTGCCGCTGCTTTTGCGCAAGCAAGGGAAACTGCAAGGATGGCATTCGCCCCTAATCGGGATTTATTCTCTGTTCCGTCTATCGCACACATAGCCGTATCAATTGCCTGCTGGTTGGTCACAAGCCATATCATTAAGCGCGCCGCAAACTATGGGCATTAACTATTATCTACCGCTTGCTGCACGCCTTTGCCGCCATATGCCTCCCCGCCATCCCGCAATTCACAAGCCTCATACATGCCGGTCGATGCGCCGGACGGCACGCTCGCACAAGCTTGCGTACCATCCCGCAAGGTAACGCAGGCTTCAACCGTAGGGTTGCCGCGTGAGTCAAAAATTTGCCTGCCCATGACGGATTCAATTCGTTCCTGATCCATTTTTTTAACCGCCTTTCCAAACGATTCTATTCGCATGATTGTTTGTATTTAGGATAACCCAAATTTCTTCTTTCATTTCAGATGAAGGAATCCAATTCTATTTTAATTTATATTTGACAAATGAGAGGATTTTGATATAATTATTTATAAACAAATTATACAAATTAGGAGGCTTTTTTATGCCAACCGGGCTGATTGTATCTAAGCTTGTCACGACAGTTATCCTGTTGCTTTCAAACGTGATCACCATGTTTCTGCCGAATTTCGTCCAATTGGACGAGGCTAGATTTTACAAGGACATGGATTCTCTGACGATATTTGAAAATACGCTGGATGAACCGATCCCCCAAACTGAAATTTTTCAGCTCGTGGAAGCGCACTTTCGCGCACCACTTGCAGACGGGAAAACCGTAAAAAAAGCGCTCATTATGGGCTGGGACGGTTCCCGGTGCGATGGACTTGCGAATATTGATCCCCAAAACGAACGAAGCGGCGTGTATAAGCTGCTCAACAACGGCGGTAAAGCTTACATCGGCTATTGCGGCGGCGTGCCTTATCCAGCGGCCAACACACAGGCAACGAGCACAGCGCCTGGCTGGGCGTCGATTTTAACCGGAGAGTGGGCAGATGTGCACGGCATTACTGATAACGGGATCATCAAAACATTGGATACCCTTACAATCCAAACGCGCTTGGCGCAGGAAGGCCTAGTCAATAAAGCGACCTTCTTTACCCTCTGGAGCGGGCATTTCAATGAAACAAACGGCACCTATGCTGCGGAAATCCAATATTGCAAGGAAAATAATCTGCCTGTTGATTTCGAGTTGATTGAGGATGACGGCGTTGATTTCAACATACAGCAACGCACACTCAAAGAGATTCGGGATCCCAACGGCGCAGATCTGATCTTCTCCATCTTTGAAATTGGCGACCATACGGGCCATAACTACAAATTCGGCAACTATAATCCCTTCTACCGCGCTGCGATGCAAATCAACGATACACATCTTTATGGCCTGCTCAAGGCGGTGGAATCCAGATCGACTTATGACACGGAAGATTGGCTGATTGTTGTCACAAATGACCATGGCGGCGCTGATTACGACCATGGCGGCGCGAGCATCATGGAACGCACCACCTATATTATAAGCAATCAGGAAATAGATTTTTAACCGCATGTTTCAATCGCTCCGCTTTTTTTAATTCTCTATTTTATCATCAATAAAAGCCCCGGCATCCTGCTGAAGTGGATGCCGGGGCCAATCTTATTTTATCTGCAATTTTTGTTATGCGCCAAAGGCTGTTTGATACACGCCAAGTACTAAGTCCTTTGTGCATGGGCGCGGGTTGCCGCCCGTGCAAACATCCGCCATAGCGGCGTCTGCCAATGCATCAAGATCCTCTGCCTTCACGCCGATTTCCCGAAGCGTCTGCGGAATGCCAACGTCAATGGAAAGCTGGCGCACCGCATCAATCGCAGCCTTGCGGTATTCCTCCTGTGTCATGCTATCCACGCCGTCCACGCCCATCATACGCGCAATCTCACGGAACTTCTCACCGGTGTATTCTGCATTGAACGCCATCACATATGGCAGCAGAACGGCATTTGCCACGCCATGCGGGGTATCATAGAAAGCGCTCAAGGGATGCGCCATGCCGTGCACAACGCCAAGGCCGACATTAGAAAAGGCCATGCCAGTCACATATTGGCCAAGCGCCATATCGCGGCGGCCTTCCGAATCATTTTCAACCGCTTTGCGTAGGGAACGGGCAATCAACTCAATCGCCTTCAGATTCAACGTATCGGCAAGCTCCCAAGCGCCTAGCGTCGTATAGCCTTCGATCGCATGGGTCAGCGCATCCATGCCGGTGGAGGCAGTTAGCCCCTTGGGCATGCTGCTCATCATATCCGGATCAACAACAGCGACAACCGGGATATCATGCGGGTCAACGCAAACGAACTTGCGGCGTTTTTCTTCATCCGTGATCACATAGTTGATGGTGGTTTCTGCGGCCGTGCCCGCAGTCGTTGCAACGGCAATGACCGGAACGCTCTTTTTCTTTGTGGGTGCCACGCCCTCAAGGGAAACGACATCCGCAAACTCCGGATTATTGATGATAATACCAATACCCTTGGAGGTATCCTGCGGGGAACCACCGCCAATGGCGATCATATAATCCGCCCCGGCCTTTTTAAAGGCTTCCACACCAGCCTGCACAACGGCAACGCTGGGATTTGCCTTCACCTGATCAAAAATTTCATAGGCGAACTGGTTTTCATCCAGCAGGTCAGTCACCTTTTTCACAACACCAAAACGTACAAGATCTGCATCGGTGACAATCAGCGCTTTTTGAAAGCCGCGCGCTTTGATCTCCGTGACGATCTCCTGGATAGCACCCGCGCCGTGATAGCTTGTCTCATTGAGGATAAAACGATAGGCCATGATGCAAAACTCCTTTGTGATAAAAATCGTCAAGCACAGAAAAAGCGCCTGTGCTGACGGCAAGAGAATCAGAATTCTCCCTGTAAAAAATTATAGCTCTCTGCCTCCGCTTCGTCAAGAAAAAGATGTGGACAATATGGCCATATTCAGCTATCCCCTGCTTGAAAATGAAGGCGTATAGAAAGAAAACAAATGGGGCTATGGAAATGCCTTCTTCAGCATTTCCATAGCCCCATTTTATCCCTGATGCGTAGCTTTCAGGCCATACTCCAAGTGAAAATACGCAACAATACAATCTTTTTCAACGCTTACTCGAAAGCACTTTTTGCCCGGATTGCATGAAGCCGTTAAGCAAAAATTTCATTCTGCTCGATCAACTTGATGCCTGCTTTTGTCAACACCGCAGTCGCATCCTCGTTATTCTCCACCCGGATGATCACATATGCCGCACCAACCTCTGGGGTAATGAAGGCATAGGCATATTCCACACTGATACCCGCATCTGCCAACACACGAATTGCCCGGGAAAACCCGCCCGGCTCATCCGGGATGCCGATGCCGAGCACATTTGTCATAGAAACGGTCAAGCCGCTATCCTTCAACGCGGCTTCCGCTTTCTCCGGATCGTTGACGATCAGGCGGAGGATACCGTAGTCCGTAGTGTCCGCAATGGACAGCGCACGGATATCAATCCCCTTTTCCGCAACCAGAGAGGTGATGTCGGCCAGCCGGCCGGGCTTGTTCTCCACAAAAATGGATATCTGCTTAATTGGCATATCAAACCCACCTTTCTACCTTTAATCAATCACTCGTTTATCGATCACGCGCACCGCTTTGCCTTCGGAACGCGGAATGGACTGCGGCTCTACCAGATGGATCACAGCGGAAACACCCAACGTCGTCTGCATGGCGGCCTTAATGCGAGCCTCCGTCTCCTCAATCTTACGCACGGAGTCGGAAAACAGCTTTTCAGACATTTCAATATAAACCTCCATAATGTCGAGGTTATTCTCGCGCGTGACAACAATCTGATAGTTCGGCTCCATTCCCAGCTCCAGTATAACATGTTCTACCTGAGATGGGAAGACATTCACGCCACGAATGATAAGCATATCATCTGAACGGCCTTTGGGCTTTGTCATTTTCACAAGCGTCCTGCCGCACGCACATTGCTCATGGTTCAGCGCACAAATATCACGCGTGCGGTAGCGCACCAAAGGCAGCGCTTCTTTGCCGATGCAGGTGAATACGAGCTCGCCATATGTCCCGTCTGGCACAGGCTGAAGCGTATCCGGATCGACGACCTCTGGATAGAAATAATCCTCACACACATGCAGCCCCGTCTGCATCCGGCATTCATAGGAAACGCCAGGGCCTGCAATTTCGGAGAGTCCGTAGATATCATACGCCTTAATAGCCAGGGATTTTTCGATCTGGCGGCGCATGTTTTCCGACCATGGCTCCGCACCAAACAGACCCGCGCGCAGTGGAAGCGTTGTGGGATCAATCCCCATACGGTTGACCGTCTCCCCGATAAACATTGCATAGGAGGGCGTGCAGCACAAAAGATCGGAGCCGAAATCCTGCAAAATTTGCACCTGGCGTTTGGTGTTGCCGGAGGAGACCGGGATCGCGGTAGCGCCCATCTTCTCCGCGCCGTAGTGGAGCCCCAAACCGCCCGTAAATAGGCCATAGCCATAGGAAACGTGGATAGAATCCGTCTTGGTAGCGCCGGCCGCCGTCAACGCGCGCGCCGCACCTTCCGCCCATACGTCGATATCATTCTGCGTATAGCCGACAACCGTCTGTTTGCCCGTTGTGCCCGAGGATGCATGGATACGCACCAGCCGATCTTTGGGCACAGCAAACAAGCCGAAGGGGTAATTATCCCGCAGATCCTGCTTAACGGTAAAAGGCAGCTTGGTGATGTCGTCAATCGTTTTGATATCGCCCGGCAAAAGGCCGATCTCATCAAATTTCTTTTGATAAAAGGGCACATGATCATATGCATTGTGCACCATTTTAATAAGCCTTGCAGACTGGAGCGCCCAGAGATACTCCCGTGAGGCTGTTTCAATTTCCGGATTAAAGTAACGATCCATCTGTTGTTTCATCCCTTCCCGTTTTATGCGCAGTAATCATAACCCAAGGAAAACGCCAGCTTGTTCATCTCCAAAAATTTTGGGGGGACGGTTTCTTCCAGTGCTCGGTCCCACACGTCCCGGCTGAGATCCATATGCTGCGCCAACACGCCCATGAGCACCACATTCACCGCCTTGGAGGAGCCGGCATCCATTGCCATTGAGAGCGCATCGAGCGCTGTGATGTTCGCTCCGCTCGCTTTGAGCGCATCCAATACGCCTTGCGGATATTCCGCCGCACCGATCACAACCGGCATCGGATCGATTTGCTGAATATTGACGATCAACTTGCCATCCGGTTTGAGATAAGGCAGCCAGCGGGCCGCCTCCAACTGCTCAAAAGCAAGGATATAATCCGCCTCACCCTTCTCGACGGTTGGGGAACACACCTGATCTCCATATTTCACATAGGTCACAACCGAGCCGCCGCGCTGGCTCATACCGTGCACTTCCGATACTTTCACGTCATATCCCTTACTCAGCAAAGCGCTGCCGAGCAGACGGCTGGCAAGCAGCGTCCCCTGCCCGCCTACGCCGACGATCATGATGCTTTTCACTGCCATTGATTAGCCCTCCTTATGTTGAATCGCGCCGAATTTGCACAGCTGCGTGCACACATCACAGCCGACGCACTGCGTAAAGTCGATATTCGCTTTGCCCTCTTTGATGCTGATGGCCGGGCAGCCGATGCGCATGCACATTTTGCAGGAGGTGCATTTCTCACGGTCAACATGGAGCGGTGGATTGTGCTTGACATATTTCAGCAGCGCGCAGGGGCGGCGGGAAATCACCACAGAGGGTTCATCGGCCTCCAACTCCTGCCGGATCACTTCCTCCGTCTGCTTTAAGTCATAAGGATCTACCACCGCCACGCGGTTAATACCCACTGCCTTGCACAGTGCCTCAAGGCTGACGGCCGCGGTTGGATCGCCCTTGATGGTGTAGCCCGTGGTCGGGTTCTGCTGGTGGCCGGTCATGCCGGTGATGCTGTTATCCAGAATAATCACGGTAGAATTACCCTGATTGTATGCAATATCAATCAATCCCGTCACGCCGGAGTGGATAAAGGTAGAATCACCAATCACCGCAACAGAATGGCGGTTGGAGCCCTCACGCGCTTTATTGTGCCCGTGCAGAGCGGAAACGGACGCGCCCATGCAGATGCAGGTATCGATCATGCCCAACGGCGCCAACGCGCCGAGCGTGTAACAGCCGATATCACCGCTGACGGTGACCTTCAGCTTTTCAGCGCATAAAACAGGCCGCGGTGTGGACAACCCGCGCACAACACGGGCGGACGGCCCGGAATGGCTACATCAGCCTGAAGGCTTTTCTTCTCCTCGCCAAAAATTGCCTTGGCAATCATAGCCTGTGAATATTCGCCGCAGAAGCTAAAGGCTTCTTTTCCGATCACGTCTACTCCGATCTTACGGCAGTGCGTTTCGATAAAATCATCCAGCTGCTCAATCACATAAACGGTATCGCATTTGTCGGCAAACTCTTTGATCAGTTCAACCGGCAACGGATAAACGCAGCCAAGCTTCAGGTAGGAAACACGGTCGCCCAGCGCTTCTTTCGCGTATTGATAGGAGATGCCGGAGGCAATCACGCCAATGGAGGTATCATTGTATTCCACTGTATTAATCGAAGCTGTTTCCGCCCAAGCCGTTTCCGCCTGAAACCGCTCCTCTACCACCACATGGCGGCCCTTAGCCATGGCGGGCATCATCACATATTTCTGCGGATCTTTCACATAATCTTTGACGCCATTGTCCACACGCTCTGCCGTTTCCGACAGGCTGCGCGAATGGGAAACGCGCGTGGAAAGCCGCAGGATCACCGGCGTGTCAAACTGCTCGGAGAGCTCATAGGCCAATTTTGTATAGGCCAAGCATTCCGCCGAATCAGAAGGCTCAAGCATCATTGTTTTGGAAGCCTGCGCGTGGTGGCGGGAATCCTGCTCATTCTGTGAGGAATGCATGCCGGGATCATCTGCAACAGCGATCACCATACCCGCATTCACACCAGTATACGAGGCGGTGAACAGCGGGTCGCACGCCACGTTCAGGCCGACGTGCTTCATCGCGCAGAAGGAGCGCGCACCTGCGATGGCAGCGCCGCAGGCAACCTCCATTGCAACCTTCTCATTTGGAGCCCATTCGCAGTAAATATCCTCATATTTAGCGGCATATTCCGTGATTTCCGTGCTCGGTGTGCCAGGGTAGCTCGAAGCAACCCGGCAGCCAGCCTCATATAGGCCGCGTGCAACGGCCTCATTGCCTAATAACAGCTTTTTCATAGAGATCCTCCACTTTTATGTATCATATATTTTCTGTTGCGTACTTATTTCTGATTGCGCAGATCAAGAATGCGGTTGGCTTTGCCCTGGAAGCGTTCCAGCGTTTTAGGCTCGACGATGCTCACCTTGCACTGGATGCCGAGCACGGTTTGCAGCCGGTGTCGGATGTAATTTTGCAGCTCTTCAATCTCTTTATAGCTCTCCAGCACGCTGCCGTCGATCAATTCAACCTTCACCTCGAGGGTGTCCGCATAACCTTCACGGCGCACTACTAGTTGATAATGGGGGCCGATCTGCTCCATGCCCACCAGCACGCTTTCAATCTGGGAGGGGAACACGTTAACACCGCGGATTTTCAACATATCGTCCGTGCGGCCCTTGACCTTGTCCATACGCACGCCGGTGCGGCCGCATTTGCAGGGCTCGTAATTCAGGCGTGTGATATCTTTCGTGCGGTAACGCAAAAGCGGCAAGCCTTCCTTGCAGAGCGTGGTTACCAGCAACTCCCCTGTCTCTCCCGGCGCCTGAGGCTCCAAGGTTTCAGAATCGACAATCTCAGGGTAGAAGTAATCTTCATTAAAATGCAGGCCGTCGCGCTCGCGGCATTCGCCGGAAACGCCAGGCCCTACCAGCTCGCTCATGCCGTAATTATCCGTTGCGAAAAGCCCCCAGCCCTTTTCCACCTGAGCGCGCATTTCAGGTGTGCATCCCTCGGAGCCGAACAGCCCCAGGCGCAGATGGTAATCGCTCATGGGGTAGCCCAGCTCCTTCGCTGTCTCCGCCATATACAGCGCATAGGAAGGGGTAGAAACCAAGGCCGTCGTTTGAAAATCGCGCATATACATCAGCGCTTTTTCCGTGTTGCCGCTGGAATTGGGCACAACGGTCGCGCCGATTTTCTCCAGCCCATAGTGCAGGCCCAGGGCGCCGGTAAACATTCCGTAGCCAAAGGATATCTGCACAATATCCTCATCAGTCGCCCCCGCGGCCATAACAAGGCGCGCCATGCAGTCCGACCACATTTCAAGATCGTTTTTGGTATAGCCTACGACTGTCGGCTTACCTGTTGTGCCGGAGGAGGCATGGATGCGCACAATCTTTTTCATCGGCTGGGCAAACAGGCCAAATGGGTAATTATCGCGCAGGTCAGCCTTCGTAGTGGGCGGAATGTATTGGATATCCGCAAGGGACTTGATTTTATCCGCCGTAACGCCCGCCTCGTCCAGCTTTTTGGTGTAGAAGGGCACATTGCGGTAGCAGTAATCTACCGTCCATTTCAGGCGTTCCAGTTGAAGCGCCTCTAAATCCCTACGGGGCATGGTTTCAATTTCTGGCTGAAAAAACATGATAAAGGCTCCCTCTGATAATTTAATGAAAGCGGGATCAACCCGCAGAATGTTAGAAAGCCACCAAGAAATGCTAGTGATTATGGATACTGAACAAGGGCGGAAGCTCGGATGATTTCGCTTTTCATTGTTATATTTTGTGCTTTCTATGCATGAAAAGCTTTAGATGCCCATGCAATTTGGTTTTGTCCAGTAGACGTTATTATAGCATATCTTTGCGGTTTGGACAAATTATTTTCCTGCAATATGCCAAATGATAAGCCAAAATTACAGCCGCAGAAAATCTGTGACTGTAATTTTATGCTTGGCTATTTTTCATTATTCCTGCTCTACAACTCCATCGTAGAAAAAGGTGTTGACCTTGGTCTGCCTAGCGCGGTTATCAATGGCGCTGACAGCAAAGCAAAGTAGAAGCGATACAATCATTGCAGCTACCGCGAACACAGGGCCAAGCCCCGCGAGCTTTGCAACAATAGGCGCTGATACGCCTACGAGCGATAGAAGCTTGCTGACGGCGGGAACCAGCGCGATGAGAAATCCGCTCCACATACCAGCCCATGCGCCGGAGCGGTTCATCCTCTTCCAATACAGCGCCACCACATACGGCGCGAGGAAGGAGCCGGATATGATTCCCCAAGAATAGCTCATCATATCGAGGATCGGCGTATCTGTATTGGCGACCACATAGGAGCCGATTACAAAAATAACACATAGAACTTTTGTGAGGCTGGAAACGCTTTTATCCGTCATGGAGGGCTTGAGGCGCGCCTTGATGAGATCCATTGAGAGTGTCGAGCCCGCGGAAAGCGTGATGGAACACAGCGTCGAAACGGAAGCGGCGATCAGCAGCACCAACACAACGCCGAGCAAAACGCTCGGCATACGCACGAGCTTGAGCATCGTCGGCACGATGTAATCCTGCACAGGCATCGTTTCCTTCGTGAAAAACAAATGGCACAGGGAGCCGATGAAATACCCGCCGCCCGCGACAAGCAGAGCAAAGAACGTGGAAATCACGATGCCGCGCTTTGCCTGTTTATCATCTTTGATGCCAAAATACTTCTGAATCATCTGCGGCAGGCCCCAGGTGCCGAAACTCGTCATCAGCACGGTGGCAATGAGAGAGAGAGCCTGGGAAGCTGAAAGCTTCGGGAGACCAGCAGCGGTTTGTGCATAGGCCGCAAGGCCCGCAAAGCCATCGACCTGCTCTGAACGCAGCACAAAAAAGATGAGCAACGCCACGCCGAACATCATCACAATCCCCTGCACAAAATCAGCACGCGCCTGCGCAACGTAGCCGCCAAGCAACAAAAGCAGAATTGCCACCACAGCAATAATCACCATGCAGACCGTCACATCAATGCCGAGCAATACGTCCGCAACGCTGGCAAGCCCCTTATATACGGAAGCGGAATACGGAACCAAAAAAATAAAGATTACCGCCGCTGAGAAGGTTTTCATTGCTTTCGACTGATAACGGGCGTCGAAGAACTGCGGCATGGTTTTAATCTTCAGCCGAGCGGAAACATCGCGCGTTCTGCGCGCAAGCACCCGCCACGCGAGCCAGGAGCCAAAAACCGCGTTGCCGATGCCGGCCGCGATCCCCCACAGTCCATATTGCAGCCCCGTGCCTCCGGCATAACCGACGAACATGACCGCGCTGAAATACGCGGTGCCATAAGACAGCGCGGAAAGCCAAGCGCCCGCATTACGCCCGCCAACCGTGAAATCGGCAATGCTTTTGGATTTGCGCCCCGAATAGATGCCGATCACCATCATTGCAATGATATAAACCGCAATTGTCACCCACAGCGCAGTATTTTCCACCCGGATCATCTCCCTCAACAACCAATTTCCATCGCAATCAATAACGCTTTAAAGTTTTTGTGCTTTAAAGCTTTTTGCTATTAAAGCGCGGAACTTCATACATCATACTATACGAGTTGGAAAAAGTCAAGGAGATTTCCGAGGGAAAAGGACAAATTTTTTAGAAGTTGATTTTAACGCACCTTTTCATAATACACGATGTCCAGCACATCATTCTTGTGATAGATTTTTCCGGTTTGATGATAACCGAGCTTTTCGTACAGATGGCAATTCCCTTTTTCCTGAAGGATTGTGTCGAGCTTCCAAAGCATGACATTCGGATATTCCTGTTCCAGCAAAGCAAACACCTTCTGCGCGATCCCTTTCTTTTGATATTGCGGAATTATAAATACGGGTGCTATCCGGCATGATGCTTCATCGATTCTGACCACACGGAGTGCGCCAACACGTTTGTCATCGCACAGAATCAAGAAATAGGGGTGGTAGGTTCCCCAAATTTTTCTGTAATGCGCTCCTGTGTTTCACAAGCCAGGCTACTATCGTAATCTTTATATTTACGTAACAGGGGCATAAACGCCGACACCTGCATTTCATGAATCAGAGGAATATCGTTTTTTGAAGCTCGTAAAATTTGGATGTTCATATGGATTCCTCGTCCGAATTTTCAAATAGGCTCTCCTGCATCCTGAAAATCATCTCCCTGCGGCGAAGCTCTTCCTCTGCATCCAGGCGAATCGTTCCATCTTTCTCTATTTTTAAAATATTGCCGGGCCGAACGCCTTTGGGTAGCCGGCTTTTTTCGATGGTAACCATCGTGCAGTCCTCCCGCTCACAAATGGCAAAATCGCCTTCAAAGCGGTCAATGATCAGAGTAGACAAAGCTTGCATCCCCTTCTCTTCCTTTTATAATAGGGTAGCGGTCCACAGGCCGCCTTGCAAAATTGCGTATTAAGCGGCCTGCCGCTTGGCCGTCAGCTCCTGGCCTGACTTTTCCGTTGCGCAATAAAGAGTATCGCCGTCGCTGCCGATCACAACCGTGCCGTCCTGATCCGTCCGAAAAGGCGTAATTCCCCGCTTTTCCAGTTTTTCGAGCGTTTCCTCGTGCGGATGTCCATAATCATTGCCCGCACCGCAGGAAATCACGCACAAAGCCGGGGATACCTGCTCCAGAAACGCTTTCCCAGAGGAGGTTCGGCTGCCATGATGCCCCATCTTCAACACATCAGCGTGAACATCCAGCCCCTTTTTCATGATTGCGTTTTCACTCGGCGTTTCCGCATCCCCTGTGAAAAGGAAGGAGGTCGAGCCAAAATCAATCCGCACGACGACGGACATATTATTGAGATCGTCATCCTGCTGACAAGGGCCGAGCACGGTCATCTCAGCGCGATCACCCTTGTAGGTTTGCCCCGGGGCTGCGGCAATCACCCTCGCGCCGGAAGCTTTAACAGCTTGCAAAAAATTCTCATATATTTTTGTGGTAGGCGTATTCTTTTGTGCCAGTCGCGGCATGATGACGTTTGAAACCGGAATTTTCTCCAAAATATCCGCCATGCTGCCGATATGGTCGGAATGCGGGTGCGTGGCAATCACATAATCTAGGCTTTTTACGCCCTGTGTTTCCAGATAGGAGACGATTCGTTCCCCATTGCCCCGTTCGCCCGCATCAATCAGCACATTGAGCCCATTCGATTTGATGAGGATGGAATCGCCTTGCCCAACGTCGAGATAGTGGACGGAAAGCGGCTGTTTTGCCGCCTCCGACAGTTCCGTCAGCTTCGCGCTGCTGAAAATCTCCTGCCAGGTAGGCACGGAAAACGGCAAGTTGAGCTGAGGCGCCACGGTAATAAACCCACAGACCAGCACAAGGATTACGCCAAGTATCTCAAGGACGGCGCGCTTTTTTCGCGCGCCTTTGCCCGCTCTTCGTTTGGCCATTCTGCCTTTTCCCCCTTTGATGATTCTGTAAATTCTTTGTTGAGCCGCAATGCTTCTTTACTCCCGCCTGTGGGCGGATGAGGCAATTTGCTCCATTCCCAATCAGATCGGGCCTGCCCGCATGGCGAAGCGCTTCTTCCACCAACGCATGATTCTGCGGCTTAAATACTGAAGCAGTGCGCGCTGAAGCGCTTTTTCCTTCGGCGTGCGCGCAACGTAGACTTCTTCCATCGTATAAGGATCCAGGCCGGTATAAACATGCGGTGGATATTGTGCCCGGCGTGGGGTAAAAATCCTGCACCTGCTCTGGGTGCAACCTCTCCCGCTTCAAAAATTGCGCTAGCTCCACTGCATCCTTCAGTGTGCTGCCCGGATGGGAGGACATGAGGTACGCACAAGATACTGTTCCTTACCGATTTGCTTTGTATAGTCAAAATAGCGCTTTGCAAAGCGCAGATATGCTTCAATATGCGGCTTGCCCATTTTATCAAGCACGGCAGCGGAGCAATGCTCCGGCGCAACCTTTAATTGGCCGCTGACATGGTGCTCCACCAGCTCCCGGAAAAAGCTGTCGTCCTGATCCTCCAACAGATAATCATACCGGATGCCAGAGCGAATAAACACCTTTTTAATTCCCTCTATGGAACGGACGGAGCGCAGAATATCCAGATACTCGCTCTGATCCGCCTTCAACTGCTTGCAGGGCTTGGGGGCAAGGCACTTTTTGCCCTTACACAGGCCCTTTCCCTCCTGCAAATCGCAGGACGGCCGGCGGAAGTTGGCTGTCGGCCCGCCGATATCATGGATGTAGCCCTTGAAGTGCGGGAGCTTTGTGAGCTTTTGTGCTTCTACCAGAATGGACTGTTTGCTGCGCGCAGTCACATACCGCCCTTGGTGGAACGCAAGTGAGCAAAAATTGCACGCGCCAAAACAGCCGCGGTTGTGCGTGATCGAAAACTCCACCTCCGCAATCCCCGGCACGCCGCCAAGCGGCTCATAGGAGGGATGATAGGCGCGCTGATAGGGCAGCGCATACACGCGATCCAATTCTTGCTGAGTGAGCGGATTCATCGGCGGATTTTGCACAAGCATCTGATTGCCGTGCCGCTGCTTGAGCAGCTTGCCACGGATATGATCCTGCTCATCCTGCTGGACGCGGCAGGAAATCGCATATTCCCGCTTGGATTTCAGCACGTTTTCGTAGGAAGGGCACTCCTTCCCATACAGCGGCGTATCGCGCACGTCAACGGCATAGCAGGTGCCCCGAATATCTGTCAGGGACGCAACCGGCTCCCCCGCATCCAGCCGCCGCGCGATCTCCATGATCTGGTTTTCTCCCATCCCGTAAATCAGCAAATCCGCACAGGAATCAAACAGGATGGAGGGGCGGATCGCGTTATCCCAATAGTCGTAATGTGCAAACCGCCTGAGGGAGGCCTCCAGCCCGCCGATCACCAACGGAATTTCCATGCCATAGGCCTCTCGGATTCTCTGGCAGTAGACGATCACCGCACGGTCTGGCCGCTTGCCTGCCTTGCCGCCGGGCGTGTAAGCATCCTCGCTCCTCTTTTTTTTGGCCGCCGTGTAATGGGCCACCATAGAATCGATATTGCCGGAGGAAACCAAAAAACCCAACCGCGGCTTTCCAAACCGCATAAAATCCTTTGTGCTATGCCAATCCGGCTGGGAGAGCATCGCAATTTTAAAGCCGGCCGCCTCCAGCACCCGGGTGATGATTGCCGCGCCGAAGCTCGGGTGATCGACATAGGCGTCGCCTGAAACATAAACAAAATCGGGCCGCTCCCATCCTCTCTGCTTCATCTCTTCCATTGTGACCGGTAAAAATAAATTCATCTTTCAACCAACTTTACGATCTAAAATTTGATTGCCACCGCCAATACACGGGCACAGATGCGGCAGCTATTCGATAAAATTTTTTTAGCGGAGTGATATCCAGACTGGCGCAGCCTTTCAACGCCTCATAGAGCTGGTGCGCGATCATCATCACGCCGCCCATTGTATCGCTCTCAATATTTAGCGGCATAATCGGGTCATGCACACTCAGCCGCAGCAAAAACCAGCCGTCACCGTGCTCCTTATCAAACGCAACGCGAATGCCCTCGTGATTATCGGGCGCGATCTGCCAGGCGGACTGAGCCTCTGCATAGGAGGCGACTGTTTCGATCACATGCTCGCCGTAGGGTTTAAACTCTTCACAGGTGATCGGCATGCGGAATTCCCGGCTTTCCAGAGGCTCTTCCAGCATGGCGATCAAATCCTCCAGGTGTTTCCCCGATTTGCCGAGCTGCGCCATTTTAATAATGATTTTCGTCATCAGGTAGGCGCCGTCATCGAGAAAATAATTTTCCCGCAGCGCCGCATGGCCGGAGGTTTCAATGGCGAGAGGCGTGTTAATCCCTTGTGCGGTAAGCCTCTGCGCCTCATCGATCACATTTTTATAACCGCGCTTAAAACGGTGATGTTTCCCGCCAAGATCTCTTTCAATAAAGGCTTTCAGCCCGCTGGAGGTGATTGAATCGGTTACAATCGTGCCCCCCTCGTTGCCTTCAAGCGCAATGCAAGCGGCAAGCGCGACAAGGCGGTTGCGGTTGATCTCATTGCCGCTATGGTCTACACAGCCCGCCCGGTCTACATCCGTATCAAAAATCACGCCGAGATCCGCATGATTTTCAAGCGTTGCCTTGCAGACGCTCTGCATGGCGGCTTCATTTTCCGGGTTAGGGATATGGTTGGGGAAACGGCCGTCCGGCTCCAAAAACTGGCTGCCTTTTATATCGGCTCCGAGGGGGGCCAACACCTTTTCAGCATAAAAGCCACCCACACCATTGCCAGCGTCCACAACGATATGATAGCCGCGCAGAGGGCGCTCATAATCATCCGCATTCACGCCGCGGCAAATCATATCCCGCAACGAAGCGGCATAGTCGTTCATGAAACTGATTTTTTCCACCTCGCCTGCTGCATTGGCCGAGCATTTCTCCTTATTTTGCGCGGAAAGAAGGATCGCTTCGATATCCGAGCCCTCCAGACCACCTCCACGGGTAAAAAATTTCAAGCCGTTGCGCTGCCATGGATGATGGCTGGCGGTGATCTGCACAGCTGCATCACAACCTAGCCGCACCGTCGTCATAAACATGGCAGGCGTTGAGGACAAACCGCAGTCCTTCACCGCAAAGCCAGCGTCCGTCAGAGCGGCAATCACCTGCTTCTTTATGCGCCCGGCGGAGAGGCGGGAATCGTGCCCTACCGCAACCGTAAAGCGCTCTTTTGTCAACCGGCGGTTCAGCCAACAGGCAAAGCCCATTGCCATGCGATAAACAGCCTCATCGGTGAGGGTAACGGCCTCTCCTCCGGGCTCGCTCATGGCAACGCCACGGATGTCCGTGCCGCTTTTCAATTGCTTCCATTCCTTCAATAATGTATCGTTTGACATAATCTGAATCCCTCATTTCCGCAAGCCGGCCGCCTTTATAAAGCGGGGCGGCTCGTCTTTCTTTCTGCTGTATTCTATTCTACCTGTTTTTCATGAATTCGTCTACTGTTTTCAAGTGGAAGCATCCTTGCAATCTTATGAACACAGAAAAAAATAAAACGCCAGCCGCGCGCCGAATAGAGACGCACGGCTGGTGTTTTTGCCAGAGTACTCTACTAACTTTCTGCGGGCTGATTGCACACGCCCGCAAAGAGCAGCACCCCATCTGATACAATCCCATATAAAAACGGACGGTTGAGGATCATATACGCCTCTTTCTCATTGGGCGCGGCAGTTCCGGCATAGTCGAGCTTTGTGAAAGCGGCCGCTTCCACGCCCTTTTCATCAATCGCAATGTGCGTTTCCTGCAAAATCTGCGAGAAAAACGCCTGATCCTGCGTCATCCCGGAAAAGTCAGCCTGATCTGATTCAAATGCACAGCGAACCCCCATCGCATGCAGCGTTTTCTTCAAATTCAGCTTGCTGCCGAAGGAAAACTTTGGGATTTGAAACACAACCTTACCCGTGCCCCGATCCACTCCTAGGAACAGAGACGCCGCTTTCTGCGGAGAAGCGAGCAGCGTATCAACAGATACGCCCTGATCCGGCAGAATAAACACCATTCTACCGCCGTTTTTCAGCGATAAAGCTGAGCGGGTGAAGCCCTCTCCACGCGTATAGGGGTGCATCGCATACGTCCTGTTCATATAATCGCACTGCACGGTTTGCTGGGCCGACACATAAAAGGCGTCCGGCTTCGTCTGCCGACGTTCAAAACGATCCATCCATTCATCTTTAAAATAGATGGTGTTCAGAAGTGTCAGCAGCTGATTTCCCTGAAAGGAAACGTCAGGCTTCAGAACCCCGTTTGTCTGCTCTGAGATCCATTTGCTCATCGCCTGGGCCGTTTTGGGATTTGTAAAATCCACACGGTAGGCGGAAGCGTAAAATTTTTCGGCCGCCCGATCAACAAATGCTTCGCGGAAATCGCTATCCTGTCGCAGCCAAATAGAATTTGCCACGTGCAACTGGCCGACTTCATTATCCCTATAAAGCCGTTGGAACAAATGGCTGGACTGCGTGGCCAAATAATCCATGCTTTTGCCGCTGAGCCCTAAGGCTGCCAGCAGCTCCTCCTGCGTTGCTCCCTTTGCGCCGGATGCGGCGAGCGATAACGCCATATAGAGGCTCACTGGGGAAAAATTGAGATTTTCGTCTTGCCCGCACAGCATTTGAACAGACAGCTCTCCGGCAAAGGAATTGACCGCCTGCAAAAATGGCTCGTCAATCGGATTGTCAGCGCGGCGGTCCAATTGACGGCTATAATCATCAAAGGAAATTTTGCCTGGATTTTTCACTTTTTTCAGCGGCGAAATGGCAGTGTTAGAGGACCACTGCGTTAATTTTGTGTGATCCATATGGTTAGCAGCCTCACTCGCTCCGGCCGAATTTGTTTCGTCTGATACGTTCGTCGATTCGGCGGATGGTTCCCGTGGATTTCCGGTACAAGCGGATAGGGACAATGTCAGCATTCCAATTAGAAAAAGGAAAAAAGCCGCTTCAATTTCAGCACCTCCATTTTTAATAAAACACATTAGGATCTCTTTGCTGAATAAGTGGCTTTTTTGCTTTAGATTGTTGCATCATTTTATTCTAATACGCTACATATGATCGACCGGCTCAATCCCCAGCACCTTTAAATGAAGCTCCAAGATCCGCTTGGTCAGCGCCATCAGGGCAACCCAATCCCCACGTTTTTGCAAATCCTGCTCACTGAGCACGTGGCTATCGTGATAAAAACGCGAAAATAAAGAGGCGATTTGATAGGCATGCTCGCAAATCTCGTTGGGCGCCCTTTCGCTGATTGCACGGCAAAACACATCTCCGCTCAGTAGCAGCTGTGTAATGAGCATCCGCTCTGTATCGCTATAAAAACGTGTGGGCGCAAGCATTGGGGCAGTTCCAACCTTTTTGAGCACAGAGCATATCCGTGTGACGGTATAGAGCAGATAGGTGCCGGTTTTCCCCTCAAAAGAAAGAAATTTTTCCAAATCAAAAATATAGTCCTTGGTACGCTGATTGACCAGGTCGCCAAACTTGATGGCGGCTATGCCAATTTTGCGGGCGCATTCTTCCTGCTCCCCCTCTGAGAGAAACGAGGAGGTTTCCATTTTTGTCCGCGCCGCCGATGTAACCGTATGGATAAGATCCTCTAAGCGCATCACGCCGCCATCGCGTGTTTTATAAGGTCTCCCATCCGGCCCGTTCATCGTGCCGAATCCCAAAAATTGGAGCTCCGTATCCAAAGGAATTCACCCCGGCCTTTTTCGCACAGCGAAATACCTGCGTAAAATGAAGGCTCTGACGGTTATCTACCACATACCAGATGCGGTCCGGCGCAAAATCACGCTGGCGCTGTAAGAGCGTGGCAAGGTCTGTTGTGGCATAGATATTGGAGTGATCCGATTTTTTTGGACGATTACGGGAGGCACGGGCGCCTTATCTCTGCTTGCGCCACATCGACCACAAGGGCGCCGTCGCTCAGGCGTAGGAGATTTTGGCTTTCTAGTATCTGCATCAATTCCAGAATATACTGGTCTGAGTCGCTCTCACCATACCACAGATCGAAGCTGACGCCGAGCTTTTCATAATTTTGCTTTAAATCCGCAACAGAAACCCGCATCAGCTCCTGCCACAGAGCGCGGTAGCCTGCATGGCCTTCCTGTAGCTTCACGGTTGCTTGCTTTGCACGCTCACGAAAAGCGGGGTCTTCCTTGCTACGGGCATTTGCAAAAGGATACACCTCGCTGAGCATATCCGGATCGAGCGGCGGCACCGATTCTCTCTCCGGCCCAAAATCTGAAGCGAAACAGCGCCACTCTGGATGCCGGTCGGAAAGCTCCGCAATCACCAAGCCGATCTGGAGCCCCCAATCCCCCAAATGGATATCGCTAATCACGCGGTAGCCGCATGCGCGTGCAATACGCTTGAGCGCCTCCCCGATGATCGCGGAGCGCAGATGGCCAATATGAAGAGGTTTCGCCACATTCGGCCCGCCATAATCGATCAGAATGGTTTCACCCTGCCCAATTTGCGGAATTCCTAGGCTGGAATCCTGGGCGACCTTTGCCGCATAGGCTGCAAGCCATTCATCCCTCGGCGTTAAATTTAAAAATCCAGGGCCTGCGGGCTCTGCCTTGGAAAAAAAGCGGGCTGCCCTCCAAGGCAGACGCAACCTCGCCGGCAATCGCTGCTGGAGCCTTGTGATACTGCTTCGCCGCGGCAAACGCGCCATTACATTGGAAAGGGCTTAAATCGATCCGGTCCGACACTTGAACCATTCCATATTTCGCTTCATATCCACAGGCGGCAAACGCGCTGCCGACCCCCTGTGTGAATTCATCAATCACTGTATGCAACGATCATCCATCCTTTTGTGTTTTTTTCTGTTCAAAAAGGCCGGGTGCTGTCTCCTGTGCAATGGAGACCAATCGTCGGAGACGATGATTGACGCCAGAGCGGGAAATCGGTTCAGAAAGCGCCTCCCCCAGCTCTCGCAGGCTCATTTCCGGGTTTTCCAACCGGAGCAGGGCAATTTCTTTGAGTTCTTCCGGCAGGGATTCCAGCCCGGCATGCTCAAGGATCGTTTCAATAGCATAAACCTGCTCCGCCGCTGCATTGGCAGTACGGGAGATATTCGCCGTTTCAAAATTGATTTTGCGGTTGATATTATTGCGCATATCTTTATACATTTTGATGCCCATCAATTCCAGCGCAGCGTTTTGAGCGCCCATCAGCGTAAGAATTTCTTCAATCCGCTCGCTATCCTTGCAATAAACCACATGGCTCCCCTTGCGCTCCAGCTGCTTGGGAGCGAGGTTCCATTCATGCAGAAGCTTTGCCAGATCACGGCTAATATAGCGGTAAGGAACAACGAATTCGAGATGATAGTCCTTTTCCGGATCGGTCAAGGTCCCACAGGCGAGAAAAGCGCCCCGTAAAAGCGCTGCCATACAACAATCACCTGCAAGGTTCGCCCGGTTCAGCCGAAGGGCCAGCTCCCCTTTTTCATGCCCAAAAGCCGCCATCACCTGCTGACGCTGAGAAGCTGTACGGACGCTTACTTTAAATTTTCCAGAAGAAGACTGTGTCAAATTTGCCTCTACCCCAGCCTCTCGTTGGATGCCTTCGCGGTACATCCGCGCGATCTGCTCTGTATCTGTCTGCATAGACATTTCAACAAAAGAAAAGGCCCTGCTGAACAACAGCAAACCATACGTTTGCGCGTGCATACAGCAAGGTGTATTCTCAACAGCAGCCAGTTCTGCTTTTACCTGTGATGAAAATGACATAGATGCGCTCCCTATCCCTCTCCATAAATCAAATAAAAAAAACGGTATGAAAAGCAGTCGAAGCCGAACACAGCCTATTTTTTGATATCCCGATGCTGGATGCTGACACGCAGGCCCTGCTGTGCAAAATGCTCGCTCAACAGCTCGGCAAACACCACCGAACGATGCCGCCCGCCTGTGCAGCCCACCGCGATAACCAACTGGCTCTTCCCCTCATTTCGATAGAGCGGAACCAAATAATCCACCAGTGACATGAGCTTGGGCACCAAGCCCTGCGCCTGCGGCCATTTCATAACAAAATCCCGCACCGGAGCCTCCAGCCCAGTGTGGCCTTTGAGCTCGTCCACATAAAAGGGATTTGGCAGGCACCGCACATCGAAAACCAAATCCGATTCGTTTGGGATGCCATATTTGAAGCCGAACGAGACGCAGTGGATTTGCATGATCCGGGCGGAGTCCTCCAAAAATCATTCCGGCAATCCGCTCGCGAAACTGCGTGGTTGTGTACTGGGAGCTATCCACAATATAATCCGCGCGCTGGCGGGCAGGCGCCAAAATCGCCCGCTCCGCATTAATCGCGTCGTCGATGGAGCCCTTTGCCTTATCGGAAAGCGGGTGCTTACGGCGCGTTTCCTTATACCGGCGGCGAATGATCTCATTGCTCGCCTCGATAAAAAGGAGCTTGTAGTCGCAGCCCATTGCCTTGAGTTCGTCAAGGGATTCCAGAAAATCATCAAAAAAATTCCCGGCCCGGATATCGGTTACAACCGCTACCTTATCGCGCTTTTCCTGCGATTGGAGAATTAGCTGTGCAAAGGTGCGGATCAGTTTGGGAGGAATATTGTCAACGCAAAAAAAGCCAATATCTTCCAGGGCGTCAACCGCACGGGACTTTCCTGCGCCAGACATTCCAGTGATGATAATAAAGTCCATTTTATTTCCTCCTCGTGCGCCCTAGACAGCTGAAAAGCCCAAGAAACGAACCTCCGGCTCTAACCGAACGCCTTTTTTCGCATATACCGTATTCTGAATCAAGCGGATCAGGGCAAGAATATCTGCCGATGTTGCACCGCCGTGATTGATGACAAAGCCTGCATGTTTCTCGCTCACCTGCGCTCCGCCGACAGACGCCCCTTTTAGACCACAGCTCTCGATCAGAGCGCCGGCAAAATAGCCCTCCGGCCGCTTAAAGGTGCTACCTGCGCTTGGATATTCCAAAGGCTGCTTCGCCTTACGGCGGGCGATCAAATCCTCCATGCGGGCCTGGATCTCTGTCTTGTCGCCAGGAGCCAAGCGTAGAAGCAGAGAGGTAATCAAAAATCCATTTTCCCGGTATGCGCTGCGCCGGTATCCAAGCGCCAGCTCCTCCCCCACAAGCCTGCCGCGCTCGCCGCTTTGCGTCAAATGTGTGCAGCCGGCTAAAACATCCTTCATCTCGCCGCCATAAGCGCCCGCGTTCATAAATGCCGCTCCACCCGCACTCCCCGGAATGCCAAAGGCAAACTCTAAGCCGGTCAAACCTTTCTCCAAAGCGAACCGGCACAGGCGATTCATGCTGACGCCCGCCCCGCAGGTGATCATACCATCCTGCTCGTGCAGCAAATGAAGCCCCGGCACCAGGCAAAGCACAACGCCGCGGATCCCCTCGTCCGCAACCAGCACATTGCTTCCATTGCCCAAAATTACCGGCTGAAGCCCCTGCGCATTGCAGCATCGTAAAATTTGAGCCAATTGCCCTTCCTCCTGGGGTTCGACCAACAGGTCGGCAGGCCCGCCCGTCCGGAAGGAGGTATACTCCCTCATGGGGGCATCGCGCTTTGCCGGGCAGCCGAGATCAATGGCAATCGCCTCTACCGCATCGAGTCCGTTCATGCAATTCTCATACCTTTCCGAATTCGCCTCCCCACGGCCAATAGCAGCAGGAAGGCGAATGAGATTTGATATTTTAGCCTTTTTACGTCCTCAACACAGCCGAGTAGGACAGGCGTTGAATCTTCTGATACATCATGAGCCAACCGGGAGCAGTTGACCAAATCTGCAACGTCAATGATCCAGCAGCGCAGCGCCGATCACGCCTGCATCATTTCCCAGCTCTGCCGAGCAAATTCTCGTCTGTTTGGAGGAATACATACTGTAGCGCTCCCGACGGACATGCTGGCGAAGGGGCTCCAGCAGCGTTTCCTTCTCATGGCCGATGCCGCCGCCCACGCAGATGATTTCCGGCTGAAAAATATTGATGGCATTGATAATTCCACATGCTACATAATAAATATAACGGTCTACCACGCGCTTTCCGGCAACATCGCCCTTGCGCATTGCGTCAAAGGCTGTGCGCCCATTGACCGCATCCAATATTATTATCAACCAGTTCCCACATCATACTATCCTGCGCATGGCGCATCTCATCCTTTGTCTGCGCAATCAATGCAGTGGCCGAAGCATAGCGCTCCCAACATCCGCGGCGGCCGCAGTTGCACTGCTCGCCATCGACTACAATCACCATATGGCCCATTTCGCCCGCGGCAAAGTTCGCACCGTTGAGGATATGCCCATCCACAATAATGCCGCTTCCCACGCCTGTGCCAAGCGTAATGGCAATGAAATCTTTTACGCCCGCGCCTGCGCCCGCTTTCGCCTCACCATACGCCGCGCAGTTAGCGTCGTTTTCCAAATAGACCGGCTTGCCAAGGCGTTCACGCAGCATTTCCTGCGCAGGGACGTTTTGGAAATCCAGGTTATTTGAAAATTCGATATAACCGGTCTTTTTATTGACCGTACCCGGCGTGCCAACCCCGACGGAGGAGATATCATCCATTGTGAGCCCGGCGGCCTCAACTGCCATATGAACGGTTTTTGTAATATCATCAAAAATCTCCGCAGCCGGGCGGGGCGCATTGGTTTTTAATTCACCAACACCAATAATTTTGAACTGATCGTCCACTACGCCTGAACGGATATTTGTGCCGCCTAAATCAACGCCTACTCTGTACATATTCCCAGTCCTCCGTGTTCCAAAATCTATCTATCATATAAATTGCTTTGCCAGGCAATCCAATGAAAACCGCCGCATGCGCACCCCACGGCAGAATGCGCTCGAAGCGTTTCATTCATTCGCCCGCGCGAAAAGCCAATCTAAAAGCGCTGCCAAATCCCAGGATCGGGAGCGTCCGGCTCACAGCCGTCGTCCATCCCCAAATTGCGCAGCAGCTCCCGCGCCGCATTGTAGCCCATCTTTTTCTGACGATTGTTCATCGCGGCTACTTCAATGATGATTGCAAGATTGCGGCCCGGCTTTACCGGAATCACAGCCGCCGGCACACTGATGCCGAGAATTGTGGTAAACTCGTTATCAAGGCCCATGCGGTCGTATACCTTTTCACTGTCCCACGGCTCCAACTGAATGACAAGATCAATTTTTTCCGTCATCTTAACGGCGCCCATGCCAAAAATACGGCGGGCGTTGATAATGCCAACCCCGCGCAGCTCAATAAAATGGCGGATATTATCAGGAGCAGAGCCAACCAACGTGCGGGAAGAAACGCGGCGGATTTCAACAGCATCGTCTGCGATCAGGCGATGGCCACGTTTAATCAGCTCAATTGCCGTTTCACTTTTGCCCACGCCGCTGTCGCCAAGGATTAAAACCCCTTCGCCTGCTACCTCGACGAGCACGCCGTGGCGTGTTACCCGCTGGGCTAGTTCGACATTCAAATAGGAAATCAGAGCGGACATAAAGCTGGAGGTTGTATCCGCCGTGCGCAAAAGGGGCACGGCGTATTTTTGTGCATTTTCCCGCAGCACATCCGGGCATTCCAGATTGCGGGTAATCAACACCGCACAAGGCTGGCGGCACATGAAGTTTTCTACGCGCTTTGCACGCTCTTCCGGCGATAGGCTATCAAGAAACGCAAGCTCTGTCAGCCCTAGGAACTGCACGCGGCTTGGATCAAAATAATCGTTGTAGCCCGTCAGAATTAAGCCGGGGCGGTTTACATCATAGGAAGAAATATAGAGATCAGATGCAGCCTTCGGCAAATAAAGCGCCTCCAGGGAGTGATCCCGGATAACCTTTTCAAGGGAAACAGAATATTTGGAACTCATAAGCACCGCCTTTTCTGCCCACGCAACGGGGAACCGCTTGCCGCCGGCTTCCAAAAATTTTATTCCATTCTACATTTTAATCGTTTGCATCAGTGTACAGGGGTACACATCGGTTTTTAGCACTGTGGCCGCGCCCCTGGCTGCGTTATCCTCCTTGCTTTCCGGCAAGGAAAGCTGCGCCGTCTGCCTTGCCAGAAGCACGGCCACAGGC